>OBEQ010062803.1_pt1 | contig 19768 bp, 16 predicted proteins | sample 1670901 | NCBI WGS metagenome assembly OBEQ01 (sample SAMEA104232315, study PRJEB22302) | groundwater metagenome | biome: forest; feature: aquifer; material: groundwater | place: USA | collected 2011-08-07 | depth 5.4 m
ATCTGGAACTGGTCGAGCGTGAGTCCCGTCATGCGGTAGAGCTTCCTCGGGTGTACAGCAAGCTTGGCAAACCGTCGCATCGACTCCCCTCCTCGTGTGGGGCTAGGAGGCGACAAACTTGGCAATTGTGCAACAGGTCTACTCTTTTAACAGAAACCTATTCGAGAAGGTCAATCGTGCAGCGTTGCACCGGGCGTCGGCGCCGCCGGAGATTCTGCCCTCCCACAAGCGATGGAACTTGTTCGCCCACGTCAAGGGAGGACCGACGCTGCTGCAATTTGTCGCCAACGGTTAAATTCATGGCGTTGTCCTTGAAGCAAGGAAACTCTTGAGCTGCGCCGGTGCTATTAAGCAAAGAGAAGGAGCCGGGCACTACTACTTTTTTTCTGAGAAATCCTTAGAAGCTCTCATGGCTAAAGCCGGACTTTCATACCAGACACCTATTCGTTCTTTTGGGAATCAAGCCAATGTCATTTTAGGAATCAAAACCAAGACCCGATGATCTACTACCTAGTTTCTAGTTTTATAAATTTTTTGACGAGCGCCATTCTAGGAGCATATCTTTTCTTAGCCCATAAGGGTGCAGTTATTCGTGTCTTTAGCCTTTGGTGTCTGTCTGTGGCAGGATGGAGCCTCGGGTACTTTTTTTGGCAGATTGCTCACTCTTCGCAGGAAGCGTTACTCTGGACCAAAGTCCTGATGTCCTTCGCGATAATCATACCTGTCTTAATTCTGCACTTCACCATCCAATTTTTGGATCTGTACGAAAAAAAAGCACCTCTGATATTTTTGTACTATGGTCTATCCCTTATCTATCTAGTTGCAGATGTGTTCACGAATACCTTTATTTCCACTGTTAGCCCAGAGCTTTTCTTTCCACACTGGCCCAAACCAGGCCTTCTTTTCCACCCCTACCTAGCCATGTTCCTTTCCTCAGTTGCGTACAGCCATTACCTCTTGTGGCGCGAAATGCGGAGTGCTTCAGGAGTACGACGAATCCAAATTCAGTATGTGTTTTGGGGAGTGTTGATCGCATTCTTGGGCGGAAGCACTAATTTTCCGCTTTGGTATGGTGTGCCGATACTCCCAATCGGCAATGGCTTCGTGATCGTATACGTTCTCACCATTACTTACGCTATTGTTCGGCACCAGCTTATGGATATCGAAGTCATCATCACTACGGCAGGTTTGCTGCTTGGTACCTACCTCATCGTCCTCGGTGCTCCCTTCCTCGTCGGCTGGTGGGGTCGGAACTGGCTGGAGGCGCGAGTCGGCCCCAACTGGTGGCTCATCCCCCTCCTTCTCTGTACCATCCTTGCCACCATCGGCCCCTTCGCCTACGCCTATCTCCGACGCCAGGCTGAAGCGCGCCTGCTCAAGGAGCAGCGCCGATATCAGCGCACGCTCCAGCTCGCCTCGCGCGGCATGACCCAGGTGCGCAACGTGGGCCGGCTGTGCAACCTCATCACGCGCCTCGTCAGCCGTACTGTGGGCATGACGCACGCCTCGCTCTTCCTCTGGGACGAGACGCACCAGCACTACATGCTGAGCGCCAGCCACGGTCCTAACCGGCTCTCGCTTCAGTCCCGCTATGCGCTGGAGGAGGGACACCCGCTCATCCGGTGGCTGCGCGAGCACCACCAGGCGCTGACGACGGACGAGGCCGCCCAGCACCCGGAGTCGACGCTGGGCAGGGAGCTGGCGAAGCTGGACGCCTCTTTGGTGATTCCCGGCCTCATGCAGCACCGGCTCATCGGCTTCCTGGCGCTTGGGCCGAAGCGCTCCGGCGGCGGCTACTCAGGCGATGACCTGCACGCCTTCTCGACACTAGCCAACGAAGCCGCGGTCGCCATCGAGAATGCCACGTCCTACGAAGAGCTGCTCAAGGTCAACGAGCAGCTCAAGGTCGCCTCCGAGCGGCTCCTCCGCCAGGAGCGGCTGGCCGCCGCCGGCCAGTTCGCCGCGGGCATGGCGCACGAGATCAAGAATCCGCTCTCCGCCATCAAGACCTTCGCCCAGTACCTGCCGGAGAAGTACGGCGACCCCGCCTTCCGGGAGAAGTTCTTCCGGATCGTCCAGGAGGAGATCGACCGCATCAACACCATCATCAAGGAACTCTCCGACTTCGCCAAGCCGGCCCCGCTCCAGCTCAAGCCCATCCGGCTGGCCGACCTCGTGGCCGACACCCTGGCACTCCTCTCCAACCAGTGTCTCAAGCAGGGCATCGAGATCCACCATACCAGCCAGGAGCACGAGGTGCTCATCAGCGCCGATCCCCAGCAGCTCAAGCAGGTCCTCCTCAACCTCCTCCTCAACGGCATAGAGGCCATGGATGGGGGAGGACGGCTGGAGGTAGCTACTCAGGTCAAAGGAGCTAAGCTGGTCCTGCGGATCATGGACACCGGTACTGGCATCGCCCCGGAGTGCCTCAACCAGGTGTGGGACCCCTTCTTCCCCACCAAGGAGCGTGGGATGGGGCTTGGGATGGCCATCGTCAAGGGGGTGGTGGAGCGCCACGGCGGCTCGATCGACCTCTCCAGCGCCATCGGGAAAGGGACGACGGTCGAAGTGTCCCTCCCCTTAGCTTCCTCTTAGAGTGCGTCCCAAGACTATGGGAGTGGCAAAGTGACTGAGTGGCGAAGTGGCCCTGTGAGTGGCACAGTGACGGAGTGGCAAAGTGGCTGAAAGGCAGAGGGTATCCTTCATGAGCGTCAGGTCCGTTCCCTCACGTTGCCACTCAGCCACTGGGTCACTAGGCCACTGACGGCGCCACTGGGCCACTGATCTTCAGAAATAGCTATTGACCTGTTGAAGTAAGATTTATATAATAACAAGCAATAACTGTGAGCAGGTGTCATGTTGTGCCAGCTTGGCATCAGGAACTTCACATGAATCCCCAGGAAACCGACATCCTGACGGTTGAAGAGCTCCACGAATACCTCAAGATCCCCAAGCCCACGCTCTACGCTCTGGCGAAGAATGGCCGCATCCCGGCCGCCAAGGTCGGCAAGCACTGGCGCTTCCGCCGCGGCGACATTGACGAGTGGCTCAAGGCCCAGCAGTGGAATCGCCCCCTCCAGCGCCGCCAGCGAAAGCCCGTGACCCATGCCAGCCACCAGTAACCGCGTCGCCATCACGGGCTTGGGCGTCATCTCCGCCATCGGATCGGGGAAGGAACCGTTCTGGGAGTCGCTCAGGATCGGCCGGTGCGGCATCAAACGGGTCAGCAAGTTCGACCCCACCCCGTACCCGACCCAGTTCGCCGCCCAGCTCAACGGCTTTGACTTCAGCCCGTTCATCAATCTGAAGTGGTCGCGCCGCATGGACCTCACCTCCAAAATGGCGGTCGCGGCCGCGAAGATGGCGGTCAAGGACGCCGCACTCGACCTCGACCAGGAGGACCGGGAGCGCATCGGGGTGGTGGTGGGGACCGCGATGGCGGGCCACGCCTTCATTCTCGAGCAGCACGACGTCTACAAGGAGAAGGGGCCGATGCGCATCAACCCCTTCACGGCGCTCACCGTGTTTCCCGATGCGCCGGCCAGCTTCATCTCCATCGAGCTGGGCCTCCACGGGCCGAGTTTCTCGCTGGCAACCGCCTGCTCCTCGGCGCTCGACGCGGTCGGCTACGCCTTCAACGCTATTCGCAAGAAGGAGCTGGACGTCATCCTCATGGGGGGTGCCGAGGCGACGGTGTTCCCCCAGGCCTTCTCCGCCTTCTGCATGCTGCGGGCGATGTCCCAGCGCAACGACGCCCCGGAGCGCGCCTCCCGGCCGTTCGACAAGGCACGCGACGGCTTCGTCCTGGGCGAGGGGGCGGGGATGCTCGTCCTCGAGGACCTCGAGCATGCCAAGAAGCGCGGCGCCCACATCTACGCCGAGATCATGGGCTTCGGCATGACCTGCGACGCCTACCACATGACCGCTCCCGAGCCTTCCGGCCGCCAGGCGGCGCGCGCCATCCGGATCGCGCTCAAGGACGCCGGCGTCAAGCCCGCCGACATCGACTACATCAACGCCCACGGCACCTCGACGCCCCTCAACGACAAGACTGAGACGCTCGTCATCAAGCAGGTCTTCGGCCAGCATGCCTACCGGGTGCCGGTGTCGGCCACCAAGTCCATGATCGGCCACCTCATCGGGGCGGCCGGCGCCGTCGAGCTCATCGCTACCACCCTCACCCTGGAGCACCAGATCATCCCGCCCACCACCAACTACGAGATCCCCGACCCCGAGTGCGACCTCGACTACGTCCCCAACGTTGCGCGCAAGGCCACCATCGATTTCGCCCTGAAGAACTCGTTCGGTTTCGGCGGGAAGAACTCGGCGTTGGTGGTCAAAAAGTATGAAAGCTAAATTTGATTTCACAGATTTTGGACAGATTTCACAGATGAACCCCCAATCTGTGCAATCGGCTTTTTATGCGGCGGATCTCCGGCGAATCTGTGTAATCATTTGATGGCAGCCAAGTGCCCGCTCTTCCATAACCCGAAGATCCTCTGCCGCATCAAGCCGGAGAGCCAGCACCGGTGGGTGGGGACGGAGCGCGCGTGGTACATCCGCAACTACTGCGAGGCGGACTACTACGTGGACTGCGAAGACTTCGAGGCTTACCTCGAGCAGCAGGCCATCGTCAAGGGCAAGATCCTCGTGGTGGACGACGAGACCACGATGCTTGAAACACTCAGCAGCTTCTTCTCCAGCCGCGGCTACCAGATGATGACGGCCGCCTCGGCCGAGGCGGCGCTGCAACTTCTCGCGCGGGAGCAGCCGGCCCTAGCCTTTATCGACATCAAGCTCCCCGGCATGAACGGCCTCGAGCTCCTCACGGTCATCAAGCGCGACTACCCGGCGGTGAAGACCTTCGTCCTCACCGCCTACGATGAGGAAAACAAGAAGGCCGCCGAGGCGATCGGCATCGATGCCTTCTTCGCCAAGCCCATCGGCCTCGATGCGCTCAAGAAAAAGGTGATCGAGGTCCTCTCAGACTCTGAGCGCCGCCTTGAGAAGATCGTCAAGCGCGCGTCGGTCGAAGGCACGCCCGCCGCGAAGCTGCTCTTCATCTCCGAGGTGCTCCCGCACGAGGAGGACCGGCTCACCCCGTACCTGCGCGCCTGCTTCACCGATGAGAGCCGCTGCGGCGGGCGCTACGAGGTCGAGTTCGCCCACACCATCAACGACGCCCAGCAGACGCTGATGTCGTTCAAGCCCGACGTCGTCCTCGTCAACTTCGACTCGCTCTACCAGATCCCCTGCGGCCAGATCGCCTCGCGCATCGTCGAGTCGCCCTACCACCCCAAGGAGGTCATCGTCTACGGCCTCAACCTTGAAGCGGCGGACAAGCAGACCATCGAACATCTCGGCATCCAGTACGTCGACCAACGCCGCTCCTTTGCCAAACTGGTCACCGCCGTCAAGCACACCGTCTTGCGTCTTGGGATGCATGGTGCATGAACCACCACAGGACATCATTCGAGCATTCCTTGGAATCCTCCTCAGATAAGGACGTCACATTCGACCGATAGCCAGCCCGACGTGACAACCGGAACGACTGTGCTGCACGCGTGTGCAGTGTAGGCAGCCAAGGAGTCTTAGTTGCGAATGCGCAACCGACCGCCCGAGACGAGGAGTCTGAGCGTCCAGGCCAGGGAAGGCGCAGACCGCCGCTAAGACTTTTTTCTTCCAGGGAGCCTGAATCTATGAAGCCACGCACGAGCGTCAGCACCGGCCTTGGCGTTCTCGAATCGGCCTACCGCTCCACGGAGGTCATCGTCTACGGTCTCAACCTCGAAGCGGCGGACAAGCAGACCATCGAACAGCTCGGCATCCCGTACGTCGACCAGCGCCGCTCCTTTGCCAAGCTCGAGCAACCCCCCCGTCATATGCAACGGACATCTGATGCCGCTACCTGACGTATTCCGCCAGAGATGACCTTGCTTGAGCACCACGTCCTGGCACTATCGTTGTCAGCCCTCACCACCTTTGGACTTGGCCTATTGGTCTTTTTGGCTGAACCAAAACGCCTCCTCAACAAAATTTTTGGATTGTATTCCTTGGTAATTACGGGATGGGTACTTGGGGAAATTTTCGTGTTTACCACTTCTGATCATTCTGTCGCGAGCCTCTGGGATTACTTTGTCTCATGGCCGGCCGTCATTTTTATTGCGCCAACATTCCTGCACTCAGCATGCCTTTCAATTGGAGAGGAAGGGCCCAAGACAAGACTCATCCTACGGATATCTTATCTGCTGAGCTTCGTCTTCCTTGCCTTTCACTTCTTCTTGCCGGGGTTTCTCTCGAAAGCGCCGAAGCCGTCACTCGGATACGAGCATTTCCATCACGACCTTTCTGCTTTGGGCACCATCATTCCATTGACGTTTCTGATCTTGGTCCATCTGGCGCTTTGGAAGCTATGGCGCTCATATTCTCGGGCCACTGGGCAGCGAAGGATGCAATTGAAATACCTCTTTTGGGGGTCGGTCTTCGGGTATGCCGGAGGAGCTCCTGATTGGTGTTTGGACTACGGAGTCCACCTTCCCTTTGTCAATCCATTTGGGCTCTATATGGTTCCTTGCTATTCGCTGGCGACGACCTACGCGGTGCTTCACCATAAACTGTTCAACGTGAATCTTGTCATCCGGAGGAGTCTCGTCTACTCCTTCTTTGTCACCACACTGACGGTTGGCTACTTTGGGTTGGTTCACCTGACTGAGAAACTGTTCCAGACGACCATTGGCTACCACTCCCCGTGGGTGTCTCTGTCAGCCTTTGCACTGATGGCCCTGGTTTCGCAGCCTCTGAAGTTTGGGATCCAGCGCATCGTGGACTGGCTGTTCTTTCGTGCCCCGCATGAGGAACTCGTGAAACGGATGGAGCGGCTGGAGCAAGAAGTCCGTCATGCCGACAAGCTCAGGGCGGTCTCGACGCTCGCTGCCGGTATGGCACACGAGATTAAGAACCCCCTCACTAGCCTCAAAACTTTTGCCGCCTACTTATCGGAAAAGGGGGACGACCCGGCCTTTCAACAGAAATTCTATCGAGTGGTTACCCAAGAGGTGAACAAGATTGACCAAATTGTCCGCAGGCTGCTGGAATTCGCCAGACCCGCCCCTCCGCGGTTCGAAACCATCCAGGTCTCACAACTTCTTGATGAGATACTGGACTTCTTGAGCGGCGAAGCGCTGCGCCAGCGCGTTGAAATTGAGCGTGCCTACACCGACCCAGGCACCATCCAGGCTGATCCGCAGCAACTCCGGCAGGTCTTTCTTAACCTGTTCCTCAACAGCCTCGAGGCTATGAATGGGTCGGGTGGGAAGCTATCGGTAGCTACGGCCCGGCATAATTCATGCATTGCTATTACGATCCACGATACGGGAAGGGGCATCCCCAAGGAATACCTCAGCCATATTTTTGATCCTTTCTTTACAACCAAGTCCAACGGTACAGGCCTTGGCCTCTCGATCGTCCAAAGCATTATCAGCGAGCACCACAGCACTATTGCCTTCGCCAGCCAATCCAATCTTGGCACCACATGCACCCTCACCTTTCCCCTGCGATGAGAGAGAGGAAACGCATTGTCATTACTGGTCTCGGCGTTGTCGCCCCCAACGGCATCGGCAAAGACGAGTTCTGGAACAACTGCTTTGCCGGTGTGTCGGGGATTAAACCGATCACGCTCTTCGACGTGTCAAACTACCGCTGTCGGTATGCGGGTGAGATCAGCGATTTTGATCCAGCCAAGTACCTGGGCCCCAAAGGCCTTCGAAACTTGGATCGCACGACCCTCCTCTCCCTGGTCGCTGCGAAACTGGCCATCGAAGACGCCAAGCTCGAAATCACCGATGAGAACCGAAACGACATTGGCGTCGTCCTAGGTTCCACCATGGGCAGCGTCCACTCCATCAGCGAATTCGACAAAGAGGGATTGCGGGAAGGTCCTCGTTACGTCAACCCCGCGCACTTTCCGAACACGGTCATCAACTCCCCCGCCAGCCAGGTGGCGATTCGTTTTGGTCTGCGCGGACTGAACGCGACCATCTCGACGGGCTTTACCGCCAGTCTAGACGCCCTCGGTTATGCCATGGATATGCTGCAGCTTGGACGGGCTAAGAAGCTGCTCGTTGGTGGAGTGGAAGAGCTCTGCATTCAGACGTTTCTAGGATTCTACAAGCTGGGCTTCCTCTCAACTGCGCAGAACGGCGCTCCACCCTTTTATGGTCCGTTCGATACCGGGCGCCGCGGGACTCTCCTCGGAGAAGGGGCGGTATTCCTGGTCCTTGAACCGCTTGAAGAGGCGCAGGTGAGGAACACCGCTATCTACGCTGAGGCGCTGGCCTACAGCAGCCAATTTCAACCAGAGTCGCTGTTCCGCTATGATCCGCAAGCTCGAGGTCCGGTGACAGCCATCGGCCAGGCATTAGAAGAGGCGGGGCTCAGGGCCAATGACATCGGTTACATCAGCGCCTGTGCGAATTCCACGAAAGTCTGCGATGACATGGAAACCACCGCATTGGACACGATCTTCAACTCACGGAGAAATCAGATTCCTGTCAATACCGTCAAAACGCTGCTGGGGGAGTCGTTTAGCGCCGGCGGAGCCTTCCAACTCGCCTCAGCGTTGGGTGTGCTCGCTCGTCAGTCCGTTGCCACGACAGCTCCATTCAGGAGATCCGATCCCTCCCATCGTGACACCGTACTCATCAACACATTTGGTCCGACTGGAACGTCGTCAGCGCTCGTCCTCACAGGGACAGGGATGTGAACATGGCTACCCGATCCGCTTCGATGATAGTTGAGCAGCCAGCCGTTCAGCGCGAGCGGGCTCTTGAGGGGCGCGTGTTTCTCGTCACCGGCGGCAGCCGTGGGATCGGCCGCGCCATTGTTGAGCAACTCAGCCAGCAGGGCGCGAAGGTGACGTTTACCTATGCCAATCAGCGACAGGCCGCGGACGAGTTGGTTCAACAGCTTCATGCATCAGGCCACGAAGCCATTGCGCTCCAGGCTGACGTCACTAATTTGAAGCGCGCTCAAGAGGTCGTCGCTAACACGATCGAGCGATTCGGGCAACTCGATGGCCTCGTTAATAACGCTGGGATTATCCGTGATAAGGCGCTGATGCTCATGGAGCCGAGCGAGTGGCAGGACGTCCTTGAGACAAACCTTACCGGTGTGTTTAACTCCTGCCGCGCCGCGATCGTGACCTTCATGAAGCAGCGGGCCGGACGCATTGTCAATATCACATCAGTTTCCGGTGTTGTCGGCATGGCACGCCAGGTCAATTATTCAGCCAGCAAAGCGGGTGTCATTGGGTTGACCAAGGCGCTGGCAAAGGAAGTCGCTTCCTACAACATTACGGTCAATGGGGTGGCTCCTGGCTATATCGACACCGACATGACGCAGGGAATTGATGAAAAACGCAAAGCTGAAGTCCAGCAACGAATCCCTCTCGGTCGGTTCGGGCAACCAAAGGACGTTGCCGGTTTGGTAGCATTTTTGCTGAGCGACACCTCGTCATACATCACTGGCCAAGTCTTCATTGTGGATGGAGGGTTGGCGATCTAAGCTGGGTCTATTGGGGGAGGATGTTATGCCGAACGTCGTCAATGTGGAAAAAGAAGTTCGGGACCTGATTGCCGATATCATCGAAATGGACCCTAACGAGATCGGTCCAGATGCGCATCTCGTCGAAGACCTCGGGATGGACTCGATGATGGCGCTGGAGATCCTTGCCTCGCTAGAGAAAAAGTTCAAAATCCATATCCCGGAAGACCAGCTACCGAAAATCACAACATTGAATAAGGCAATTGAACTGGCCAAAAAATATGTCAAGTGAAGTAGCGGCCCCATCCCAATTAGATTTCGAGCAGATTAAACAGATCATTCCACAGCGCTTTCCATTTTTGATGCTCGATCGTGTCGTGGAAATTGAGCCTGGGGTGCGCGCCATTGGGCTGAAGAATCTTACCGGCAACGAATGGTTCTATCAAGGCCACTTCCCGAAGAAGGCGATTACTCCTGGCGCTATGATTTGCGAGGCGATTGCGCAGATGGGCATCGTCTTCTTTCATGCGACGCAACCGGCTCCAGGTGATGTAACCTATCTCTTGGGCAGCCTGAAGATCCGATTTCTTGAACCAGCATGGCCCGGCGATCAGCTCCGAATCGAAGTGACTCCGGTCAAACTGACGCTGAGAGCCGGCATCTTGTCCGCGGAAGTCAAAGTAGAAGGTCGGTCGATTGCGAAAGGCGAATTTGCGCTTGCAGTGAAAGATAACGCTTCTCTATGAAACGCTGCCGCGTGGCTGTGACCGGCTTAGGTGTCGTCTCGTCCATCGGTATAGGCCGTCAGGCCTTCTGGCAAGCCCTCCTTGCTGGTCAATCCGGCATCAGCGACGTCACAGCGTTTGATACCACCGATTTCCCCACTCATCGCGGAGGGGAAGTGAAAGACTTCCACCCAGAAAAATTTATCTCTCCCGACAAACTCAAACGATATAATCGCGCCTCCCAGTTTGCCATTGCTGCCGCCAAAATGGCACTTCAGGATGCCGAGCTAAATTCTTCCTCATTAGTAGGATCTGGGAAAGTTGGTGTCTTGATCGGGACGACAATGGCCGAAACTCAGGCTCTTGAGTCAATGGATAAAATTTGGATGCAAAAAGGTGCGCAGAGCATCCCTCCGCGTTTAGTAACACAGTATCCTGGGAATATGATCGGTGCGTACGTTGCTGAAGTGGTTGGACTCGTTGGGCTAAATGTGGTTATAGGAACTGCCTGCGCAGCTGGAAATTACGCTTTGGCATACGGATACGATTTGCTGAGACTTGGGCGGGCCGATATCGTGATTGCGGGTGGCACAGATGCTTTCTCTCGTGTTGCTTTTACGGGATTCAATCGTCTATTAGCTGTTGCCCCAGAGCGTTGCCAGCCATTTGACAAGCATCGAAAGGGTATGATGGTCGGCGAAGGAGCCGGGATGCTCATCTTAGAACGGGCGGACGATGCTGTAGCACGAGGTGTGCGTGTTTATGCTGAGATCTTAGGATACGGGCTCAGTTGTGATGCGAGCCACATGACGATTCCGGAGATGGAGGGAATGGCGCACGCCATGCGTAATGCCGTTAATGACGCTGAGATATCATTAGATGATGTTGGTTATGTGAGCGCTCATGGGACTGGAACGTCTGCAAACGACCGTACAGAGTGCGCAGCGCTTCGGAAGGTATTTGGTAATCAAATCGATCATACTCCCGTTAGTTCAATCAAATCTATGATTGGTCATACAATGGGTGCTGCTAGTGCTCTCGAGGCGATTGCCTGTGTCTTGGCAGTCAAGCATAACCAAGTCCCCCCAACGATTAATTTCGAAACACCTGATCCTGATTGCGACATTGATTGTATTCCTAACGTTGGCCGTTCCCATCGCGTGAACGTCGCCCTCAATGACTCCTTCGCTTTCGGCGGCAACAACGCGTGCCTCGCCTTCGGGAAATCTTCCTAGCATGGGCGACCAGCGATACGATGTCGTCATCATCGGCGCGGGTATCGCTGGACTCGTGTGTGGCAACTACCTCGCGAAAGCCGGTCTCAAGACTCTCCTGTTGGAACACCACGACAGGCCGGGAGGGTGTTGTTCCTCTTTTCGGCGGAATGGATTTGTATTTGACAGCGGCGCACACTCTCTTGGAAGCTGCCGACCAGGGGGTCAGTTCGATCGCGTCTTCCAAGAACTTGATCTGCGAGATCACATCACCATTCATCGTGCCGAGCCCTCTGACACCGTGATTGCTGGGGATCTTCGGGTTGATTTCGGCGGAGATACCTCCCATATGGCTAACGAACTAGCACAGCACTTCCCATCGGAACGGGATCAGATCCATGCCCTCTTCCGAGAACTGGATGCTTTCGACGTTAGTGTGGCGAGCTCGTTTGTCTCTTACTATCTCAAGTATAAAACCGCCACGTTTCGCGACATGTTGGATAGTTACTTGCGCGATGAGACAGCTAAAGCCATTCTCTGCGCGTTCTTAGGCAACGTTGGACTTGCCTCGACACAGGTAGGAGCCTTACCGGCTATCGCGATGTTTAAGGAATTCGTGCTTGATGGTGGCTACTACGTGAAGGGTGGGATGCAGGTCTTCGTGGATTTCTTGGCGGAGAACTTCAAGCGGTTGGGTGGAGAACTACGCCTGGACACTCCCGCGACCAAAATCATCGTTAGGAACTCGCGTGTCGAAGGCGTTGAGGTTGGACCGGAGAACGTTGTGAGTTCGCGATGCGCGGTCTCCACTACTGGCCCGAAACAGACATTTCTTCGTCTCATCGGCCGAGATGTCTTGCCGGGAAAATTCACAGAGCAAGTCACCACGTTGCTTCCTTCAGCATCTTCGTTGGTGGTGTACTTGGGCGTTAAGGGTTCTCCCGTCAATACCCAAGGCTGGGGCCGTACGGTCTGGTACGCACCCTCCCAGAATCCAGACGCCATCTACAGTAGGGTCTTCAACGGTGGATTGGATGAGAATGCCGAAATGCTTCTGTTGGCTTTCCCGTCCGATGTCGATTCCAGCCTGGCGCCAGAAGGCCACGAAAGTGTCTATCTCTTCACTCTCGCTTCTTTTCAGAACGCGCAGTTTTGGAAGGAACACAAGGCGGAATATTATGACCGAATCGTAGCGCGAGCTGAGGAGTTAATCCCAGGGTTACGGCAGCGCATCATAGTGAATGAGACGGCCACCCCCACCGCCCTCTATCGCTACACACTCAACGATGATGGGGCGACGTATGGACTTGCGTCTACTCCCGGGCAGTTCCGCACAAACGTCATGCCGCAGGAGACCCTCATCGATGGACTGTTATTGGCAAGCCACTGGACGACAGTTGGAGCAGGGCAGGGGGGCACACCCATGGCCGCCTATGCCGGTCGCAAAGCCGCGTACCTGATCTTGGGAAAAGATGAGCGTCGGCCTGTCAAGACCTCGATGGCGCAGTTGATCAATTGAAAATATGGCCGCGGCCCCACCTTCAAACCATAGCTACGAGGTAATTGTCATTGGTGCAGGGATCGGGGGTCTCACTGCTGGCACCTACCTCGCCAAGAGCGGCTGTCGAGTATTAATAGTTGAACAAGCAAGGAAAGTCGGTGGTTACTGCGGCTCATTTGATCGCGGCGGTTACAGGTTTGATGAGGCGGTTCACTATATTAACAATTTCGGCCCCCGGGGATTCTTAAGGAACATTTGCCGTGAGCTAGGAATTGAAGACAGGGTGCAAGTATTGACCATTGATCCTTCGGATCGATTGGTCATGCCGGGAATTCAAGTTGCTATTTCTCACGACGTCCAGCGAACGGTTGAGGAGATCTCTAAGACATTCCCACGCGAAGCGAGTTCCATTAAACGTTTTTTTCACATGATCACGGATTTTGATTTTAGCGCATTATATGTGAAGTGCCGTCGTATGACGTTCCAGCAGCTTCTGGATGAGTATTTTCAGGATCGGCGTCTCAAGACAGCGCTTGGACTCTTTGCGACCACGATGGGATTGACGGCAGATAAGCTTGCCGCGCTCTCCGCTCTTGCGTACTACAAGGGCTCCATTTTGGATGGTGGATACCATCCAGTTGGAGGTGCACAGACATTTTCCAATGCGCTTCAGGATCGGTTCGTTGAATTAGGTGGAGAGTTGATGCTAGGTAAGAAAGTGGCCAGTATCCAGGTGTCAGGAGGGCAGGCCAGGGGAGTCACCTTGGAAGATGGCACCCGTCTGGCGGCGAGGGCCATTATTTCAAACTGTGATGCAACCCAGACTTTCACGAAACTGATTGGAGAGGAGTCTGTTGGGACGAGATTCATTCAACGCCTTAAAAAACTCAAACCTTCTGCGTCAACCCTTGTCGTGTATTTAGGCGTTAACCGGTTATTGCAGGGCGAGGTCCCCGACTGTTGCAATTTATGGTATTTCCCTTATGAAGACAGCTCTCTCGGATCGATTAATATTGTTGAGGATGACCGGAAAAATGGTTTTGTCCATATTGGACTTTCATCGCTGCACGATCGGACGATGGCACCGAGCAATTGTGAAAGCCTGGTGTTGTTTTGCGGAGCCACGTTCAAAACAGAAAAGTATTGGAGTGCCCATCGACAGCGCTTAGCTGACATCTTGGTGGAGCGAGCTTGCCAAGCGATCCCCCGCATTCGTGATGCAATTCAAATCAAGCTTCCAGCTACTCCCTACACGCTATTTCGCTATACGCTGAATCGCAATGGAGCCTACAGAGGATGGGAGCCTACGACCAACCAAGCACAAGCCAGTCTCGTGCCTCAGAAAACTGACATCGATGGTCTTTATCTGGCAGGGCATTGGGTGACGACCCCCGTAGGGAACGGGGGGGTATCCATGGTTGCGCAATCTGGTAAAAATGCTGCCCGGTTAGTGGCCCAATCCTTTCGCCACCGCCCTGACGATATCTCAACCCCGGCTTTCTCACGAACATGAATCGATTTGGATTCATAAATCATTACTTGGATACAAATCTAGTCCATGAGCGATTTAGAATTCTAGACCTACTCCATTTTTCTCGCTCAGCCATTAAGAACCTGATAGCTCTTCTACCACCATACCGGTATATGGAACTCCGACCAGTTCGTTCTATTTTTGGAGTAAATGCTGAAGGGCTCGGCATTGCTTGTCCATTGCTGCCAGAGCATTTCGTTACGCTACCCCCAAAAGTGGTCCTGAGAAAAATTGTGAGAGCGGGGAAGATTGCTGAGGACTTTGGCGCCAAACTTGTTGGGCTAGGCGGTTTTACTTCTGTTTTTGGAAACGAAGGGGAAGAAGTTTCGAAGTGTCTCCGGATCGCTGTTACCAGTGGGAATACTTATACTGCTGCTCTCGCAATTCAAGGTGTATTAGCAGCAGCGCAGGCGGTAGGTTGCCGACTTGAAGAGGCTTCTCTGGCTGTCATCGGAGCCACTGGTGACATTGGAAGCATCTGTGCAAAGGTGTTATCTCGTAGGGTGAGAAGAGTGCTTGTATCGGCCCGGGATAAATCTCGCCTAAAGAATTTGTCTGGAGAACTTCAGAAAACTAGCTCAGCAGAAGTTTATATAACTAAGTATACGACCCAAGCAGTCAAGCAAGCAGACATTGTATTGACAGCCACGAGCGCCCTTACAACCTTGATAGAACCCAACGAGTTGCGACCCGGAGCAATAGTGTGCGATGTTTCATATCCTGCAAACATTACTCGCGATGTCTCAGCACACCGAAATGATATCTTAGTATTTGAGGGAGGACTGGCGACGTGGCCTTTTTACGATGACCTCAAAGAGGTTAGTAAATTGCGACACTTTGCTCCGCGAGGAACTATTCACGGCTGTTTAGCTGAGACGATGCTGTTGGCCTTGGAGGGACAGTTTGAGAATTTTTCGATAGGCCGAGGGTTGATTACCGAGGCCCGAATCGAACAGGTACTCGCTCTAGCGCAAAAGCATGGTTTCCGGCTTGCACCATTCCATTGTGGGACCATGTTCTATGGTGATGATGATTTTAAACGTATCCGAAAAGTGGTCGAGGCACGCAAAAGCAGACAAGAACATGTTGTGGCACTCTAGCATAGAAAATTTCTGATGAGCGTCTACTCAGTTCCCCCAGCATTGGGTGCGTTTCTGTGCTTCTTGTTAGGGGTTTTTGTCTGGAGTAGGAAACGAGAGGCGGAAACCCACATCGCGTTTTTCCTCCTCTGTCTGGCCACGACTGTTTGGTTAGTCTCTTACTCGGTAGCATACTCCACCGAGAATCCACAATTAGCAATTTTATGTGCCCGGATAGCCTGCACAGCTGTTGCCTTCGTGTCGATCTTTATATACCACTTTGTCGTTGCTTTTATTGGAGCTCAAAAAGAACGGAGATTGGTTTGGTACTGCTATGGTATTACCTTTATCTTTCTGCTCGGCTTTCTCTTCACCAACCTTTTTCTTAGTGGGACTCATAAGTACTTCTGGGGATTTTATTCAAAAGCTGGAGGACTGCATCCTTTATATCTTGTAATCACCTATGCGATGTGGCTACGCTGTTTCTATCTTCTCTATCGAGCACTAGGATCTCAGACTGATTTTCTGAGAGCGAACCAGATCAAGTACACACTAGTTGCTTTTGTAATCGGTATGCCAGCAACGATTGATTACATCCCAAAATACGGGGTCGAAATTTACCCATTTGGCTTTTCCTTCGTAGTACTTTTTAGCTTCATCACTGCCTATGCCATCGTGCGACACAAGCTGCTCGATATCGAAGTTGTCGTCAAGCGGACGCTGGTGTTTGCGGGGCTGGCGGGGTCTGTGGTGGTGGTGGTGGCCCTCATGGCGTTCGTGACGCAGGATGTGCTGGCACGGTTTGTGGCGACCCCCCGGTGGTTCTCGAACGTGCTGGCCGCGATGGTCATTGCCGGGGTGTATGGCCCGCTTCGCAACTGGCTCGTGAACGTCACCGACCGGTTTCTCTTCCAGAAGAAGTACGACTACAAGGAACTACTCAAGAAGTTCACCGATGACGTGATGACCATCGTGGACTTGAAGCAGTTGCTCCAGACGACCGTGACGACCTTGGTGGAGACGGTGAAGCTGGATAGCTGCAGCCTGCTGCTGCTGAACAAGGACTCGCAGACCTACGAGCTGGCCGCCTCGCGCGAAACCAACGGCCGCCGGATCGCCCTGGACGAGCAGGAGCCCTTCATCCGGTTCTTCCGCGAGACCCATGAGCCCATCGGCCTCGACGGGACGCTGGGGCAGGTGCGTTTCCCGGAGGCGGTGACGGGGCGCCTCAAGGAGCTCAACGCGCGCCTCTGCCTGCCGCTCCATCTCCATGAGGACCTCATCGGTGTCCTGTGCCTGGGCAAGAAGAAGTCGGACGAGGAGTTCACGCAGGACGACCTCGACATCCTTCTCCCCCTGGCCCGTACGCTGGCGATCGCGGTGAGCAATGCCCAGCTCTTCGACGAGCTGGCCAAGACGCAGGCCGAGGCGGCGCAGCGGGAGAAGCTGGCCGTCATCGGCACGCTGTCGGCCGGCATCAACCACGAGATCTGCAATCCCCTCGGCATCATCAAAGCGCAGTGCGAGGCGTTCCTGATGGACCTGGAAGATGGCATCCTCGTCGGCAAGTCGCCGAGCGACCTGCTCAACCGGACCTCCTCCATCCTGCAGGTCGCGCTCAAGCAGATCGATCGCGCGACCGCCATCACCCAGAAGCTCTCCAACTTCGCCAAGCCCATCAAGGACCCCTCCATCCAGCCGGTGTCTGTCGAGCAGGAGGTGGGGGAGGTGCTCCTGCTGGTCGGCCACGACCTGACGCTCGAAAAGATCGCCTTCGACTCGGAGATCCCGCCGGACCTGCCGTCGATCACCGTGGACCGTCGCCAGTTCCAGGAGGTGCTCTTCAACCTCATCCGCAACGCGGCACAGGCCATCACGCCGCCGGGGACGATCCGGGTGCGCGCACGTACGCACGAGGACGGCCGGGTCCGGATCGAGATTGAGGATACGGGCAGCGGTATTGCGCCCGACAAGCTGGGCAAGATCTACGACCCCTTCTTCACGACGAAGGAGCCGGGCAAGGGCACGGGCCTTGGGCTCTTCATCGTGCGCCAGATCGTGGAGCGCAACCGGGGCCGCATCGCGGTGGAGAGCACGGTGGGGAAGGGGACGGTATTTTTTCTCGACTTTCCGGCGGCGCGGGAGATTCCCGCCAAGGCGGGGTGAGAGGAGCCCCATGAGTGTTTTGTCGGTTCGGAGTTCGGAGTTCGCCCGCCCCGGCACGCCGGGTCGGGCCGGGGGAGTTCGGAGTATTTACCCCGAACCCTGATCCCCCAACCCCGAACGCACTCCATGGGTGCAGCAAGGCCAATCTTGGTGGCGATTGATGACGAAATCGAATTCACGAAGGCGATTGAGTCGTTCTTCAGCGCGCGCGGCTACGACGTGCGCGTGGCGCTCACCGGGGTCTCGGGCCTAGCGTTGGTGGATGCGCCCCAGCCGCGGGTGGTGCTCATGGACCTGAAGCTGCCCGGCATGGACGGCGACGAGATCCTTCAGCGCATCCGGCGCGCGCATCCCCAGACGCGCGTCATCGTGATCACCGCCTACAACGATGGCGGCGCCACACGGGACCGGCTCCTGCGCGCGGGCGCCTTCGCGCACTTCGACAAGCCGCTCTCGTCCTTGCGGGACCTGGCCGGGGCGGTCCAGCAGGCGCTCACCATTCCGCCGGCCTCAGGCTAACGCCCATGTCCGCCACCCTCCTCGAGCGGATCGTCTTCAAGCGGCTGGACCCTGCCCAGGTCGCCCTTTTCCTGGCGCTCTACGGCGTCGTCATCGCGGTCCCGACACTCCTCTTCACCCTCGGCTCGTCCTGGCTGCGCGGCCACTTCCCGAGTGTCTGGTGGATGATTCCGCTTGCCTTCTTCGGCCTGCTCGCGCTGTTCGCCCCGCTCGTCTATTTCGCTCTCCTGCGCCGGATGGAACGCCAGCTCATCCGGAACCAGCGGCGCTACCACCAGACGCTGATCGGCGCCTCAAGCGGGATGATCCGCATCAAGGAGATTCAGCGGCTCTGCCGGCTCATTACCCATACCGTCAACCGCACTGTCGGGCTGACCAACTCGACCCTCTTCCTCTATGAGCCGGCGGAGCAGCGCTACGTCCTGCGCGCGGTGCGGTACCAGTCGCACCTGCCGCCGGAGCTCTCAGTGGACCCGACTGATCCGCTCATCCGGCGGCTCGAGGCGGAGCAGGACCTTCTGATGGTGGACGATCTGCACGAGCAAGCGGAGCTGCGGCGCGGCGACTCGCGCGACCAGAGCGCCGGGCCGGTGTACGGCTGGATGCGCCGCTTCGAGGCGCGGCTCATCGTGCCAAGCTTCTCGAACGAGCGGCTGCTCGCGTTCCTGGTGCTGGGCGGCAAGCGCAGCGGCGAGCCCTTCACGACGGATGACCTCGCCATCTTCTCCGGGCTTGCCAACCAGGCGGCCCTCGCGCTCGAGAACGCCATGTTCTTCGAGGAGCTGCGCATGAACGAGGCGCACATGATCCAGTCGGAGAAGCTCGCCAGCCTCGGTCAGCTCGCCTCCGGCATGGCGCACGAGATCCACAACCCGCTCACCATCATCTCCGGGGAGTCGCAGCTCTACCTGGAGCGCTTCCGCGGCCAGGAGGAGCGGGTGGATCAGCTGCTCCTGAGCATCATCGAGGAGTGCAAGCGGGCGGCCGACATCACCCGCCGCATCCTGCGCTTCGCCAAACCCGCCCCGCCGGACGTGACCGCGGTGGACCTGAAGGCGACGGTGGAAGAAAGCCTGACGCTGGCCGGCTACCAGGTGCGGCTGGAACGGGTGCAGTGCGTGGTCAACGTACCGGACCAGCTCCCCAAGGTGCGCAGCAACCAGAACCAGCTGCAGGAGGTGCTGCTGAACCTCATTCTCAACGCCTGCCAGGCGATGGGGGAGCAGGGGGGGCGGCTCGTGTTCTCGGCCTACCCGAACGGCTCCGCCGTCATCCTCAAGGTGGAGGACAACGGCCCCGGCATCTCGGCGAGCGCCCTGCGGAAGGTGTTCGACCCCTTCTATACGACGAAAGAGACGGGGACCGGCCTGGGCCTCTTCGTGACCCAGCGGATCATCCAGTCGCACGGCGGCACGATCGAGCTGGAGTCCACCGAGGGCAAAGGGACGTGCTTCACGGTCCGCCTGCCGGTGTGGGGGAAGGGTGCGACCACG
>OBEQ010502141.1_pt1 | contig 19767 bp, 15 predicted proteins | sample 1670901 | NCBI WGS metagenome assembly OBEQ01 (sample SAMEA104232315, study PRJEB22302) | groundwater metagenome | biome: forest; feature: aquifer; material: groundwater | place: USA | collected 2011-08-07 | depth 5.4 m
AGTTCTCATTTCGAAAATGGTGCCTCCGCGAGTGCTGCCGTTTTGCCGTTACCAAACAGATTCACTGATGATAATCACTAGTTCCGGAACTAGTTCGAGCCTTATGCGAGACACTTCGCCTTGAGCGCTAACTTGTGATTATGCTGGTCGGCATAACACGGCTACTGATAATCTTCACCATATGGATTGTAGTGGGAAAATCAATGTATTGCTAGGGCGGGGAATGTCATGGGGGATGTTGCAGATCATGTCAGCCTAACAATATTATGGCTGCAGACTCACCGGGATTAAAGGCGCTTCAGGAAGGAGACGAGGCGCTCGTTGAAGACGGCCGGATTCTCCGCGTTGGAGAAATGCCCCGCGTCCGGGATGACGTGAAGCTCGGCGCCGGGGATGCGCGAACGCATCGTCTCGGACAGCGGCAGCGGCGTGATCTTGTCTTGCGATCCGACGAATATCGCGGTCGGGGCCGTGATCTTGGAAAGACCCGGGACGGCGTCGGGGCGCGCGGCCAGGGCCGCGAGCGCAGCCATGACGGCCTCGGATGAGGCTTTGGCGGCGACGCCGCGCAAGAGGTCCATCGCCGCCTGATTGACGACGGCGTCTTTCAGGAATGGCCCCAGGAACGCCTCGACGCCGTTCTTGCGCACGAAGTCGATCGCGGCCGCGCGCTTGGCCTTGTTCTCGTTGGCGTCGGGCTCGGCCCGCGTGTCGCACAGCACGAGCGCCTTCACCCGCTCGGGAGCGGAGGCGGCGATCTGGAGCGCGACATAGCCGCCCATCGAGAGGCCGACGAAGACGGCCGGCCCCGGGATCGTCTCGAGAATGTCGGCGGCCGCGTGCTCAATCAGCCACGGCGAGGTCAACGGCGTCGCGCCGAAGCCGCGCAGGTCGGGCATCAGCACGCGGAAGGTCTTGAGCGCGGACAGCTGCGGCTCCCACATGGCGCCCGACATCGGGAAGGCATGGAGAAGGACGACGGGAAGGCCCTTCGGGTCGCCGGCCTCGCGCAGGGCGAGCTTCACCGCTTTCCGATCTTCTGCGTCGGATTGACGGCCCTGCCGTTCTTGTCGCGCACCTCGAAGTGCAAATGTGGTCCCGTCGAGATGCCGGTCGAACCGACGCGGCCGATCATCGTCTTGCCGCGCTGGACGAGGTCGCCCACTTTGACCATGATCTTGGACAAGTGACCGTAACGCGTCGTCTCACCGTTGTTGTGCTTGATGACGACGAGCTGGCCGTAGCCCTCGTTCCAGCCGGCGTCGATGATGCGTCCGGAGCGGGCGGGATACACAGGCGTGCCGTAAGGCTTGGGGATGTCGAGGCCGTCGTGCTGGCGGCGGCGCTTGAGCACCGGATGATAGCGCGAGCCGAAGCGCGAGGAGATGCGCGGAAAGGCCTGGGACTCGAACGGGAAGCGGTAGGTATCGAAGTTGACCCGGATGCCGGGAATGAGTACTCGGTCGCCGCGCTCAAATCCGAAGGGCTCGAGCAGCGCGACGCCGGGGTAGTTGTTCGCCCGGACGACGATCTCCTTGAACCTGCGGCGCTCCTCGGCGCCGACCTTGTACTTCGCCACGATCGCGTCAAGCGTCTCCGAGTCTTTGTGCACCTCATAGAGCAGACCGTCGCCGTTGAACACGGTCATACGCATGCCGGGATACATCAGCACGAACTCGTTGTTGTTGGTGGCCTGGAACGAACTCAGGTTCGAACCGTAGTTCTTCGCCAGATTGCCGACCCATGGCTCCCCCCTCTGCACGCGGTGCTCGCCGTACATCAAACGCCGGGATTTAGCCAAAATCTCGGGGCGCGGCTCGTCGGGCCCGGGAGGGGGGAGCACGGAGAAGCGCTGGAACGCGACGGCCTCCGGCGACCCGGGCGTGATGACGGCGGAGAAGGCGGAGGCCGTCAGGGCCAACAGGAGGGCGGCCGCCTTCATCAGCCGACCATGTTGGACAGCTCCATCGACTTCAAGAACTCTTTGTTGGATTTGGTCGATAGAATCTTTTCACGGAGCAGGTCCATCGCTTCGACGGAGGCGAGCGGCGCCAGCACCTTGCGGAGAATCCAGATTTTGTTCAGTTCGTCCTCGGTCATCAGCAGCTCTTCTTTTCGTGTGCCCGTCCTATTGATCTCAATGGCCGGGAACATGCGGCGGTCGGCGAGCTTGCGGTCGAGGTAGGCCTCGGAGTTGCCGGTGCCCTTGAACTCCTCGAAGATGACCTCATCCATGCGCGAGCCCGTCTCAATGAGCGCTGTCGCCAGGATGGTGAGGCTGCCGCCTTCTTCCACGTTGCGCGCCGCGCCCAAGAAGCGCTTCGGGCGCTGTAATGAGGTCGCCTCGAGGCCTCCTGAGAGAACCCGTCCGGAGGAAGGAGTGCAGGTGTTGTAGGCGCGCGCCAGGCGCGTGATCGAGTCGAGCAGGATGACGACGTCCTTGCCGAGCTCGACCATGCGTTTGGCCTTCTCGAGGACCATCTCGGAGACCTGGACATGGCGTTCGGCGGGCTCGTCGAAGGTCGAGGAGATGACCTCGCCCTTGATCGTGCGCTGGCACTCGGTCACTTCCTCGGGGCGCTCGTCGATGAGCAGCACGAGGATCACCGTCTCGGGATGGTTCTTGGCGATCGCGTTCGCGATCTTCGCGAGGATGATGGTCTTGCCGGTCTTCGGCGGCGCGACGATCAGAGCGCGTTGGCCCTTGCCGATCGGGCAGATCAGGTCGAGCAGGCGTCCGGTGACCTCCTCGCGCGTCGTCTCGAGGGTGTACTTCGAGTCCGGATGCAGGGGCGTCAGGTTGTCGAACAGCGGGCGGTCCGGGAGAATCTCGGCGTCGATGCCGTTGATCTTCTTGACCTGCAGGAGCGCGAAGAAGCGCTCGCCGTCCTTCGGAGGACGCACGAAGCCGGCGACGGTGTCGCAGCGGCGCAGGCCGAACTTCTTGATCTGGGAGGGCGACATGTAGATGTCGTCGGGGCCGGGCAGGTAGGAGTAGTCGGGCGAGCGCAGGAAGCCGAAACCGTCGGGCAGGATCTCAAGCACGCCCTCGTCGTAGATCATGCCGTTGGCCTTGAGCTGACCTTCGACGATCTTGGCGATCAACTCCTGCTTGCGCAGGCCGTTGATGCCCTCGAGCTTAAGCTCACGAGCGATCACGCTGAGCTCGGCGATGGTCTTTTTCGCCATCTCCGCCGTCTCCAACGGCTTGAGCGCGGCCGCGGCGGCGGCCGTGGGAACCGGCGTCGGGGTCGCGGGGATTTTTGGAGTATCCATAGGCTTAGTGGTGGTTTCCATTCGTCATTCCTCGGTGCAGGAGTTGAAGACCTGAATAATACTCGTTGATGTTTTCCTTGAGATGCTTGATATTCTTGTCGTTGTCGATCGACACATCGGCCATGCGCCGTTTTTCGTCCAAAGGCATTTGTGAATTAATTCGTTGTCGTGCTTCCTTGAGCGCCAGGCCATCGCGTTTAACAATTCGTTTAAGCTGTTTGTCGGGCTTGCATGCGATCAAAATCGTCGCGTCAAAGTTTTTTTGAAGCTTTTTCTCGAACAACAAGGGCACGTCAACGACAACGATGCCCCTTAATCTACCGATCGACTTCTTCATTTCTTTCAAAATCAACGGATGGGTCACTCGCTCCAGGCCTAAACGCGCCTTTTTGTCGTTAAAGACGACGCGTCCCAATAATGCGCGGTCGATCGATTTATCTTTCTTTAAAATACACGCCCCAAAATCCTTAACGATCGCCTTATAACCCTTACGGCCCGGCTTTGCCTGATCTTTCGCTATCGCATCGAGACTTATCGTCGCCGCGCCGAGGCTTTCAAACGCATTTAATGCGCACGACTTCCCCGTCCCGATGCCGCCGGTGAGTCCCACGACGAACCGCTTCGGCGTCATGAGGGCTTATTCCGTTCTGAATATCTGTGCATGACCCCGCGCTCGTCATCGGTCAGCGACCCGAGACCGTCGGACAGTATCTTGTCGAGTATGCGGTCCACCTCGGCCATATCCGTGTCCGCGGCGGGCGCCTTGGGCTTGGCCGAGCGCCGCGCGACGGGCCTCGGCGCGGGCTCGTCCTCGGGCTCGGCGCTCGACGCGCGGCGCCAAAGCGCCTTGAGCTGCAGCTGCGCGACCCACCACCAACGGATGTAGAGGTAGCCCGTGAGCATGCCGCCGAGGTGGGCGAAGCGCGCGACCCCGGGTGTCGAGCCGGTGGCGCCGGCGAAGAACTCGATGGTGCCGAACAGGATCGCCATGTGCGCGGCCTTGATCGGGATCAGAAAGTAGAGGTAGACGACGGCGTCCGGATACAGCATCGCGAAGGCCACGAGCAGGCCGTACACCGAGCCGGACGCGCCGATCACCGGAATCATGGAGTGCGGGGCCAGCGCCAGGTGCGCGGCGGCCGCGCCGAAGCCGCACAGAAAGTAATACTTCAGGAAGTCGCGCTCGCCCCACTGCGATTCGACGGGCATGCCGAACATCCAGAGCGCGAACAGATTGAAGACGAGATGCCAGATGTTGCCGTGAAGGAAAAGATAAGTGAAGGGCTGCCAGATCCAGCGCTGGAAGAGCACCTGCTGGGGCACCAGACCGAACAAGTTGTGCATGTCCGGCACGATCAGCCCGATGAGAAAGCCGACGACATTCGCGATCATGAGCCCCCGAATGGCGGGAGGCATGCTGGTGAAGTCGATGGGGTCGTGGCGGAATATGCGCGTCACTTGAGTTTCTCCATGTCCTGCCAGTTGGGGCCGATCTTGACCTCGGCGACGACGGGCACGCGCAGATGTATCGCCGCTTCCATGACGGTTTTTACCCATTTTCCGAAAGCGGGGGCCTCGGATTTATCGGCCTCGAAAACGAGTTCGTCGTGGACCTGCAGCAGCAAAACGGCGTTTTTCTTGCCTTTGGCCAGTTCCTTATCAATGTGCAGCATCGCGAGCTTGATGATGTCGGCCGAGCCGCCCTGGATCGGGGTGTTGCGCGCGGCGCGCTCGGTGAACTGACGCACGGCGGCGTTCTTCGCGGCGAGATCCGGGAGCCAGCGCACCCGGCCGAGCAAGGTGCGCACGCACCCGTCGATCCTCGCCTGAGCGAGGTTCTTCTCGACCCAGGCGGACACGCCGGGGTAACGCACGAGGTAATTCTTGATGTAGGTCGCCGCCTCTTGCTGGGAGATGCCGAGTTGGTTCGACAAGCCGAACGCCGTTTGGCCGTACACGATGCCGAAATTGATGGCCTTGGCGGCGCGGCGCTGATCGGTGGTGATGTCCTCGGGCTTTATGTGGAAGATTTCAGCCGCGGTCCGGAGGTGGATGTCTTCGCCTTCGGCGAAAGATTTTGATAGCACGGCGTCCTGCGACTCGTGGGCGAGCACGCGCAGGTCGATCTGCGAGTAGTCGGCGGAGACGAGCACCTTGCCCTTCGGGGCGATGAAGGCGCGGCGGATGCGGCGGCCGGCCTCGGTGCGGATCGGGATGTTCTGCAGGTTCGGGTCGAGGCTCGACAAGCGGCCGGTCACGCTTCCGGTCTGGTCGAAGGTGGTATGCACGCGGTTCGTCTTGGGGTCCATGCGCTCGAGCAGACCGCGCACATAGGTGGACTCGAGTTTCGCGATCTCGCGATATTCGAGAATCTTGCCGGGCAGAGCGTGCTGCGCGGCCAAGGCCTGGAGCGTCTCCTCGTCCGTCGAGCGTCCGCCTTTGGCGGTCTTGTGCAGAACCGGCAGATTCAGCTTGTCAAACAGCACCTCGCCCAATTGCTTCGGCGACTGCGCGTTGAGCGGCGCGCCCGCGAGCGCGTCGATTTCTTTTTGAAGGACTTTGAGGGCCTTCAGAAACTCGACCGACAGCTCGCGAAGATAATCAGCGTCGACCAAAATGCCCGCGCGCTCCATGCCGAGAAGCACCGCCGACAGCGGCATCTCCACATTTTCAAATAGATCGAGGACCTTGATCTCCTTCATCTTCGCGGTCACGGCCGCGCGGCCGGAGCACGCTGCCGCTCGGGCCAGCACGGCCGCCTCGGCGTCCACGGTCTTCGGGTCCTTCGCGGAGGCGGGATCGAGGCAATACGCCGCCAATTTGTAGTCAAAATCGGGACCATTGAGTTCTCGGCCGACAACGTCGAGGGCTCGTCGCGCTCCCTTGAGATCCCAGCCCGATTTGAGCGCATGCCCCGCGAGCGAAGCGAGCGCCGCTTTCTCCTTGAGCTGATGCTCGTCAAGGACGGTGATACGGCCGTCCTCCAGACCGATACCCACACGCACGCGCGACACGGACAGTAATTCTCCTTCGCCGGCCGAGTCAGGCACGGCGAACGCGAGCACCGCTTTCGCTTTAGCGAGGTCTTTCGCGATAGACCGGAACTCGACTTTTTCAACGACAATGACCGGCGTGGACGCGGGACCCTTCACCGAGGGTGACGCGGGCACCGCCGCGGCTCCTGCGGAGCGCGGCGGCAGGGGAGCGCCAAGATCACGAGCGAGCGTACGGAACTCGAATTTCTCCAAACCCGCCGCGAGCATTTTGGGATCCGGATCCTTTACTTTACAATCATCAATGCTTGCCTCAAGCGGGACCTTCTCATCGAGCGCGATGAGTGAGAGCGCCAGATCGGCCGTCTTTTCACCATCCAGAAGCGCCTGCGTTAATTTCGGGGTCAGCGCCTTGTCGCCCTTCTTCGCCGCGGCGATCGCACCCTTGAACGAGCCGTACGCCTTGAGAAGCTTGACCGCGCCGACGGGGCCCACGCCCTTGAGTCCGGGCACGTTGTCGGAGGAGTCGCCCACGATCGCCAGATAGTCGCGAACCAACGCAGGCGAAATGCCGAACTTCTCCTCGATTTGGGGCGGGTCCATCCAGGCGTCTTTGGAGACATTAAACACCCGGACATCGGGCCGAACCAACTGCAGCGCGTCCTTGTCGCCGGTCACCAAGACGGCCTGCCAGCCCTCTTTCACGGCTTTACTTGCCATGGTCGCCATGATGTCGTCGGCCTCGAAGCCGACCTTCTCGATGCAGTGAAAGCCCAGCGCCTCGGTCAGCGGTTTGGCCTGGCCCAGCTGGGTGATTAAATCGGGATCGATCTCCTTGCGCGTGGCTTTGTACTTGTCGTACAGCTTGTCGCGGAAAGTCGGGCCCGGCGTGTCGAAGCAGACGGCGATGCCCTCGGGCCTGTCGCGCTTAAGGATTTGGATCAAAGTCCGCGCAAAGCCGTACAGGGCCCCCACCGGCTCCCCCTTGGAATTCGTCAAGGGAGGCATGGCGTGATAGGCCCTGTGAAGGTAAGCGTGGGCGTCAACCAGGTAGAGGCGGGGTTTCATCGACCGGAGGTATGGTGTCAGGCTTGCCGGATTGCAGTATTTCAACCGGATGTTGCCTGAGAAATACTGCAATCCGGCAAGCCTGACACCTAGCCCTTAAAAAATCGTTTCCACCACGAACCGTCGACGCGGCCGTGCGCGCCGCCGCGCGCGGCCTTCAACAACTTATCGCCGGTCACGACCGCGTCGCCGGCGACTCCGACGGCGAAGCGCACGCGCACGAGCGTTCCCGCCGGGCTCGTTTCGACCGCCTCGACCGGCGCTTCGATGGGCACCGGCCCGGATGACGTCAGACCGCCGAACAGCCGGGCCAAATATTGCGCGATGTCGCGCCCATCTATGATGCGCGCGAACACCATGTCTCCCGCGCGCAGTTCCGCGGCGGGCACGCCCTCGAATATTTCCTCGAGAGTGGTCTTCAAGACGAGCAAATCTTCCTCGGGAGGCGCGCCCAATTCGGGCCTACCACGCTTGGCTGCCGGCGCCGGCACCTTTCTAAGGGACTGGAACTGGCCGAGGTCGAGGATATCCTTTTTTACGCGCAGGCTCAAACTTTGATCTCGCAAGTAAGAGCGCAGGGGAGCGGCGAGTTCGGCGGCGACCTCTTCGGAGTTCGCGGCGCGCAAGCGGTCGAAGAGGACGGGCTCGACGGCCCGAAAGTGGGCGGCCAGGCGCTGTTCGACCTCCAAGCTCTCGGCCGGCAGGCTCCCATCCCAAAGTCGACAACCATATAAATGCTTTTCAAATGCGAACCACTCCTCATCGAGGTCGACCGCGCACACCGCAGGATCGTAGGACATGACGGCGCGGGCGCGCAGGACCTTGCGGCTCTTGAGGTTCAGGACGACGAGAAAAAGCCCGTGCTGATTCTCGGCCGGCCGCACGAACTTTCCTTTGACGGCGCAGATGTCGTTGAGCAGGCGCGGAATCTGGCGGACGGCCTCCTCGACCTCGTAGCCGCACATCTCGAGGGCGAGCTCCGCCTCGCCGCGGTCGCAACCGGTCTCCTCCATGAGAAGCTCGATCTTGTCTTTCATCGGTTTAAGGTGTCAGGCCTAACGGTAGTGACAGTATTTCCAAGGCGCCTTCCAGTTGGAAATACTGTCACTACCGTTAGGCCTGACACCATGTTCCTCATTTTCTCGGGTGGGCGTCTTTATAGACTTCCTTCATCCGGTCGAGGGAGACGTGAGTGTAGATCTGGGTGGTCTGTAGGCTGACGTGGCCGAGCATTTCCTGAACCATGCGGATGTCGCAGCCGCGATTCATCAGGTGCGTGGCGAAGCTGTGGCGCAGGACGTGGGGCGTGATCTTTTTCTTGAGCGCGCTCGCCTTGACCCAGCGGCTCAAAAGGAAGACAAGGCCGCCGTCGGAGAGGCGCTTGCCGGTCGGGCCGATGAACACCGGGTCGGCGTCGTTGAGGCGTTTGCGCGCTTGAAGATAGGCCCGCATGCTCTTCAACGCGCCGTTTCCAACGGGGACGACGCGCTCCTTGGAGCCTTTGCCGAAGACCCTCACGGTCCCGGTCATATAGTCGATGTCGCCGCAGTTGAGGGAGACCACCTCGGCGCGGCGCAGGCCGGAGGAATATATCAGCTCGACGACGGCAATATCACGCAGGCGCTGCTTCGAGTTGGCGCCGGCGGGCACCGACATCAGCTCCGCCATCTCGTTTTCCGTTAGAAACTTAGGCAGGGGACGGCCGCGCTTGGGCAGGGGCACGCCGAAGACCGGGTTGCCTTGCAGAAGGCCGCCGGCGCGCAGGAATTTAACGAAGGAGCGCAGAGCCGCCATGCGCCGCAGAACCGTCGCTCTTGCCGCACCTTCCTTCTGGAGATCGGCGAGGAACGCGCGCACATGAACGCGTTCGATCCCTCCGGGCTCGAGCCCTGGATATTTGGCAATGAATTGTGAGAGGTCCTTGCCGTAGGCGCGCAAGGTGTGCGGCGAGTAGTTGCGCGTCGCGCGCAAATGGGTGAGAAAGCGCGCCCTCTGGAGGCGCAACGGTCCCTGGGCCGCTTCGGTCGCCATGACCCGGGTCGTCAGCTCGGCGCCGGCGGAGCGGCGGATATATCAGCACGAAGTGCCGCCAAACGCGCGGCGATCTGCACCGCGCGCAGACCTTCGCCCTCGACGCGGAGCTTCTCGCCCTCATCCTTGGACACGGGCTTCAAGTTGCGGCACTTGGGGTAGCCGGGACAGGTCAAGAAGAATCCGCGCTTACCGACGCGCAGCCACATGTGCTTTTGGCACTTGTTGCAGGGCCGGGTCGTCTGCAGTGGACGCGTACCTTCGATCTTCTTGCCCTCGGCGTCGAGCGAGAAGGTATTCTTACAGTCCGGGTAGCCGGAACACGCCATGAACTTGCCTTTTCGTCCCGTGCGGATGACCATGGCCTTGCCGCACAGGTCGCAGTTCTCGCCGGTCAGCTCGAGGACGACCTTCTGTCCCTCGGGGGTCAGCTGGATCTTGCCTTTGCACTTGGGAAAGGTCGAACAGGACAGATACTTGCCGAAGCGAGATTCGCGGATGAGCATGGGCGCCGTGCAGACCGGGCAAAGCTCATCGGACATCTTGGGCTCGATGCGCGAGGCTTCCATCTCGGTCGCGGCCGCGTCGAGCGCCTTCGCAAACGGGGCGTAGAAGGTCTTGACCACGTCGGTCCAGCTCTGCTCGCCCTCGGCGATCTTGTCGAGCTGGGCCTCCACATTAGCGGTATAAGTGAGGCTGACCACGTCGGGAAAGTGTCCCTTGAGCTTCTCGGTCACGAGGATGCCGAGCTCGGTCGGGATGAGCTTGCGGTCTTTCATGTTCCGGCGCACGTAGCCGCGGTCGACGATCGTCTTGATCGTGGGCGCGTAGGTGGACGGGCGGCCGATGCCGTGCTTCTCCATCGCGCGGATCAGGCTCGCCTCGTTGTAGTGGGGAGGCGGGCTCGTGCGGTGTTCCTCGGGCTTCAGCTCGATGAGCTTGAGCGTGTCGCCTTCGGCGAGCGCCGGCAGGCGGCTGCCCTCCTCCTCGACCTCTTCGTCGGGCTCCTCATCGCCTTTCGGGGCGTCGCGGTATACGCGCAGGAAGCCCTCGATCTTGAGCGTGCGGCCCGTGCAGTGGAACACCGATTCATCGTTTTCGATGTCGGCCGAGGTGGTGTCGTACGTCGCCTCGATCATCTGGGACGCGACGAACCGCTTCCAAATCAGCTCATAAAGCCTGATCTGGTCGGGGTTAAGAAACTTACGCACCCCGTCGGGTACGTGAAGGACGCTCGTGGGCCGGATCGCCTCGTGGGCTTCCTGGGCGCCGCGCGACTTGGTCTGGTAGGTCGGAGGCTCCGGCGGGGCGTAGTTCGCACCATAGGTTTCTTTCACAAATGCCGCGCATTCCGCTGCCGCGGTTTTCGCGATTGAAAAGGAATCGGTGCGCATGTAGGTGATCAGACCGGCCGGGTCCTTGCCGCCGAGGTCCACGCCTTCGTAGAGGGACTGGGCGATGCGCATCGTGCGCTCGGCCGCAAATCCCATCTTCTGAGAGGCGGCCTGCTGTAATGTCGATGTCGAGAAGGGGGGCGGCGGACGGCGGCGCACCTCTTTCTTCTCGACCTTGACGACCTGAAACTGTCCGCCCAGGACGGTCTTCGACACGACATCCATTTCCTCGGCGGTGCGCAAGGTCGTCGCCTTGACGCGGTACTGCTCTGAAAAAAGGTCGTAAATGCGCGTCGTCTCGACCTTGTCCTTCTTCCACAGCGAGAGTTTGGCGTCGAACACGGGCGGCGCGCCGTCTTTCTCGAGCGCGGCCGTCAAGGTCCAGTAGCCTTCGGACGCGAATTCAGCGATCTCGCGCTCGCGCTCGGCGAGCAGGCGCACGGCCACGGACTGCACTCGGCCGGCGGACAGGCCGCTTTGTATCTTGGCCCACAGCAGCGGCGAAAGCTTATAGCCCACGAGCCGGTCGATGACGCGCCGGGCCTGCTGGGCGTGCACGAGGTTCTCATCGATGGAGCGCGGTTGGGCGATGGCCGCCTTGATGGCGGTCGGGGTGATCTCGTGGAAGGTGATGCGCTTGACCTGGTCGGGCTTGAGCTTGAGCATGTCGACGAGATGCCAGGCGATGGACTCCCCCTCGCGGTCATGGTCGGTCGCGAGATAGACGAAGGCGGCCTTGGAGACCAAGGATTTGAACTCGGCTAAAATCTTCTTGGCTCTCGGTAAAACAACGTACTGGGGCGCGAAATCGTCCTCGACATCGACGCCGATCTTGCGCACGGGCAGGTCGCGGACATGGCCGAACGACGACTTGACCACGAATTCGTTCTTAAGGAAGCGGGAAATCGTTCTTTCCTTGGCCGGAGACTCGACGACCAGGAGGCTGGGGCCCGTGCGGACTCCCTTCGCGGAAACCTTCGGAGCGGCTTTAACGAGCTTCTTTTTGGGCATATCGTTGTCCAGGCACGGAAAATACTCTTTCCTTTAGTTCTAGCCCGAACATTATAGAGGAAATGCGCGCGGTGTCAAGCCCCGATAGCTGGACCAGTTCATCTAAGGAGAGGGCGTCAGCACCCAGTAAAGCCATCATTGAGGCCTCTTCTTCCGTCGGAGGAGTCACCGGCGTCGGCGTCGAAAGGACACCCCCGCGCGCTTCCAGAATTTGACCCTCCGGAAGTGCCCCCAGGATGTCTTTGACCTCCGCCGCCATTTTAGCCCCATCGGCGATCAGCCGATGGGGGGCCTCAGACATAACCGAATCGGCTGGGCCGGGAACGGCCAAAACCTCGCGGCCGTGTTCGGCGGCGAATCGAGCCGTGATGAGAGAGCCGGATTTGTGGCGGCCCTCCACCACGACCACGGCCCAGGACAGGCCGGCCACGATGCGGTTTCGACGCGGAAACAATTCGGGGAAGGGCTTGGTCTCGAGCGGGCGCTCCGAAATCAACGCGCCCCCCTCCGCGACGATGCGCCGGGCTAATTGATAATTCTCGGCGGGGTAGACGCAGCCCAGGCCGGTGCCGAGGACGGCCCAGGTCGGGCCCTTCGCGTCGAGAGCCGCCAGATGAGACTCGGCATCTATGCCGCGGGCGAGGCCGCTGACGACGGTCAGGCCGCGGCGGGAGGCATCTCCCGCCAAACGCCGGGCCATGCGGCGGCCGTACGGCGTCGGCGCCCGGGTTCCAACAAAGGCGACGGGAGAACCGCCGGTCAACGAGCCCGAGACGTAGAGAACGAGCGGAGGATCGTGAATCGAGGCGAGGAGGTCGGGGTATTCCGGATCGCCCCGGACGATGAGACGGGCGCCCAACGAAACGGCACGGAGCTCCTCGGCGACGACGTCGAAGGCCAGGGCGGCGCGACGCCATCGGGCAACGTCCTCGAGGTCCGCCGCGCTGACGCGGGCCCAGTCGGCGTCAACGGATTTGGAGAGACCTTCCGGGCCCAACGTTTCAAGAATGTCCCAGGCGCGGCGCGGAGGCGTGTCCACATTCAAGCGAACGGCCCAATGTTGACGCGGAGTCCAGGGGACGGACACGGTTAGAGCAATTCCTCGTTGAACGGTTTGGAAGAAGAGAACGGCAACGCAATGGGTTTTCGAGAAAGACCGGCATGCATCATGGCGTCGACACGTCTCAGGAGATCGGGATTGTTGGTTAAATGTCGCCACTCCGACGGGATTCTGCCCGCCGCGACCAACAACTCGACGGCGTCGGTCTCCAGCACCGCCGCCATCCGCCGTAGAACTTCTTCCTCGGCGGGAGGATTGCGCTTGCCGGTTAATACCTTCGACAAAAATGACGGGTCGAGTTTCGCTTGGCGGCACAATTCTCTTAACCCCAAACCGCGCCGGGCCATGGCCTCCACGACGAGCCGCGAGAACGCGGGATCAGCGCTCATTTAAACTTAATGATCTCCAGGCGCTTCTCGGCGTTCTGCCGGTCCCGATGGTTGGGAAACTCCTCGATGAAGCGCTCGAGCGACTGACGTGCGGCGGCGTAGTCCCTATTTTCCTGAGCGACCGTGGTCAGCCGCTGAAGACCTCTCGCGGTGTAGGGACCCGTCGTGTAGTCCGTGAGAAGCTGGGTGAAGGCGATCTGCGCATTCGGGTAATCCGCGCGTTGATAGTAGACCATGCCGACATAATAGTCCGCGGCCGGAGCCCAGGACGCCTGAGGGTTCTTCCTCGCGTAGACCAAGGTGTCCGAAAAATTAAAATGGTTGCTGGCGTACCAATACGTCCCGTACAGCGCGGCGGCGACGGCTATCCATTTCTTCAAGCGGCGACCTCCAGTTTCGACCGCAATCGGTCGAGGCCGCGCAGCGAGGCCGCCTCCAGAACGTCGGAGGCCCCCACTGCGTCGTGTCCGGCTAAATCGGCGATCGTGCGGGCCACGCGCAGAACGCGGTCGAGGGCGCGCGCGGACAGCGCGGTCTTGCGCTCGGCCGCGGCCAGAGCATCGAACGCCTCCGCAAGCACGCGGGCGTCGCGGCGGAACGCGGCCGCGGCGACGAAGGCGTTAAGAGGCGCGCTCGACGCGGTCCACCGCGCCCGCTGCCGCTCGCGCGCGGCGCTCACACGGACACGCACGACCGCGGAAGATTCGCCCGTCGATTTTGCGGCCGCCCAGTCGCCGAAAGCGACCGACGGCGTCTCGATCTGCAGGTCGATGCGGTCGATCAGGGGGCCCGAGAGCCGGGCCAGGTAGCGTCCGACCTCGCCCGGAGAGCACACGCAGGTCTTGCGCGGATGGCCGCGCCAGCCGCACGGGCACGGGTTGGCCGCCGCCACGAGCGTGAAGCGCGCCGGATACTCGACGGTCTCCCGCGCGCGCGCCACGCTGACGCGGCGGTCTTCGAGCGGCTGGCGCAGGGCCTCGAGCGCGGGCCGGGAGAACTCGGCGAGTTCGTCGAGGAACAACACGCCGCCGTGCGCCAGGCAGGCCTCCCCCGCCCGGGAGGAGGGCCCGCCGCCGATCAAAGCGGCCGCCGAGCAGCCGTGATGAGGGGCGCGGAACGGACGCTCCCGCACCAGGCCGGGGACGACGCGTCCGCAGGCGGACTGGACGAGCGTGACCTCGAGGGCCTCGTCTTCCGTCAGCGGCGGAAGTATTCCCGGCAGGCGGCGCGCGAGCATGGACTTGCCCGTGCCGGGCGCGCCCACGAACAGAAGATTGTGGCCTCCGGCGGCGGCGAGCTCGAGAGCGCGCTTGGCCGCAAACTGGCCGCGCACATCGGACAGATCGGGCGCCGCCGTCTCGGCGACGGCTCTGACTATGGCCGCCGGACGAACGCGGGGCGGCGCGCCGCCGGCGAGTTCGGCGGCCTCGCGCAGGTCGGCCACGGGCAAAGCCTCGATGCCGGCCGCGCGCGCCTCCTCGGCATTCGCCTCCGGAACCATGATCGCGGTAAAGCCCTCGGCCTTGGCGCGGGCCGCCATCGCGAGCACGCCCGGCACCGGCGAGACGCGTCCGTCGAGCGAGAGCTCCCCCACCACGCACCAATGCTTCGTCCAGTCGCCCGCGGCGATCTGGCCGGAGGCGGTCAGCAGAGCCAGCGCGATCGGCAGCTCGTAGTGGCTGCCCTGCTTGCGCGGACGCGCGGGCGACAAATTAACCGTTACGCGGCGGTTGGGCATCGCGTAGCCGGAGTTGCGCAGGGCCGCGGCGACGCGCTCGCGCGCCTCGCGCACGGCGTCGTCGGGAAGCCCCACGGTCGCGAAATTGGGCAGGCCGTTGGCCAGATCGAGCTCGACGAGCACGGGGTAGCCCTCCACGCCCTTGAGGCCCATGGCGTGCACGCGCGCGAGACTCATTTTTCCCTCTCGGGAAATTCAATCGACAACCGCCCGGACTCGGTCTCGACCGACAGCAAGGTCAGCGAGGGGTCCCGGCGCAGAAGCCGCGCCGCCAGGTCGTCGATCTTGAGCCCGGCCATGAACACACGCAGGATGACGCTCTGCTCATCGCCGCGCCAGAGGCCCAGATACGCCCCCGCCACGCCTTCGACGCCGCGCAGGGCGGCGAGCAGGGCTTTCAGGCGCTGGGGATCATAGCCGCCCACGGCGAAGACGGCGCCCTCGCTACGCCCGCCGCGCGCGCGTGTGATCGCCGCCGCGACCTTGGACGCCGTTTCCTCGCCGACCCGATCCAAAGCCTTGCCGCGGGCCGCGGCGGACGAAACATCGAGCACGGACGCATCGGATTGGGTCTGGTCAAGGGGCACGACGCCGGCGACCGCGTACTGGTCGGCCAGAAGGCTCGCGCGGCCGCGCCAGGTGCCTGTAACAGGATCAAACTCGGCGCTCGCGGAGGCGGCCGCAACGACCATCCAGTCGGCGCCCAGGCGCGCCGCGCCCGCAGCGAGCGCGGCCGGATCCTTGCCTTTAGCCAGGAAATTGTTCAGCTGGTCGCGCCCATCGATGCCCGTCATGCCGTAGGCGTACAGCCCCCGGCGCAGGGCGTCGGCGGCCGGCCCCACGCCCAGATCGAGAATTCCCTGGGGCTCCGACACGAGGAGCAGCACGCGCGGCTCCCGCGAAGTAAAGCCCGCCGGCCGCAGGAGCCCTTCTTTGTCGAGCGCGATCAGGAGTTTCGCGAAGCGCAGCTCGATGACGCCCCGACCCTTCTTGAAGCGCGTCCGTCCGGTGAATTCGGAGGCGCGGCCGCTGAACGTTTCCGCTATGGCCACCGACGCCGACGAACCGGGAGCGATGAATAGGTCGAGCGCGTCTCTCACCGCGAGACGGCGCGCCTCGTCCACGGTGGGTGCTGCGACGGCGACGGCCGCGCCCTCCTTCGTGAGGCCGGGCTGCAAGCGCCCGAAAGCGCAGCCGGACATAAACGGCAGAACCACCAAGACACAAAGACACGAAGAACGGAAAGAAAGGTTAACGTCGACGTTACCATTCGTTCCGTTCGTTCTTTGTGTCTTTGTGTCTTTGTGGTTCACATTTTGGTTCATTTTTTCATCTCAGTATTCTCGCGGCCGGCCGCGGGGACGACGAAATGGAAGGTGGTTCCCTTGCCGAGCTCCGACTCAAGCCAGATCTTTCCGCCGTGCTTGTCGATGACCTCGCGCGCGATGGCGAGGCCGAGGCCCGTGCCGGGCGCGTTGACCTGCGCGCGGTTGCCGGCGCGATAGAAGCGCTCGAACACCTTCTCGCGGTCTTCTGGAGGAATGCCGATGCCGTCATCGGAGACCGACACCATCACGAATTCTCCCTTGTCCGCGACCCGCACCCGCACGCGCCCGCCGGGAAAAGTGAACTTGATGGCGTTGGACAGGAGATTGTCGAGCACCAGGTGCAGCCAGCGCTGGTCACCCAAGACCATGGGAACAAGCCCCGTCGACTCCGATGACAAAGTCTTGCCGGCCGCGGCGGCGGCGGGCTGATGGTTCTCCACCGACTCGAGCACCAGCTGGACTAGGTCCAGGGGGCCCGGCTCCATCTTCGCCCCGCCCTCCAGGCGCGACAGGTCGAGCAGATCGGAGACGAGCCCCGACAGCCTTTTCGACGCGGCCTTCGCGATGGCGAGAAATTTCATTTGTTGCGCGTTGAGCGGTCCCGTGTCGCCTTCGAGCATCACGGTCAGAAACCCCGAGATCGTGGTAAGCGGAGTCTTGAACTCGTGGCTGACGGTCGAGACGAACTCATCCTTCATACGATTGAGGGTGGCCAATTGTTCCGCGGTTTTGGTCAATCGGCGGTTCAAAATGGCGGTCTCCACGATGATCGCCGCCTCGCCCGCGATGACGGACACGAGTGCTATCTGCTCGTCGGAGAACGCGTTCTTGCGCCTGCTGCCCACACGCATGACGCCGATGCAGCGATCCTCCAAAATGAGGGGCACGACCATCAGGGAGTGTACTTGCCACATTTTGGCGTAATGGGCGATGACCTGGGGGTCGTCCTGGGCATCTCCGGTCATGAACGGCCGGCGCGTCTTAAACACCCGAACCGAAGAAGAGCGCTCATCGCTCAGCGACAGCCGGTACAGCATCTCCTCCCCTTCCAGGCCGAAGGCCCCGGACTGGGTCACGAGTTCCCCCGTACTTTCATCGAGAATCAGGAACGCGACCAGGTCCGCCTCGAGCGCGCGCGCCATGATCGAGACGATCGCGGCCAAGGTCGACGGCGCCTGCGCCGTGCGCGAGCTCAGGGCGCCGGCCACGTCGTGCAAGGTCTTGATTTCCTTTGATTTTTTGATGAGCCGGTCCTGGGCGGCCGTGAGCTCATCCATCGCGGCCGACAAGCCGCCCTGAAGCTTTTCCCGGGACGTCGAGAGATCGGCCAGGTCCGCCGACAAAGCGGCGGCCGAGCGCAGCGCCGCCGCCGCGAGCTCGAGCCTCATGGTCAGGGCTTCGTCGTCTCCTTTCGGACCGGAGCGCACCGCGAGCACGACGCCCGCGCCGCGCTCGTCGGTCCAGCCTCCCGCCGTCGCCGCGCTGTAGCCCTGCCCCGCGAGCACGCGCACGAGCGGATCGTCGGCGGGCGCGCCGTCGCTCAGGTTCCACGAGGATCGCCCGGACGCGGAGGCGCGGGACAGCAGGCCTCGATCGAAACGGAAAGAGCTCAACTCCAGGCGCGCCCACGGCCCGCCGCGGTGCGCCAGAAGCGCCGCGCTGCCGTCGGGACGCCGCGAAAAGGCGGCCAAGCTGAGCTCGGGCTGCCGGCGGTGCACGGCGCCGAGCACGCGGCTGGCGACTTCCTCAAGAGCGTGGCCCGGCCGCCGCACGGCGGCGTCGAGATCGAGCGTCTCGCCGGCGAACTTCTTCAGATCATCGAGCTCCGCGCGCAGGGCGCGCGCCGCGCGTTCAAGCGGCAGAACCTTGCGGAAGGAGAACCACCACCAGAGCGCGGCGGCGGCGCAGATCGAGGAGAGGACGCCGACGACGGCGGCCGCACCTGTCATTTCTCGAAGTCGAGGTGCGCATTCACGTAGTGTGCCGGAAGCTGCAGCTGGGCGTGCGGTATCCACCCGGTCGCTATCCCGGAACTATCGAGTATGCGGCGCACCGCGTGGCCGAACTCAGCGGCGCGCGAGGCCAGGGGCGAATCCGGCCCCGGACCGACGATGAGCGCGCGCGTCACGCCCGCGCGGTTGCACAGGTCGGCGATCTGAAACGGCACCCCGACCTGCTGCATCGCGTCGTAGGACTCCATTAAAACATGATTATACTTGCGGGTGAAGCCGTTCTTGGCGCCCGCGTCATGGAACATATTGGCGGCGTAGGCGAGGAGACCTTCCTGTCCCTTGGGCACGATGATCGCGAGCGCCGCGGAACCGGGGGGCGACGCGGGCTGCGTGAAAGCGGCCCCGGCCGTAGACACGGGCGGTGCCTCCGAGCCGATCGTGATCGGCTCGTAGATCAACCGGAGCAGGTCCATCAAGGGCGCGGGCTGATTGGCGGCCGCGCGCATCTTGCGCAGGACATTGATACGGTTGGCCCATAAAGTCAGCTCCGAGTAGCCCCACATCGTCAATTTCTCGGCGAGCTGGCCGAGCTCGTCGCTGCTGAGCTGCATGCCGATGCGGTCGTTCACGGCGGAGACGAGGTCGCGCTGGACGTTCGGGCTCGGAATCTTCAGATCCACCGACCAGCCCTTCGAGAAAGTGAACTTCAGGGCTTCTTCGAGCGTGCCGAGCGCCTTGGGCGGGTAAATCGAAGTGATGACGACTTGCTGGCCGCGATCGAAAAAGGTCTTGAATATTTTGGCGAGCAAATCCTTATTCTGCTCGGTCACCGCGAGGAGGTGAATGTCGTCGACGAAAATCGCCTTGGAGTCCGCCACCTTCTTATCGATGACCGCCATGTTTCCGGTCGCGGCCGCGGCGCTGACCGCGCGCGACAGGCGCGCGCCCGAAGTCACCAGCAAAGACGCGGTGCCCAGGCCCTTGGACATCGCGCCCGAGACCGCGTACAGCAAGTGCGATTTCCCGGTCCCCGGCGCGCCGTACAGAAAAAGCGGGTTATACATGGAGCCGGGCGAGGACACCACGGACATCGCCGCCGCGTGCGCGAAGCGGTTGTAGGCGCCGACGAGCAAGGTCTCGAATGTCCAGTCCGCGCGCAGTTCGTCCGTGAGCGCCGCCGAGAGGGCGGCGACGGGCGCCGCGGCGACCGCGGGCGCCGCGGTCGGCGTGGCCATGCGCGCTTGCGTCGGCACAGGCGGGATCACCGGGGCCGGAGGCGTCATCGCGGCCTCGGGTCCAAGAGAGATCAAGGGTTCTTTCGCCGCGGGCGGCGGAGGGATGGCCGGGCCGTCGTCCGGGGGCAGCGGAATCGGCGGCAGGATGTCGACCGGAGGCTTCAACAGCGACGCCGACGGAATCCCCGGGAGCGCTTGCGCAGCCGGGGCCGGGGCAGGGGCAGGGGCGGGGGCACGGGCAGGGGCAGGGGCAGGGGCCGGGGCCGGGGCCGGCGGCGGGGTTGCCGGCCCC
>OBEQ010301589.1_pt1 | contig 19761 bp, 21 predicted proteins | sample 1670901 | NCBI WGS metagenome assembly OBEQ01 (sample SAMEA104232315, study PRJEB22302) | groundwater metagenome | biome: forest; feature: aquifer; material: groundwater | place: USA | collected 2011-08-07 | depth 5.4 m
ATATATGAGATACTACAACCACGAAAGAAAACAGTGGACAAGAAACAAGATGACACCTGTTGCATACAGAGATCATCTTCTAGCCAAGGTCGAGGGTTAGGGGGTTCTAAAGTGTCTACTAAAAGGGGTACGGATCACCAATTTTTGAAATCTCGCTACGATGAGGGTATTAAACTACAATGTAAATAAATTTAAGTCAATATCGATATTAACTTGTGGAATATTGTTTTTAAACGGTTGCAGTCAAATTGGCGTAGCGCAACAAGCCAAAACCCAACCTGCACAAGCCAGCGCCGCTCAAGCTCCAGCCCATACGCCACAAATTCCGGTTTTAATGTTTCACTACGTCCGCCATGTGAATAAAACCAAAGATCCGCTTGGCTACAATCTTTCCATTGAAGGCGACACCTTTGAAAAAATGCTCCGCTATTTTGCTGAAAACGGCTATCACAGCGTGCACGCTGCGGATCTGCTCCACACTTCCCTACCGCAAAACCCGATCGTCCTGACTTTTGACGATGGCTATGTCGATTTTTACACCACTGCCTGGCCCCTGCTCCAAAAATATCATTTGACCGCTTCAGAAGCGATTATTAGCGGACGCATGGACGGCAAACAATATATGACGCCCGCGCAGGTCAAAGAAATCAACCAAAACGGCATTGAAATTCTTTCGCATACAGTTCATCACGCCGATCTTGCCAAAGATCCAAATCAGCAATCTGAAATTGAGGAAAGTAAAAAATTTCTGGAAAATCTGCTCGGCAAAAAAATCCAGGGCCTTGTTTACCCTTCTGGAAAATATAATGCGGAAACGATTCGTATGCTCAAAAAAGCCGGATATAGTCTGGCTTTTACGACCAAACCCGGCTTTGCCGACCTTGCCGGCAACCTTTTTGAGCTAAGGCGCATCCGCATCGACAACCGCGATAGCCTGAATGGGCTTATCAAAAAGTTAAGAGCGCAACCTTAAGACCGCCACTATTTTTTCCTGGCGTCGCACGAATCCTTGCAGCCGCAAGCCAATGCATGCAGACCACCAAGAATCAAAACAAGTGGCCAATATTTGGCAAAAGTGAATTCCGGCCATACTCCGAGTGTGCCAAGGAAAAAAAGCACCCCGAAAACAAGGAGAAATACACCCTTGCACATGCGGTGACAACCGCAATGATAACCCATCATCATAAAAAAAAGTTAGAAAATAAAAAAACCGGAGCAAATTATAGTACAGGCAGCAGCAAACGTGAAGTTTGCAAAAATAAAAAATGTGTCACCATTACTTTGGCTTCAATTTCTCTTTGATCTTGGCCTCCAGACCGTGATCAGTCGGCTCATAATATTTCCGGCTCTTAAGTTCATCCGGCAAATGCCGCTGATTCACCTGTGCGCCGGCATAATCGTGCGCATACTGGTAGCCCTTGCCGTAACCCCACTCTTTCATCAATTTGGTTGGAGCATTGCGAATATGCAACGGCACCTCAAGATTTCCAAACTGCGCAACATCTTTTTTCACAGCCTGATAAGCCGCATAAAGCGCATTGCTTTTCGGGGCGACGCTTAAATGCACCACTGCCTGGACAAGATTGACACTACATTCCGGCATGCCATTAAAATGGCAGGCATCTTTGGCAGCAACCGCAACCAGCAGAGCATGCGGATCAGCCATGCCGATATCTTCCGAAGCAAAACGGATAAGTCGCCGCGCCACATACAAAGGATCCTCCCCCGCCTCAAGCATTCGCCCGAGCCAATAAAGCGCGCCATCCGCATCGCTGTCGCGCATGCTTTTATGCAGCGCAGAAATAATGTTGTAGTGCTCCTCGCCTTTTTTGTCGTAGCGCACAAACTTGCGCTGCAAAATTTTCTGAATTTCATCAAAGGTAATCTGCTCTTTTTTGGCTAGTTTCAGAACAATGTCAAGATTATTGAGCATCGCGCGGGCATCACCGTTAGCTGCTTTGACAAGATAGTTCTTGCCTTCTGCGTCGATTGTAAGCGCAGATTTCGCATTGCCTGCCTCGTCTGCCGGGTCTGCCTCATCCACTCCACCCACCACCTCGGCCACCCAGCCAACCCCCTCGCCCGCTTTTTTCAACCCTCGTTCCAAAATTTTCATCAATGCATGATCGTCCAAACTTTTAAACACAAACACTTGCGAACGTGAAAGCAAAGCCGAAATCACCTCAAAGGAAGGATTTTCAGTAGTAGCGCCAATCAAGATGATCGTGCCATCCTCGGCATGCGGCAAAAGCGCATCCTGCTGCGACTTACTGAAACGATGGATTTCATCCACAAACAAAACCGTGCGCTGGCCCATTTTTTTACGGTCTTTGGCCCGCACGATCACTTTACGCAGCTCCGGCACACCTCCCGTAACCGCACTCATCAACTCAAAATCAGCTTTGGTTTCATGCGCGATAATATTGGCTAGTGTGGTTTTACCCGTGCCCGGCGGTCCATAAAAAATCGCGCATTGCAGCTTGTCTTCCCTGATAAGTTGTTGCAGCAGCTTGCCCTCACCCACAATCTCTTCCTGCCCGAAAAATTCATCCAAGGTTTTTGGCCGGAGCGAGTACGCGAGGGGTTCGTCTGAATGATGCATAAATTAACAATAAAAATCTGCCCATATTTTCTTTCACTCCAATAAAAAACTCCAGACAAAATTCAAAAATCCTGCTGACACAAAGGTAAAATTATTGGTGAGTATATGCTCACCATCTATACTATGACACACCTTGGTATCGCGGTGTCGTTTCCCGAATTTTCAAAAAAAGCTGAAAGGTTTTTTGCGCTAGGCAAAGGGCAAAAAATGAATTAGAGCAGGAATTGATCGTGGTGCTGATGACAAAAAAGTTTTCGGTTATCTGCTGGACCGCCATCAGCAGTTTCTGATCAGATTGGATTTGGGAGTGAGCGGCTTTTGGAAGTTGCGGGAGAGCTGCACAAAGTTTCCATACTGACGGCCCATATGAAAGAAGCCGGATATCGCCGGGTGAAATTGCTGTTAATCTGGTTGGCGGAAATACCGGCAACCACTGGTATTTTTAACCACGCTCAACCCCAAAACGCTCAAACAGGCCATCAATATCGCTAAGGAACCTCTGAAAAACTCCAGATCGTAGCGAAATTTTCAGAATTTTAGGCGAAAATGACGAAGCTCGAGGAAGCATATCAGGGAGATACGCTGACGAGAGATTCGTCATTTGCAGCCAAATTATGGAAATTGCAGCAGGTGTGGAGTTTTTCAGAGGTTCCCTAAACTATATTTGAAGCGCTGGAAGATCGAAGACTATTACCGCTTCATTAAAACCAGGCTGGATCTGGAAACCATGATGATTCAAAAACCGGAGCGTGTTGATGGGCTTTTAACTTTGGTACTGATCGCCAGTGCCTTTTTAATGAAGCTGGAACAGCGGAGGAGAGATTTTATTTTCGACTGGTATTATCAAAAATGGTTAAAACAAAATCAGGTTGGCTCATCCTGGTCAGCAATATCCCGATTCATTCAGAAAATTTTCAAATCATGGCAATTAATCTTTCGCATCAACCATCCTCCTCCAAATCCTTATCAGCTAGCCCTTATCCCGCTCTAATTCATTTTTTGCCCTTTGAAAATTCAGGAAACTACACGAAACCATCTATTGCGAAAAATGTTATCTGGAGGCAGTATACTAGAGCTTTTCCCTAAGCTTTTGTATGCAAAAAACCTGTCCAGAGTGCCAAGCCAGTTTTGAAATTACGGATGAAGATCTAAAATTTTACGAAAAAGTTGCGCCCATTTTTGCAGGAAAAAAATACCTTATTCCACCGCCAACCTTATGTCCGGACTGCCGTGCACAACGCAGAATGGCTTGGCGTAATGAACGAAAACTTAGCTTAAGAAAGTGTGATCTGTGTAAAAAAAGCACGCTTTCCATGTACCATGAAAAGGTGGCTTTTCCAGTCTACTGTTCGGACTGTTGGTGGAGTGACAAGTGGGGTCCCTGGCAGTATGGTCAGGATTTTGATTTTAAAAGGCCGTTTTTTGAACAGTTCATGGAACTTGCAAACCAAGTACCACATTTTGCTTTGGCAGTTTTGGGCCCCACTATGGAAAATTCAGACTACTGTAATCAAGCTGGATATTTAAAAAACTGCTATCTTCTTTTTAATTCTGATCAGTCCGAACAATGCCTTTATGGGAAAGGCGTGAACCGTTGTTTTAACTGTGTGGACTGCTTTAAAGTGTACGACTGCCAGAGCTGTTATGAATCCCTCAACTGCAATAATTGCTCATTCTCAAGCTATCTTTTGGACTCCCATAATTCAAGTGAATGCCATTTTTCAAGCAATCTCATTGGCTGCAATAACTGTTTTGGATCAGTCAATTTGCGTAATAAACAGTTTTGCTTTTTTGATGAACAGCTTTTTCCAGAAGAGTACAAACTGCGTGTTGAAAAAATCATCAAAGAAAAAACACCTCAACAAATTTGGCAGCAGTTTGGCGATTTTCGACAGCAGCACATTATGAAATGGATGCAGGAACGCAACACCGAAAACTGCACCGGCGACTATTTGGTGCAGTGCAAAAACTGTTTCAGCTGTTTTGATTCAGAATTTCTTGAAAACTCTAAATACTGCTGCGACCTCAAGAAAGGTGGAAAAATAAGTTTCGAAAATTACGATATTTCCTATTTTGGAGAGGGGGTAGATGCCTCATATGAAGGCTCAGTCATTGGCTATAATGCCAATCATGTTCTTTTCTGTGAAGATGTCTGGCAGTCACACGATGTGTTTTATTCCCAGTTTTGCATGCAAAACTCTCATGACTGTTTTGGCTGTGTTGGTTTAAAACATGGCGAGTACGGAATTTTCAATAAAAAATATTCCAAGGAAGAGTATGAGAAATTGGCATCAAAAATTATTGAACACATGGAAAAAACAGCTGAATGGGGCGAGTTTTTCAGCATAAAATTTTCTCAATTTGGTTATAACGAAGCTACTGTTTTTGAGTATTTCCCCCTGGAAAAAGAGGAGGTTTTAGAAAAAAAATGGCCCTGGTATGACGAAAAAGATCCGGACTATTCCAACGTAAAAAAGGTAATACCAGCAAAGCAGTTGCCACGAACCATTGCAGAAGTCGGTGAAGATATTTTAGATTCCGCCATTCAGTGCGAACAAACTAGTAGACTTTTTAAAATCCAAAAAGCAGAGCTGAATTTTTATAGAAAAATGAACTTGCCCCTGCCTCATCTTCACCCTGATGTGCGCCACTTGAAACGCTTGGCTCTGCGCAATCACAGAAAATTACACGATCGAAAATGTGCTCAATGTTCTCAAGACATTCAAACTACCTACGACTCAAAGCGACCAGAAAAAGTCCTCTGTGAAAATTGTTATTTGAAAGAAATTTATTAAGATCAGCACTTACTCAAAATTCTATGCAAAAACCCTGCCAACAATGCGGTGCCACTTTCCAAATCACTCCGGAAGATCTGGAACTTTACCAGAAATTTGAAATCGAACCGCAACCTTTGTGTTTTGAATGTGATCAAAAACAGCGGCTCTGTTTTCGCAATGAGCACGCTCTTTACACCCGCAAATGTGATGCCACCGGCGAAACTATCATTTCAATCTATGCTCCAGATAACCCCTACAAAGTTTACAAAAGCGATTATTGGTACAGTGATAAATGGGATCCACTTGAGTACGGACAGGAGTTTAATTTTCAGCGGCCATTTTTTGAACAACTCAAAGAGCTGCAGTTAAAAGTTCCACGTTTGGCCTTAAACAATATCAATCCAGAAAATAGTGACTACTGTAATAGCTGTATTGGTAACAAAAACTGCTATTTGGTTTTTGGCGGCGACTACAATGAGGATTGCATGTATGGAACACTCTGCATGAAAAATAGATCCAGTCTGGATTTGGACATTTTAAGCAATGAAAATGAGCTTTGCTACATGCTGAGCGATACAGTAAACTGCTACGGTTGCCAATTTGCTTTTAATTCCTCCAACAGTAATAACTGCTACTTCATTAGCGATTGCACCGGCTGCAGCGAGTGTATTTTATCGAATAATCTAAAAAATAAGTCGTATTATATCTTCAATAAGCCATATTCCAAAGAGGAGTATTTTAAAAAGAAAGCAGAGTTACTGAACGGTTCATGGCAGCAGCAGCAAGAAAACTACCGCCAGTTTTTAGAACTATTAAAAAGACGAACAGTCAACTTCGCCAACAATATTTCTGCTGAAAACTGTACCGGTGACTACATCAAAAATAGTCAAAATTGCCACAACTGCTACGACGTTACCGGCTCACAGGATGGCAATAATGTCATTCTTGGGTATGTGACTAAAGATTGCTTAAACAGCTGTCTTTTGGGGCACAAATGCGAGCTTTGTTATAATATAGTTTCAGGGGTCGGAATATATAATACACGCTTCAGTTTTTTTATCGTCGATTCTTCCAATATTGATTACTGCAATTTTGTTGAAAACTGCCAGGATTTATTCGCATGTGTGGGACTTAAACAGAAAAAATATTGCATTTTGAATAAACAGTATTCTAAAGAAGAGTACGTAGTATTGCGCGCAAAAATCATTGAACACATGGAGAAAACTGGTGAATGGGCGAAATTTCTCCCTAAAGATTTATCCTGTTTTGGCTATAACGAAACGACTGCCCAGGATTACTATCCTTTAACCAAAGAGCAGGCGCTGAAAGAGGGATTTCAGTGGAGAGATGAGGAAAATAAGCACATCCAGCCACAAACCTACAATATGCCTGACCAGATTAAAGATGTTCCGGACAGTATTTCCAGTGAAATTTTTGTCTGCCAAGCTTCCACCGCATGGGGTTCAGGCTGCGGCAAAAATTTTAAAATCATCCCACAGGAACTGAAATTTTACCGTCAGATGAATATTCCGCTCCCACACCAATGCCCAAACTGCCGCCATATTTTTAGAATGAGTTTGCGTAACCCGCGCAAATTATGGGAGCGCCACTGCGCTAAATGCGGTACAACTATTCAAACCAGTTATTCGCCGGAAAGGCCCGAAACCGTTTACTGCAAAAAATGTTATCTAAAGGAGATTTATTAATTTCATCGATAAACTTCCCTGCGATGTGCAATTTTTACTACCAAAAAAGTAATATTTTTATTCTGATTACTTTTAAAAAAAAGTAATAATCTATAGCCACCCATACGCAAGCGGTGTGTAGCCAATGGAATTTCTTGAATGCTTTTTAAAACTGAAAAAATATCTGAATGATTTTTTAATATTTGAAGTTTTCTATGTACTCTTTCCTGAATATCTGGAGGAAGTTTAAAGTATTGTTTTCGAGCATATTCTGTAAAAACAAATGTAATCATCAAAATCGACTAAATAATTAAAGAACTCTCTCCAGAATCGTGTGATTTTTTAAATTCTTTCTGCAATTTCTTCTTATTTTTCATCATTTCATAGTCCTCCATATACTCATTGATGAGCTCGTCACAACCGTCAAAATAGGGCAGCAGCACAATTTTCCCCTGTCCATGGTTGGTGACAATATAGGTTTTTTCGTTGATAGATTCTGAAATGGCACCGATTTTTTGTTGCAATTGGGTAGTAGTAATAATATGTGACATAATATATGATTAAATATATAGAATTACACATATATTATCATATATACATCGTGAATGTCAAAAGCATCATATCATCCGGTTATGATCAAAACCTAAATTTTTCATAAACTGCTAAAGCGCAATAAAACTGCTAGCACCCAGCCACGCCAGATTAAAAATTGCTCGCTGCGAGCGTGCGTACACGGGACTTTCAAAAATCATCCCAATCAACTCTTCCGGATTTAAAGAAATGACCGCAACTTTATTATCGTAAATCGTAATTTCGTGCTCAAACCAGAACTCCTTGGGATTAACATACAAAATCTCAATCAGTTCCGGTGGAAAATTAGCAGGATAGTATTTTTTCGTATACTGAAAAGCCTCTTTGCTGGAAGGGCAAATAATGCGTGTTTTAAGTTGTTTCTTCATCTTCTTTTCCGCATACTGGCTGATATAATCACCTATCAAATCGCTCACGCTTTTGAGGTTTGAATAGCCCAGGAGCTCTTTTTTAGCCGTCAGCGTATCTTCCAAAATATTTTTCAACCCATCCATCCCTTCAAAATATTTGATCTTGGGTTTGAGCGCCAAAGTATTGGTGATCGACAAAAGTTCAGGAAGAATTTTCCTGGCATATAGGGCTTTTTCTTCCAGCATGTTGGCGATTTTTTGCGGAGGCTCGGGCGAATAATAGCGAACATTATCTTTAGTGATGTAGCTGGCCAGCCCTTTTTTAATCAGATTTTCAAGAGTATGGTAACAATTAACACGTGGCAATTTGGCTTTGCGAGCAATTGCACTCACGTAACCGCCACCAAGTTCCAGAAGTGTAATATAGGCTTTGCCTTCGGTTTCGGTCAGGCCAAGAAAATCAAAATCGGGATAGAACATGGGATTAACAATAATGTTGTAAAATACTTTCTACAGATAATATACACTAATCCATGATGGGAAAACAGCCTTAAATGAAGCATTAATTGATATATTATGGTTTTATATAATTGCTTGTTAGTTTACATAATACAACAACATGCTATTAATTAATCATGCTAAAATCTTGCCGCCAGTGCACTACAAAATTTGAGATCACGGATGAAGATTTAAAGTTTTACGACAAAGTTTCGCCGGTCTACGAAGGCAAAAAATATCAAGTACCTCCTCCAACATTATGTCCCAATTGCCGCCAACAACGCCGCTTCACTTTTCGCAATGAACGAAAACTCTATCACCGCACGTGTGGTCTTTCGGGGAAAAGTGTGATTTCAAATTATGGCCAGCATACGGGAATAGAGGTCTATGAACAGCAAGAATGGTGGACCGATAAATGGGATGCAAAAAACTTTGCTCAAGAATTTAATTTCGACCGGCCTTTTTTTGAGCAGTACAATGAATTACAAATGAAAGTGCCGCAATTAGCGCTTTCGGTCTGGCATTCAGAGAATAGTTCCTACTGCAATTATGTAGGAAATGTAAAAAACTCCTATCTGATTTTTGGCTCCGTATACAGCGAAGACTGCTATTATGGGTCGCCTTACTATTCCAAAAACTGCCTCGACACTTTAGTCGTCCGTGAGTGCGAAAACTGTTATCAATGCATTGATTCTCGCAAACTCTACGAATGTTTTTATTGTCAGGATTGTCACAGCTCCAACAACCTTATCTACTGTTTTGATCTCCAGGGCTGTAAAGACTGTATTGGCTGTGCGGGGCTTCGTAATAAACAATATTACATTTTCAATCAGCAGGTTTCTCCAAAAGAGTTCCAGGAATTTAAAAAGAAACTCGATTTTTGTGACCCGCAAACTCATCAAAAGTTAAAAACTGAACTCGAAAAATTAAAACTCAAAATTCCACACCGTTACATGCAAAGTAAAAATGCCGAAAACGTGAGTGGAAACTATATCTATCAGGCCAAAAATGTCACCAACTCTTTTTATACGGATCGATGCGAGGACTGTCGCTACTGTGCACAGGTAGTGGATTTGAAAGACTGTTACGACAATAATTACACTGAAGAAAATGAACTTTGCTACGAATATTTGGGAGCCTATCAGGTTAGCACAACCATCTTTTCCAGATTTTGTAATCGTATTTCTGAGAGTTTCTATTGTGATAGCTGTTTTAATTCCAAAAATCTTTTTGGCTGTATTGGCCTGCGCAATGCCAAGTATTGTATTTTGAATAAACAGTATTCTAAAGAAGAGTACGAAAAACTGGTGCCACAAATCATTGAACATATGGGGGGAAAGGTGCAAGCACACGGTGCGAGCGCGCAACAAACGAAGAATCTGGCTTCGCCGGTTCTGAGCGCAACGGAGCTTACAAAAAAAGGATGGGGAGAGTTTTTCCCGATCAATATTTCACCTTTTTGCTATAACGAATCGGTGGCAAATGAGTACTTTCCATTAACAAAAGAGCAAGTAATAAAAATGGGCGGAACTTGGAAAGACGCCGATGAAATAAACCGCTATGAAGGCCCACAAATGAAGCCCGATCAAAACATTAAAAAAGTCCCCGATGAAATCACCAAAAATATTTTGACCTGTGGCGAATGCCAGAAAAACTACAAAATCATCGATCCGGAATTAAAGTTTTATCGGAAAATGAGTTTGCCCATTCCTCAAGCTTGCCCAGACTGTCGGCACAAAGCCCGCCTATCCATGCGCAACCCTCGCCAACTTTACGACAGAAACTGTTCAAAATGTAACCAACCGATCCAAACCACCTACGCACCTAATCGACTGGAAAAAATCCTCTGTGAGAAATGTTATCTGAAAGAGGTTTATTAGGGATTCATTCATTGATCAATGAAGGCTTTCCGAAATTGCCAGAATAAAGTCGCTTCGAATAGCCCGTCACTTTTTGAATAAACGCTTTCACCGTCTTTTTGTCTTTCTTTTTGAGCTTCCGATAGCCAATTTTTAGCAGAAACCTCTGCAGCCACTCATATGTTTCCTGTTTTGAATCCGGCTTTAAGGCCATCTCCGAACTCGCTTTGAGAAAGTGTTCAATTTGGCTTAAACTGGTGATGTGTGAGATGTTCATATTGATTGTCATGAATTAACTATGACACTCACACACCTTTTCTGAAATTTTCAGGGGCCATTTTGCGTTGGAATCCATACCCGGTTCAGGGGCCAAATAGATTTAGACAAGACGGATCGCGCCATTGACAAACAAAAAATCTAACCATACAATAAGTCGCCTTTATTAAACGAAAAATATGCATCACGAAGAACCCGTAGTTGACACTATGGAAACAGCTGACACCGAACCGGCATCCGGAAAAAAAATCAGGGTCCCTGCTGACCACGTTGCCTCTGAAGACCCCACGGAAATACACAAAACAAGACGTGAAAAAATGGGCCCGTATACTGAGCTTGATGAAGAGGCAAAAGCCAAAATTGACCGTGGTCTTATCAAAAGAATGGTCATGGAATTGAGCGGTGACAATATTGGAAATCCTGAAAAACTGGAATTCAGGAAAACCGATAAGCCCAAAGAAATCGCAGCCATGATCGCCGGAGTTAATGCCCGACTGGACAGAATTGTCCCAAGGCCATCGCAAAAATAATCCAGCTCCGGTTCTTGCCAAAAATGTTTTTTTTGCGTACCTTGGATGCAACCGGCCCCTAAGCTCGTTGTGCCTGCCTAGCCATACCAATTCTTAACTTCCAAAATCATGAAATACGAAGCCAAGCCTCTGCCCTTCAAAAAACAGCTCACGGGTATTTCGGAAAAAACACTCCAAATTCATCACGATAAGCTGTACGTAGGCTATGTCAACAAGCGCAATGAAATCGAAGAAAAACTCGCAACTACTGATCGCTCAGCCGCAAACGCCACCTATAGCGAATACGGCGAACTTAAGCGCGAAGAAAGTTTTGCAGCCAACGGCATCTATCTTCACGAATATTATTTCAACGTGCTCGGCGGCGAAGGCGCACCTAGCGGAGAGCTTATGGAAGCCATTACAAAAGAATTCGGCTCCTATGAAAAATGGCTTGAGGACTTCAGGGCCGCAGGCATGGTCGCGCGCGGATGGGTTGTGCTCGCCTACGATTTTAATGATGGTCGATTGCACAATTACCTTTGCGACAGCCACAATCACGGTGGCATCTGGGGCGCAATTCCGGTCATTGTGCTCGACATGTACGAACACGCCTACTTTATCGATTACGGCTCGGATCGCAAAACCTACATTGAAGATTATATGAAAAACCTCAACTGGCAGACCGCCAATGATCTCTATCGCAGCATCAAAAGGTAAACTAAATTGCTGATTTTTAATTGTTAATTGCCAATTCACATGCCCGCCAAAAAAACCAAAGGAGACATCCAGAAAGCCCGTCCGCACGAAAAAAACAATCGTGAAAAAAGATTCTTCCTCGATAAACGCAAACGCTATTTAACAACCAAACTGATATGCAAATATTGCCGGGCGATTTATGACGGCAAAGGCTGGGAACCATTCGAAAAACTTGATCCGAAAATGATTGACCAGCTCCACATGAGCATTTGTCCGGCCTGCCACGAAGAAAAAGAACACGTTTCTGACGGCGTGCTGCATTTAAGCGGCGATGGGGTTATCAAAAACAAAAACGAAATCAAAAATCTCATCCATAACACTGCTGCACATGAAGAGTCGCGCGACATTTTAAACCGCGTTGAGCGCATGGATGAAAAAGACAACACTGAAATGATTGTCTACACAACCAAAAACCAGCTTGCAGTTGAAATCGGCCAAAAAATCGCCGATGCTTTTAAGGGAGGAAAACTCGACATCCACTGGTCCAAACAGGACAAACCGGTTGAAGTGTGGTGGCATCATGATTGATTTTTCAAAATGAAAATTGTTGTTGACAGAAATCTGTGTATTGGTGCCGCACCCTGTGTGGCAGTAGCCGGAGCAGTCTTCCAGCTCGATGAAGAAGGAAAAGCAATTGTCATTGATGAGCACGGCGCGGATGACGCCACCATTACTTTAGCCGCAGAAGCGTGCCCAGTACGGGCGATCTTTCTGATCGAAGAAACCACCGGCAAACAGCTTTACCCTTTGAACTGAATTTCCATGGAAATCGACCCCAGGCAGGCCAAAGAAGCTCTTCAGCAAATCCAGAAAGCGCAAAAAATAGTTATTATTTCGCACCGCAATCCCGATGCCGACACCATCGGCAGCAATCTGGCCCTCCGCCAGGTTTTTGAAAAATACGGCAAACAGGTTATTTCCGCATGCGTGGATGCTCTTCCTGCAAATCTCGGGTTTTTAAAAAACATCGAAAAATATCAGCAGAATTTTGCGCCGCACGAAATGGATCTCATTATCTGTGTTGATGCGGGATCACCGGACCAGGCTGCTTTTATAAAACAATATCCGGATCTGTTTTCAGGAAAAATTCCGGTCATCAACATCGATCATCACGCTTCAAACAACCATTATGGCACGCTTAACATCGTTTTTCCCGGTGCGGCATCAACCACCATCATCATCTATCACCTTTTGCTGGCCTGGGGTGAAAAAATCAGCAAAAATATGGCAACATGTCTGCTTTATGGCCTTTATTACGACACTGGCAGCTTCATGCACTCCAATACCAGCGACGGGGTTTACACGGTTGCAGGAAAACTGATTGAAGCTGGCGCGAATTTGGAGGTGATCGTTAAAAATCTTTTTCATCACAATTCCATCGACCAGCTGCGACTTTGGGGCAAAGTCTTTAGCGAGGCCGAGCTCACGAATAAAAATGTGGTTGTCGCAGGAGTGAGGCAGGAAGATTTTAAAAAAACAGCAACCGGATCAACCGATTTATCAGGGGCGATCGATTATCTAAGCATGGTCAAGGGTAATCTTTTTGCGACGATCATCAGCGAAGACGGCAAAGGCAATATCCGCGGATCGCTGCGCACCAAAAAAAATGATGTCAATCTTTCCGAAATTGCCGGAATGCTTGGCGGAGGAGGACATGAAAAAGCCTCAGGCTTCACATTTGAAGGCGAGCTGAAAAAAGAAATCCGCTGGTCAATCAAATGAAGCAGGCGTCAATCCATAATCAGCTTAAAATCTTTTAAAGCAAAAGCTCATTTGCTACGATCTCGCAGGACAATGATGTTGGTGGACACTGGCCGTACAAATTCTAATTGTTAATCAAAATGATTCTTCGCATTCGTAAACGTGACGGACGCATTGTCGATTTTGACCAGCATAAAATCACCCAGGCGATCTGGAAAGCTGCCAAAAGCGTTGGCGGAACCAACCTTGAACTCAGCGAAAAAATTTCGAACCAAGTTTGCGCAGTGCTGGAAGTATTTTTCAAGGATCAGCAGAATATCCCCAATGTTGAGCAGATTCAGGATCTGGTTGAAAAAATTCTGATTGAAAACGGCCATGCCAAAACTGCCAAAGCTTACATTCTCTACCGCGAAGAACGCAGCAAAATACGCGCCCAAAAAGCTGAACTGGGGGCAGATGAAACAAAACTGCTAGCAGACGCCCTTAAAATCCTGCAAAAACATTTTATTATAAAAGACGGAGACGGCAAAATGCTGCAAAAGCTTGAACCTTCTGCCAATTTCAACGCCATACCGCGACTGACACAGGAGACCACTCTGTCCCGCATCGAAGAAGTTTTACCCCCGCCGATTACCAGCGGGGAGCTTTCAGAAAACCAGATCCGCGTGCAACGAAAAACGCTTGCGCCTTTCAAAAACCTTAAACAAAAACACTGCCCCAAATGCGGCGAACTTACGCAGACAGGCAATAATTGCCTTATGTGTCTGCACTGCGGATTTTCCGCGGGCGTTGTTTAAATCTTTTCTTTAGACCATGGGTTACCCGGAATCCTTAAAGGAGTTTGATGCTCCGACCCGTAAACAGCTTGAGGCTCTTTCGAATGACAGCGCCAACACCAATTCTCTGGCCGCAATCAATCGCTTAAAAGAGAAAATTAACGCGAGCATCTGGCAATCCGATGAGCTCAGCAAAAAGGACAAAAAACAGCTGTATTTCGAACTGCAGGCCGCCAATGACGTAAGCCCCCAGGAAATCGGCAAAGTGGCCGAAAAAGTACAAAGCGTCATCAGTGAAAGTAAAAAAGCCATCTCAAGCTTTACCGGCGAGATTCAGGCGCATCGTGAAACAATCGGCGCAAATGTTGAGCAGGAATTAAAAAAATTCAAAGAGCTGTCACTTGCGGAAAAACTTTCCTATGCCGAGGAGCTCGTTAAGAGACGGGAAAACATCAGTTCATATATAAAACTGCTGGAAGAAAACAAAATTCACTTCCGCGCTTCATCGCGCAAAAGAAAACTGGCGATGTTCAAGGAGCTTGACCTGGCTCAACAAAAGGACGAAATCGAGCACCAGTTCGGGGAAAAATTAAAAATCCGGGCGGGCATCACTGCAAAATTCCAGTCTTTTGACGAGGAACACCAGAGGCTGATCTCCAATTTTTACGAACTTTCCATTGAAGAACGGGATAAAGCAGTCGGCAGACTGGAAAAACTCATTGAGGAAAAATATCATGCGATCCTGAACGGCAAACTGTCAAAACACATTTCAGCCAAAAGCAGAGAGTGGGCCCTAAAATCTTTTGGAAAGCTAACGATCCCGAAACGCGAACAGGCCCTGAAAATGCTGGAAGCGCACATGCGACACGAAGCGGAACTAAGTTTCAAATTTGAAAAATTCCCGCCAAAAATCAGGGCAAAACATCAGAAATTTTTTGATCTCACCTACGAAGAAAAAGAACAGGAACTTGCCAAAATGAAAATCGAACTTGAGGAAACAAATAAACTGGATGGGAAGATCGCTGCGCTAATTGACGAGTACGAAGAAAAACTCGACCAGGAAGAGCAGCAAGGTACGATTTCCCATGAAACCAATGTCGCTTTTAAAGACTGGATTACGGAACAAAGCCTTGAAAAGATCAGGGCGGCCAACAAAGAAACGGCTTTTGAAAGCCAAATGCGACCACGGCGCAAACTGCTTGCAGACTTCAGAAAAATGCTCGCCCAAAAAAAGCTTACGCCCGCACAGCGAAAAACCAGGCTGGAAAAATTTAAAGCTTTATCAGGTCATGAACGGCTGGAAGAATATCAGAAGCTCAAGGGTGCAAAAGATCTGACCAATACTGACGAAAAAATCGAAACAATAAAAAACATTGATGAACAGGTGTTATCCATGAAAAAAACCGCTGCAGCATTTGAAGAAAGTTTTAAAATGGATGAAGCGGAAAAAATGTACAGGGCAATTCTGGTTCTGACCGACAACAAAGACGGGCATGCACAAAATCGGCTCAAAGAAATAAGCGGGCAAAAAATGCAGATTAAAAGTGCGCTTGAAAAAGCCAAAGCTTCATCAACATTCAAACATGAGCAAACCGCTTTCACGCTTGGTAAATTACTGGCGACCGCAGCCTGGAAAAGTGAACTGCTTCACGGCGGCGCAACCACCAGCGGAGCTAAAAACAAAGATTTAAATTCTGTTGATCGGAAAATGCAGGAGGGACTCCAGGAAATGACCGCTGGCAGCATGATCGTCAAAAAAAGCCGGGCTGAAAAAGTGAGGACGATTGATCTTGCCCGGCTGCACATGCTTGATGGCAACCGGTTTGAAGAACTCAAAAGAACATACGCTCCACTGCAGCAAGATGAACAGGCAACTTTAAACCGCAAAGAACTGCAGATGGTCGACAAGGACGGCAAAAAAATCACTGGCAGACAGGCGCTTGACGAAGTCGCAAACAAAGAAAAAGCTCTGCAAAAAGTCCTGTTTGAAAGGACCGCCCGCGAACTTGCGCTCTTGACCGCCAGGGCTCCAAATCCAGCAATGCGCAAAATGATGGAAAAGGAAGTCGCTAACACCGGACTGGAAGTGGATCTTATGCAGCAAGCAGCAGCGTGATGGGTGCCATGTGATGGGTGCCAAGAATTCACAAAAAAGCCTTTTCATGCTATCATAAAAGGATTTTTAGTCCTTCAGCATGCTTATTTCCGATTTTCTGGCGCTGACAATGATGCTTTTTGTGCTCCTGATGCTTGCAACAGCAATGGTAAGCCTTTTTATCCGCGTGCCTTATGTCCCCACGCGTATGAGGGTAGCCAGGCGCATAATTGAAGTTGCCAAACTAAAAAAAGGTGAAATTGTTTACGATCTGGGTTGTGGCGATGGTCGACTGCTGCTGGAAGCGGAGAAAAAAACCAAAATCGATGCTCGCGGTTATGAGATGGCGCCAATCCCCTATCTTCTCGCAAAACTCAAAAAATGGTTTCACGGCTCAGAAATGCACATCTACATGAAAAACTTTTTTCATGGCAGTTTAAAAGACGCGGATGTTATTTTTTGCTATCTTGGTCCTGAAACGATGGACAGATTAAGCAAAAAATTTAGACACGAGTGTAAAAAAGGCACGCGCATTATCAGTCACACCTTTCACCTCAACGGTTTCAGGCCAAAAAAAATCTGGCATAAAGACGCCAAAAACAGGCTGCCAACTATTTACGTTTATGAAAAATAAATCTACCATCGTCGATATGATCAGCGTTATTGCAATTGTCCTGACGCTGCTCCTGGTTTTGTATATCACTCCTGCCGGAACTTTCAATTTTTTCAATCTGGCGCTGATGTTTGTGATTCTCGTACCAACTGTCATCGCTCTCATCACCGGCGCACCTTTTGTGCCAACGCCCATGCCTGCTGTAAAAAAACTGCTTGAATTAGCCAAGATTAAAAAAGGCGAAAAAGTCTACGATATCGGCTGCGGCGATGGACGCATGGTTTATCTGGCTGCCAAAATGTATGGCGCCGATGCTACCGGCTTTGAGCTGTCACCGCTGGTTTATTTTCTTGCGCGGCTGCGCAAAATTTTCTGGCATTCCAAAGCCAAAATCGTTTTTGGAGATTTTCGACGGCACAACCTGAAAGACGCCGACGTCATCGTCTGCTATCTGCTGCCTGAACCGCTGGCCAGACTCCAGTCCAAACTCGAAAAAGAATTAAAACCCGACGCCAGAGTAGTTTCGTACGCATTTCGGATCGGCAACTGGAAAGAAAAGCACCGTGAAGCTAAAAATCCGCAGAAAAATATCGCCCCGATCTGGGTATACCAAATATAAAATACGAAAGTAGAGCCCATCTCAAAAACTATTTTACCTGCCTTGGCTTGACTTCTTCCAGCGGCAATTTGACCGCATCGATTTTGTAGGCGCCTTCCTCATTAACAAGCAGCAACTCAACCGGAATCTGCTGATCGGAAGTAGCCACCGTCCCCTGCACATCAATCAAATTATTTTCAGTTGTGCTGGAATTCCAGTAAGCACTTTCATACCTGTCGAGCAGCGATTTTTTGAGCATGGCCGTAAATTTTTGAAGCGTATTTGCACTGCGAAATTTTGTGGAAGTAAGAACATAAGAGGCCTCCGGACCGTCTTTTTTCAAAACCGCAAAAAAATGATCAACGGTTTTTGCAGGCGATCCGCTAAAAAAATAAAAAGCCAGACCGCCGCCAACTCCAAACAATATCAGCAATACGAGCATCAAAGGAACAACTGTTTTTCTCATCGTTAAAAATAAAATTACACACATGCTAATACGGCCACGATCAAATTGCAATGGAAGCAAAGGGAAGATGGGCAAAAAGATGAACACCAAAAATTAAAATCTTCAAAAGCAGCCACGAAACAGCGGTAAACAGGCCTGCTAACGGCCACAAAAAAAATGAAATAACCAGTGCTGCAAAGGAAAAAAGCATGATAAAAGGAATCAAAGGCAGAAAAAGAATATTGGCCAGAGGAGCAATCAGCGAAAAACGTCCGAAATAGTAAAGAATAAGAGGCGTTGTAAAAATCTGCGCCGAGGTGGTTACCGCAAGTTCATCGACCAAAAATGCCGGCAGGGATTTTGGCAAAAGTCTCGCAAAAAAGCCCTCCAGCAAAGGCATAGCCAGCACGAGCCCTAGCGTCGCGCCAAAAGAAAGCTGAAAAGAAAGATCGGAAAGCAGCATGCGCGGATTTAAAAAAACCATCACCCCCGCGCTGAAAAGCAGAATGAGCAGACCATGACTTTTGCGTCCGGAAAATACTGCCAGAATCACAAAAAATCCCATCCAGGCTGCGCGAATGACACTTGCTGAAAAACCCGTAAATAAAAGAAAAAGCAAAATGCCGCCAAGCATGCCAAAAAACCTAACCCTTCTCGAAAAAAAACGCAGCATCAGGCCAAAAATCGTAATCATAAGCGTAATATTATAACCTGAAATAGCGAGCACATGGGTCAAACCAGCACGATTAAAATCGTCGAGAATTTCAGCAGGGATAGTGCGCCGAAGCCCCATCAAAAGACCGGCAACCAGACTTGCTTCAGGTTCGCTAAAAATTTCATTGATGCGGTCACTGAGCGTTTTCTTGATCGCAAAGACCAGATCCCAAAAAGAACTACCCAGATGACTACCCAGCTTTTTAAGGCGTGGACGGACGGAAAGCACATAAATATCATCCTTTGCCAGACTGTCGGCGTAAGAAAATTTTTCAAAAGTTGGCGGAGCAAGCAGACTGCCTTCCACCTGCAAAAAATCACCATAATAAAATTGCGGATAACGATCGGTTTTAATCAAAATTTTTCCATGCACTGGCACCCAGTTTTTCAGTAAAATTTTCCGGCTTTCCAAAGTCAGATATTGCCGATCGGAACGCACATCAACCTCTGCCGAGATAATTCCCTGGATTTTAAAAAAATGCTTTGCTCTGTAATAAGCCAAATCTGTAGGACCAAAAACCGGCACGGTCCAAAAAAATCTGCCCATGCCGATTGCAAACCAGCACAAAACCCAGGCAGACAGACGTAAAAAAAGCCGCAAATCTTTGCGAAGAAAAAACAGACAGGAAAGCGCAATCAGAAAAAATACAAGTGCCTGCAAAAAAGGAGCGAATCCCGCCATGGCAACGCCAAGCAAAAAAGCGCAGAGGCAAAAGATAAAAAGACGAACTCGACCCATAGACAAAAAAAACACTCCTGACCTAAGTCAGCATAATCAAAGGAAATTAAAAAAATCTAAATTCTTTCTAAATTCGTTCCCCCGTAATCCGCATTTCTTTTTGGCACTAACTTATCTCCACTGTCTGCACTATCTGCACTATCTGCACTATCTGCACTATCTGCACTATCTGCACTA
>OBEQ010113846.1_pt1 | contig 19759 bp, 20 predicted proteins | sample 1670901 | NCBI WGS metagenome assembly OBEQ01 (sample SAMEA104232315, study PRJEB22302) | groundwater metagenome | biome: forest; feature: aquifer; material: groundwater | place: USA | collected 2011-08-07 | depth 5.4 m
AGGACCACGAACAAGCCAACCGGCACATTTACGAAAAAGTTCCAGCGCCAGCTAAGATACTGGGTTAGAACCCCGCCCAGCAGCACGCCGGCGGCCGCGCCGCCGGCTGATACCGCCGCCCAAATACCCATAGCCTTGTCACGCTCTTTGCCTTCTTTAAATTCACTCAAAACAATCGACAAAGCGGCTGGAGACATAAAAGCCGCGGCTAAGCCTTGAACTGCCCTCAGAATAATAATCTGGCCTTCGGATTGAGCCAGACCGCAGGCTAAGGATGCCAGACCAAAAAAAGCCACAGCCGTCATAAAGATTTTACGTCGACCAAAAAGATCGGCCGCCCGACCGCCAAGAAGTAAGAAACCACCGAAGGTCAGAGTGTAGGCCGTAATCACCCACTGCAGGTTGTTAGTCGCGAAATGGAGCTCACGGGCAATTGATGGCAGGGCCACATTTACAATCGCTACGTCTAAAATCACCATAAACTGGGCCAGCACCAAAAGTGCCAAAACCACCCATTTATTTTCCGAATGTTTAGACAGCTCTCGTGCCATCAATAGACTCCCCTCTTTGATCTAATTATTGTAAACATCATAGCAAACTTGCCACCGTCCACAAATTTAACATAGCGGACTTTTACGCTAAACTTAAAAGTGATGAAAAAACAAGAGTCGGACGTTTTAATTTTAGGCGGCGGCTTTGGGGGAGTTAAAGCTGCCCTTGAATTAGCCGGAGACTCACGCTTTGAAATAACTTTAATGTCTGATCAAGCTAATTTCCGTTTTTACCCCAGCCTTTACCGGACCGCAACCGGTGGCAAAAAGGCCGCCTCGGCGATTCCTCTAAAAGAAATTTTCGAAGCTAAAAAGGTAGCGCTGGTGAAAGATCAAGCGCTGTCCCTAGACCGCTCTAAGCAGTCCGTTAAAGGCGCTTCTGGCAAAAACTATTCCTATGATGTTTTGATTATAGCTCTTGGCATGGTAACCAATTTTTTTGGCATCAAAGGCTTGGGCCAATACGCTTTTGGCATCAAAACCGTGGACGAAGCCCAGGCCTTAAGGCAACATATTCAGCAGCAATTGCTTAACGGTAAGCCAGGCAACCTAAATTACGTGGTTATCGGCGGCGGCCCTACCGGTGTGGAGCTAGCCGGCGCTTTACCGGAGTATATCCGCCACCTAACGAGGCGGCATAACTTGAAAAAGCCGCCTGTCCACGTCGATTTAGTAGAAGCCCTGCCCAGGTTGGTGCCGCGGATGCCCAAAAGCTACTCGCTGGCTGTTCAAAAAAGATTGCGGCGCTTGGGCGTCAAGCTTTATTTAAAACAAGCCGTCAAGGCGCAGACCGCCGACGCCCTAATGTTAGAAGACCATTCCATCGCCAGCCACACAGTAATCTGGACGGCCGGCGTCACTAACCATCCGTTTTTAAAGGCCAACGATTTTCGACTAAACGACCTTGGACAGGCTGTGGTCGACCAATACTTGAAGGCCGAAGACAACATTTACGTGATTGGCGATAACGCCGGCACGCCGTACTCGGGTATGGCCCAAACCGCGTTGTACGATGGTATTTTGATAGCCGCGAACTTAAAAAGACAGGCTAGCGGTAAAAGTCCGCAAGCTTACAAACCTAAAAAACCGGTTTATATTACGCCCGTGGGCCGTAATTGGGCAGCTGTGCAGTGGGGAGGTTTACATATTTATGGCTGGCTGGGATGGGTTTTACGCACCGCCGCTGATTTTGTGGCTTATCATGACCTAGAGCCTTGGTGGCCAGCCAGCCAGCACTGGATGGCCGAGAGCCAGCAAGAATCAGAACCTTAAAGGTAGCCTTTCTTAAAAAGTAGCTCGGCCATCAGTACAGCGCCGCCTGCGGCGCCCCTGAGAGTATTGTGCGAAAGCGCAATAAAACGCCAGTCAAAGTGTTTATCCTCCCTAAGCCGGCCCATGGCAATAGCCATACCAGCTTCTATATCGCGGTCCAGTTTGGTTTGGGGCCTGTCCTCGGCTGCCAAATAGTGGATCAACTTTTTAGGCGAAGACGGTAGACCCAGCGGGGCCAGCGGGTTTCCAAAATCGGCCAGGGCTTTAAGGATCGCCGGCCGTGAGGTTTTCTTTCTAAAGTTAACTCTGACGTCCGTCAGATGCCCATCGGTCACTGGCACCCGCATACAGGTGGCCGAAATAGCCGGGCTGGTGGCTGGACGGATTGTGCCCTTATGCACTTTTCCCCAGATTTTCAAGGGCTCGGTCTCTGATTTGGCTTCCTCGCCGTCTATATAAGGTATGACGTTATCTACCATCTGCGGCCAAGACTGGAAAGTTTGGCCAGCGCCCGAAATAGCCTGCAAGCTGGTTACCGCTACTTCAGTCGGTTCAAATTGGCCTAGAGCGCTCAGAATAAAGACGTAGGACTGTATGGAGCAGTTGGGTTTAACCGCGATCAAGCCCTTGCGGAAGCCCCGCTTTTGGCGCTGGAAGTCTATTAACTTAAGGTGCTGCGGGTTGACTTCGGGCATCAAAATCGGCACGTCCGGGGTCCAGCGGTGGGCGGAGTTATTAGAAATAACTGGTACTCCGGCCGCCGCGTAAGCGATTTCTAATTTTTTTATGGCCTCTTTATCCATATCAAGCGCGCAAAAAACCAGATCAACGGCGCTGGCGATGGACGACAGATCGGCTTCCACAGCTCGCACTTCAAGGTCCGCCACTGCTGGCGGAATCGGCGTGTCCATAGCCCACCGCCCGGCCACGGCGGCTTTATAAGTTTTTCCGGCCGAGCGCGGCGAGGCCGCCAAAACGGTTATCTCAAACCAAGGGTGCTTAGCTAATAGGCTCACGAAGCGCTGCCCCACCATACCCGTGGCGCCCAAAATACCAACCCGCAGCTTCTTCATAATATTTAGAGCCTCCCGCTAGCTCTCAAGATGTCACCAAACACCCCGGCAGCCGTGACTTCTATACCAGCGCCTGGCCCTTTAATTACTAGCGGTTGGGGCCGGTAACGTTGGCTCGTAAAAACAATTATATTATCTGGCCCCTGCAAATTACCAACGTCCGAATCGCGGTTAACTGCTTGTAGCCCCACCTGGCAGGAGTTTTTCTTTATAGTAGCCATAAACCGCAGGACCTGGCCAGCCCGCCTAGCTTGCTGGGCCTGCGCCGCATAAAAATCGTCCAGCTCACTTAGCTGTTTTAAAAATTTCTCCGTTGGCAGACTTTCCAGCCGCCTGGGGTATAGCTTTTTTAAGCGCACCTCGCTAAGTTCCATCTGCCGGCCTAAAAGCCGCGACAAAATAAGTACTTTTCTAGCCACATCGGCGCCCGAGAGGTCGTCGCGCGGGTCAGGCTCGGTAAAGCCCAGTTCTTTGGCCTGGGCCACGGCTTTAGAAAAAGCCACGCCGTTTTCGAGCTGCCAAAAAATAAAACCCAATGTGCCGCTTAAGCAGGCCTGGATTTCGGTTATCTCATCGCCCGTGGCTCTAAGCGTTTTTAGAGTTTGAATGACCGGCAAGCCGGCGCCAACGGTGGTTTCGTAAAAAAGCCGGCCCTCAGCTAATTTATGGAGTTCATTAAAGGTTTTTTGAGATCCGGCCAAAGGCTTTTTATTAGACAGTACTACTGCCCCGCCGCGCTTGAGAGCTAACTTTAGCCAATTGATGGTCTCGTCCGAGGCCGTAGTGTCGACCAAAATAAAAGGCTTGGGCACTAGTTTAAGGCATCGGTCTATATTGGCTTGGGAACCGGGGCCCGGAAAGTTAGTTAAGTCAGCCTCCGAAAGACCACCAACCCGGAATTTGCCGGCGTGGGCCGTGAATAACCCGCAATAAATAAGTTGCAACCCGTAGCTGCGTTCGATAGCCCGGCGGTTTTGGCTAAGCTGTTTTAGCAAAGCGCCGCCTACTTGGCCCACGCCGAGGTGTAAAAGATGATACTTGGTTATTTGACTACTCATTATTAGTTGGCTAAGTGGAAGGCTTTATGGATGCTTCTAACGGCTCTTGGTACGTCGGAACTAGTCACTACAAACGAGATATTACGCTCCGAAGAGCCCTGAGCAATGGCCCGGATGTTGACCCCGGCCGCGCCGAGCGCTGAAAATGTTTTGCCAGCAATGCCCGGCTGGCCTCTCATCCCTTCACCCACGATAGCTACAATCGCCAATTTTTCTTCCATTTTAATAGTTTCAATAGTCTTAGTAGTTAGCTCTAGCTGAAAAGCCTCTTGCAGTATCCGTACGGCTTTTGGGCCTTCCGGGTGCTCTACCACAAAAGAAATATTGTACTCCGATGAAGCCTGCGATATGAACATCACATTGACCTCTTGGGCGGCAATCGCGCCAAAAACTTTGGCGGCCACTCCCGGCACACCCATCATTCCTTTTCCCTGGACCGTAATTAATGATAGCCCGCCCAAAGTAGAAATAGCGTGGCCACTATAGCCATTCTTGGCGGTGGCGGCCGAGATTTTAGTACCCTCTAGCTGGGGATTAAAGGTATTTTTTATTAAGATCGGTATTTTTTTCAAAGCCACCGGCAACATAGTCAGAGGGTGTAATACTTTAGCCCCAAAGTAAGACAGCTCAGCCGCTTCATTGTAAGACAGTGCGCTTATAGTATGAGCCTCGCTAACCAGCCTGGGGTCGGCCGTCATTACCCCATTTACATCAGTCCAAATCCACACTTCTTTGGCACCTAAGCAGTAGCCTAAAATAGTCGCCGAATAATCCGAACCGCCGCGGCCCAGCGTAGTTATTACGCCCTCGCCGGTAGCCCCGATGTAGCCGGTAATAATTGGCACGATATTCTTATTAACAAGGGGTAAGAGGACTTTTTTGGTGAGCCTTGCCGACTTATCTAAAAGCGGTTGGGCTTTGCCAAATTGGTCGGTCGTAACGATAAAATCACTGGCCTCTAAGGCTTCTGCCAGCTGCCCCTGGCTTCTAACGCTCTGGGCTACCAAATGGACGCTCAGCCGCTCGCCAAAAGATAGGATGGCGTCCAGTGCCCGGGGGGTTAGCTCCCCCAAAGTGTAAACGCTATGCAACAGTTGCTCTAGATCTAAAAATCTGTCGTCAATAATTTGCCGCAGATTATCTTGAGCCGCTTTGGGCAGCTTTAATTTAGAGGCGGTGTCCATATGAAGCTCGTATAAAATTTTTAGCTCACTGGCGAGCTGTTTTTGTTTTTTGTGGGCCGCCGCGGTAGCGGCTGCCACCAGATGGTCGGTGACCCCGCTCAGCGCCGAGACTACAACTACCACCCGCCGCGAACTTTGCTGGGCGACTATAAGCTTGGCTACCGCCTGAAGCCTGCTGGCGCTAGCAATCGAGGTGCCACCGAATTTCATGATTATCATATCTAACTCTCTATTGTGAGCTGCCTTTATAAACGGCACTTAGTAGTTATAATAAAACAATTGTGGACTATCTAAAACAATTGGCTTATCTAGCCTGGTTAATTAGTGCGGTAGTGGTTGGTCTGGCGATTGTCGCCTGGGGGCAAGGTCTTGGCTGGCATTTTTCCCACCTCTCAACTTACAGATTATTTCCTATCTTTGGATTGCTGGCTTTTAGCTTGATGTGGTCAATGTACATGGTTGGTTTTTTATGGGATAACTCTAGTTATCAGTCTCGGCGATTTATACCTTAAAAGATTTAAAGCAAGGCGTTTAGCCTAGAGCCTATTTCAAATCCTAATCTGGGATCGAGGGTTATTATGAGTAGACTGGCAGTTTGGTTGCAGCCAGAAACACTATCGAAACCAAATAATGTGACGAGTCAAACCAGGCTGGTAGCTGCTCAGAATAGGCCGCAGATCAGAGAAGGGTTTGAAATAGGCTCTAGTTTACCCTTTGCGTTGCCAGGGGTTTTGAAGATACAATAGAATTCCTAGTGAAAATCATAACAATTTTCATAGAGGTGTTTGTCTTAGTGGGGCTATCGGCCATTTTCTCGGGCTTGAACGTTGGTTTAATGTCCCTCGACAGCTCATCCTTAAAGCGCAAGGCCAAGCTTAAGAATAAAGCTGCTAAACGTATCCTGCCGCTGCGCCAAAACGCTCACCTCAGCCTAGCTAGTATTTTGCTGGCCAACGTGGCGGTAATCTCGGCCACCTCGTTAGTCTTGAGCAGTTGGCTTAACGGGCTGGTAGCCGGGGTTTTGAGTACTTTACTAATTGTTATCTTTGGCGAAATCGTTCCGCAGGCCTTATTTACCCGTCATGCGCTCAAACTAGCCGCGCTGCTAGCACCGCTTTTAAAAGTTACTATCCTAATTACCTATCCAGTTTCTAAACCGCTGCAACTTTTACTCGATAAACTTTTTGGCCATCAAGAAGAAGAGTTAGAAAGCCGTGGCGAGTTGGGCATGTTAATAACCCAGCACGCCGGCCATAAGGCTAGCGAACTTGATGATGACGAAGTCGAGATTATGCGCGGAGCCCTGAGCTTAAGTGAAAAAAGAGTCCGCGATATTATGACCGAAATAAAGAATGTTTATTGGCTAGAGCTGGATACCGAACTCGACTCGACTAAAATCGAGGAGATCAAAGCTGCTGCCCATAGCCGAATCCCCATCTTAAACCCCGCCAAAACTAAATGTTGCGGCCTACTGCTGGTCAGAGAACTAATAGATATTGATTTTGACGAGCGGCGCTGGCGCATCGAAGACCTGCCCCTGCACCCCACATCCTTGGTGGGCAGCATGACGGCCCTAGATACCTTATTCCGTAAATTTATCAGCACCCACACGCATCTTTTTCCCGTAGAAAAAGACGATAAAATTGTTGGCATTGTTACCATCGAGGATTTGTTAGAAGAAATTATTGGCCACGAAATAGAAGATGAAACCGATCAACGCTCGGGCCGTTTGTTATTCAAACCTCAAGCCCGCCGGATTTTAGCCAAACCCAACCGACCTAAAAAAATGCCCAAGCTAAAGCCCTAACGCTGCGTCTTTTAGACCGCTAAAAGAATATTAGCGGGCGCCTTAAGAATATGTTGCTTGAGCACCTCTTTACTCGCGAATAACTGGCGGGCTTCATCTGTATAATAGTCATGCATGTCTAGCATAACTACTAATTGTTGACGCAAATTGGGGAGATCGTCAGTGGTCGCTGACCGGCCTTCAGTTTCTTCAAAATACTGCACGCTGCTAGCCCAAAATGACTCAGGCGACGCCCCGCCAAATTTCCAAAGATCGGCGTCGGCCAAAAATTGGGCTAGCAGCCCTCGGCCGTCAGCCGATTGTTTGATAGCCCCCTCAGGCGTACGTGATACTTTAGTGCCGGCTATCATATCCTTGACCGTTTCAATTTCCTGTTCGCTAAATACGCCTGCCTCACTCATGGCCTCGGCAGCCGCTGCGGCGCTATTTTCTTCGTTGTTTGGGGCACCAACTTCATGCACAAAGTCATGAAACACCGCGCCGATTAGTAAAAGTTGCAGCTCTTGGTCGTTAATTTTATCTTGCGCTCTGGCTTTATTGCCTAGCAGCCAGGCGGCCCGCAAGACTTCCCTAGTATGTTCACCATTATGATATTTTCTAGGCTCAAGTCCTTTAGGCCCATACTTATCCTCAATTTGGGCTAGAGCTTTAGCCAGGCTGACGAAAACTACCTCTTCTCTTTCTTTAGAAGTAACGACTTTTTCAAATGCTTCTTCTATGGTCTCGTCCATTGGCTAATAAGTATTAAGATGCTTCATTCATTTTTATTGTACGCTTTTCGGGACGCCGGAAGTTGAGTAAAAATCAGCCAGGCGGTCTATTCGTTTCAACTCTTTACTTTCGGCGGCATTTGAGCCAAACTAAAACATAAGAAAGATACAAAAGATATGCTGCCAGATACACCCCCACCGCCCCCGCCAAAGAAAAACCGTCTTAACTTATCGCTCAATTTGTGGGTGATTATTGGTCTGCTGCTGGTGGTCATCTTAGCCATGCTACTGCTCTGGAGGCCGTGGAACTCGGCGCCCAAAGCCACCGATCGGACCATTAGCGTTACTGGTCAAGCTACCATCAAAGCCGAGCCCGACGAATACGTTTTTAACCCCAGTTATGAATTTCAAAATATCGACAAAACCGCGGCCCTGGACTCCTTAACCAAAAAGAGCGACGAAATTGTGAGCGCCCTTAAGAAGCTCGGCGTGCAAGACAAGCAAATTAAAACTAACGCCGGTGGCTACAGCCAAGGCATAGATTTTCCGCAGGTCCAAGGCAACATTAAGACCTATACGCTTAATCTGACCGTAACCTTGGATAAAAAAGATGTTGCTCAAAAAGCCCAAGATTACCTGGTCACAACCGCGCCCACCGGCGCTCTAACTCCCGAAGTTACTTTCAGCGAGACCAAGCGCAAACAACTAGAAAGTACAGCCCGTGACGAAGCTACCAAAGACGCCCGGACTAAAGCCGAGCAGTTAGCCAAAAATGCCGGCTTTAAACTAGGCCAAGTCAAGACTTTTAGCGAGGGTCAGGGCTTTGGCGGTCCGGTACCGCTTTTAAATAGCACAAACTCCATTAAAAGCGCCGATGGCGGAGCATCTAACAGTTTGAATTTGCAGCCCGGCCAAAACGACTTGAGCTACAGCGTAAGCGTCGTTTACTTTATTAAATAGTTAAGGGTTCCTAACGGAGTCCGGGATTAGAAATTACCCGGACTCCGCTGGCTTTTAGTAGCCGCCGCTAAAATTTCTAGGCCGGGCTGGTGGTTACCGATGCTTCTTTAAGCAAAGAGTTCTCTGCTTCTTTTTGGGCGGCCTCCATATCCCAACCTATCGATTTGGAAAGAGTTTCTTCGACATGGTGCTTAATTAAGGCCCAGTGCGCCGGGTTGTATAGCCGCAACTTTTGAACATAGGTTTCCTGCTCGGTATTGGGTTTGGGCCCAAATTTTGTAAATTCAATATACTGCCGGCCCTCGCTGGTTTTACCGTGCCGGGCGTAAAATTTATTGGCCGATTTAGTATATATGGGAACTTCCCTATATATTTCTTCGCCCCAGGGCAAAGTTTTAACTACTTTTGGTGGTGTGGTGGTTTGGGTCATGATATTTCTCCTTGTTAAATTTACAAAAACAAAAAACCAACCCGCCTATGGCGGATTGGCCTAAACCTGCTCTAATTTCATTCGTCCTCCTTATCGCAGTTTTCACGAGATGACAGATGGTCTGCGAAGCTTATTTACAAACTAAGTATATAAAATAAAAGACGCGCTTGCAAATTTATTTTATTATGCTTATGTAAGCCACGCTAAAAGGCTCTTTGGGCCTAGAGTTTAATACTTGATGAGCTTAGCCGCCGCCAAACCAATCTGCGGCAAGCGTGCCGCCGTGCCCTGGTAATATAAATACCGCGGCTCCCAATCCGGTTCGAACTTCGACTTATATTGATGCAGGCCTTTAAAGGAGATTATCTTTTGGTCGATGCCATAAAGATAAGATAGTAGCTTGTCGCTTGGTTTATCGGCAAAGTTTTTGGAAGCCAGCTGCGAAAGCCCCAAGTTAAATTTTTTATAGCCCTCCTGGTACAAAGACCTCATAAGGTTGGTAAACAAAAAATCCATTATATTAGAGGGTGCCTGCTGGCGGTGACGCATCAAATCGACCGTCGCCTCGCCTGGTTTATAACAAGGCAGTTCGTTGGTAAAAGCCATCATCTGACCGCTCCTGTTTCTGACCGTAAATAAAGCTGTTTGCTGCAAGTAGCGCCTAGAAAAATAACCAGTAAAAAACCGCCATTGCTTCCGCCCAGCGCGGCCCAGCCAGCTCTCGGACACCGCCTTAACTTCTTGTAGCAAGCTAGGAGAATGCGGCGGTAAATACCTATTGGTTTCAAATTTCTGTTTTTGGAAGCGGTTAGTAATGTTGCGGAAGTATTTATTTTGGCTGGTCTGGTTTACAAAACGCTCCAAATTAACTACCGCATCGGCGCCAATCAGCAAGCGGTTAAAGCCGGCGGCTTTGAACTGCCGGTCATATCTAACGGTCGCTTGGGCAAAAGCTATTAGCCAGCCATTGGCTAGACAAAACTCTTTAAAGTCCTTAAGTAACGAGCTGGCCGACTTTGGCGGACCAACTGGCCCGGCAAAACATAGCGCTACGCCCTGAGCCACGTTATAAGCTAAAAAAGCTTGGCCATCGCTCGAAAAAAAGAAAGCTTTATCGAGCGGCCACAGTTTAAAAAAATCATCCACTTCTCCGCCGTAACGCTCTAGCAGTAAGCGGGCTCTGGCCCGTTCGGCCGGCAAGGTCCGGAGCCGATATCTTAAAGGCCTAAAAACGTTAAATAAGATATAGGCCAAAGTGAGCGTGCCTACTAAGGCTAAAGACTGCAAAAACCAACGGCCATAGTGAGTGCGTACGGCTAAGTCGCTGTTGCCAATTAATAAATAGCTGCGCAAAGTGCGCACCACCGATTGCCAAAAGCTAAAGGTTATGCCCAGATCCCTTTTATCTAAAAACCAAAAGCCAATAGTTCCGTAAGCCAGAGCAAAAACTATACTGCCCACCAAAACTTTCAAGGCTTGCCATAAATTAATAGCGTGAACGCCAGATTTAAATTGTTGGCGGGTTATAAAAAGGGCCGCTAGAGCCAGAAAGGTTATTAAAGCTGGCAGAAACTGCGGCTCAACGACTATATGAAATATTAAGTTAAGGACGCTTAAGACTACGGCCAGCAACCAGGCGGCCCGTTTGCGCTGCAGCAGTTCAAAGCCGAGGTACATTAAGGCCAGGCCAAAGCCCACTATAAAAAAGGATAGTCTAGTTTTTTCGATAGGAATCAACACATCTGTGACACGCTCTGGCAGCCGCTGACCAATCGGCCGGAGCACAGTTAGCAGGCCGGCGGTGATGGTTAGCGCGGCGACCATTTCCACCCACGACAAGCTCTTAAATAACCGGATTATTTTTGTATTATCCATGTTAAAAGAAGTCTGCTCCCCGAAGCTCTGGTGGCAGAAAGCCTTTACTGTGTTTAAAATCGGCTTGCCATTTGTAGTTCTTACTGTACCCCAGATCCTTCATTAGCTTGGTTGGGGCGTTGCGTAGATGGAATGGTACTGGTAAATCAGGATACTGCTTGGCTGTCATTAGGGCTTGATTCATGGCCTCGGCGACTTTACGCGATTTTTGGGTCTTAGCTAGCACTGCGGCGCAGTGGAACAGGTTATATTGACATTCCGGCATACCGATCCGCTCTACGGCCAGGAATGTGGAGACCGCTAAATTCAGCGCCGCCGGCGCCGCCAGGCCAATGTCTTCCGAAGCAAAAACCACCATCCGCCGGGCGATAAATTTAGGATCTTCGCCGGCTTGAAGCATCCGAGCCATATAATAAAGCGCCGCCGTGGGCTGGCTGCCGCGCATTGACTTTATAAAGGCGCTGATAATGTTGTAGTGATTTTCGCCAGTTTTGTCGTAGCCTGGCACTCTTTGCTGGGCAGCCGATTCCACAATTTGAGGCGTAATCTTTCCCCGGGTCAATTTCATGGCCAGCTCTAAATTAGACAGCCCAATCCGGGCGTCCCCGCCAGATAACTCGGCCAGCAAGTCAATGCTTTCGGCAGACAGGTTTTTGGCGGGCAGCTTTTGCGCCTTAGCCGCCCGTTTAATCAGAGTCGTAATATCTTTTTTGCTTAGCGGCTCGAGCACCACTACCCGGCTGCGCGACAGCAGCGGCGAAATAATTTCAAAACTGGGGTTTTCGGTAGTCGCCCCAATTAAAGTAATTAACCCTGACTCGACATGAGGCAAAAAAGCGTCCTGCTGGGCTTTGTTGAAGCGGTGAATCTCATCAACAAATAATACTGTGGCCCGTGGTGGTCGTGTAGTGTCGCCTTGTTGATTCGTCTTGGCTCGTTCGACCACTTTTGTTACATCGGCCTTACCAGCCATGACCGCCGAAATTTCCACAAAATCAGCTGTCATCTCATTGGCAATTATGCGCGCCAGAGTGGTCTTGCCGCTGCCCGGCGGCCCCCAGAAAATCAACGAAAACGGTTGGCCAGCTTTAACCAGCTTAGGCAAAAGTTTGCCCTCACCCAAAAGGTGGGCTTGGCCGACTACTTCATCCAGTTTCTGCGGCCGCATGCGCTCCGCCAAAGGTTTTTCCATATATACCAAGTATATCTTTTCTTCTTTTGCAAAGAAGCAAATAGTTATCTACTTTGGACAGCCAAAGTAGCAAAACTGCCGGGACATTCGGAAACTAGACTGAATTTGCCTTACGGCGGCTGCCGCGCCGAAACAACGTCAAGCGGCCTCGCTCTCTATCTCCAGCGGAGGAGCTTCGGTAAAATTTCGGCTTGATTCGCCAGCCGCCTAGCAAATTCATCTGTTTCCTCGAGTCCCGGAAATAATTTATAGTTCGATAAAAACCCACCCCGAACTATGAGAATCATTTGAAAGCCTTATGCAGATAGAGTATCGTCAGCAAGAGGATCATACACTTCCGCCCAAAGTGCTTCTGGCTCATCACTTCTTCGCGGTATGTCGCCTTTTATCCTAACTGCCTTAACTACTCCAGCCGCTACCATTCGACGTAAGGTCATCTCATGGTTATCTACAGGCTCTTGTTCTTGCCCCCCTCAATGCCACTCATAATATATCTCCTTTATGTGCTTATATAATAACTCCTTAGAATTAGTTTGCAAGCAGGGCCTCAGGCTTGGATGCAGCGCAAGGCGCCAGCAAGGAACGGACTGAGACGTACATAATAGTACGTTGAAGGAGTACCGCAGTTGGCAACGCAGCGATGCGCCAAGAGCTCGCCGGCGCGGCCGGCTTCGCCGGACGGCAGGGCGGGCGGCCTGTGGGCCTGCTAGACTTGGATGCGGTTGAAGCGGTTCACGGCGAAAACAACTACCACTGCCGCCGAAATAGCTAAAATTAGCAAGTCTTTAGCTAAGCCAAAATGGGTTTGATGAATCAAGGTGTAGCGCAAGGCATCCACGGCATAGCTTATTGGATTAATCGTGGCGATTAGGCGGAGGAGTTCAGGCGCCTGCGTTAGCGGGTAAAGGGCGCTGGATAAGAAAAACAGCGGAAAAATTAAAAAGTTGTTAATAGCTTGAAAGCCCTGGAAATCTTCAACCATTGAGGCAATTCCAGCTCCCAAACTGGTTAGCATCAATGATAGGAACGTCGTGACTAAAAGCGCCACCGGTAGCATAAGCCAGTTATCGGGATGGAAGCCCAGAAACAGAGCAATAATAAAAACCGCCAGGCCTTGAATTAGCGAGATGGTAGCCCCACCTAGCGCACTGCCTAGTAGGATTCTAAAGCGCGAAACAGGGGCAACTAAAAGCTCTTTTAAAAAGCCGAAGCGCTTGTCAAATAAAATAGTCATACCCCAAAAAACCGCCGAAAATAGAATGGTTTGGACAATAACGCCGGGCACTAAAAATTGTAGGTAGCTACCTTCGCCGGCCCGTTTATAAACTGATCCGAGGCCGTAACCTAGGGCCAGCAAAAAAAGTAAAGGTTGGAGAACCGCTCCTAAAACCCGCGAGTGGCTACGTACATAGCGCCGCATTTGCCTGAGCCATAAAATATATATTGCCGCCATCAAACAACCTCCGGTTGTCGTAAAGCGTATAAAGTATGACGTATTACGGGGTACGGTACAGTCTTCTTCCCTTTATACGTTATACGTTCTCCGTTATACGTTCCTTGCATTTTTATTTGTTCCGCAGCGCCGCTCTGACGTTCAGGCCGTTATTAGCCATACTAATCTCGTTTTCGTCCCGTAAGGCGCGGCCGGTGAGCTCTAGGTACGCTTCCTCCAAATTGGGCTGCTTGGTTTGTTTGGCCAGTTCTTGGGCTGTGCCAGTAGCAATGATTTTACCGTGGTCGATAATCGCAATCCGCTGGGCCACATCTTCGGCTTCGTCCAGGTAGTGCGTAGTAAAGAAAATAGTCATGCCTTCGTGCTTACTCAATTTCTTGACGTAGTCCCACAGCAAATTTCGGGTTTGGGTATCCAGCCCCAGCGTTGGTTCGTCCAAAAACAGAACTTTGGGGTGGTGCAACAAGCCGCGAGCGATTTCTAGGCGGCGGCGCATACCGCCGGAAAAAGTTTTGACCATTGAATCTTTACGCTCCCACAGCCCGACCAATTCCATAAGCTCCTTAATGCGCTTTTTCATTTCTTTTTTAGGCACTCCGTACAAGACGGCGTGCAGTTCCATATTTTCGTAAGCTGTCAGTTCCTCTTCCAGGCTGGGATCCTGAAAAACTATACCAAAGGACTTGCGAACCTTGGCCGGGTCACGGCTAACATCGTGGTTGTTTAAAAACAGCTGGCCGCTAGTTGGCCGCAGCATGGTGGTTAACATCTTAATAGTGGTGCTTTTACCAGCCCCATTAGGTCCTAAAAAGGCGAAAATCTCACCCGGCTTAACCGCAAAGCTGACATTATCAACAGCTGTTATATCGCCAAATTTTTTAACGACCTGCTTGGCCTCTATTATTGCTTCCGACATCCTAAGTATTATACAAGATAGATATTTAGTATTAGGTATAAGCTATGACGCCAGTTCGTCATGGAGGCGAACTGCACCTATTCTTTTCTCTTTATACTTTCTCCGTTATACGTTATACGTTTCCCGTTATAGGTTCTAGAGTTAGCTTTTAGCCTCGCTTAGTACCTGCCGGATGGTACTGCCGGGTTCATATATTGCCAGCTGATCGGTTTTAGTTTTCCAATAATCGATTAGCGGCTGTAAAATCCGCCAGCTCTCCAGAACTTCCTGGCTGCTGGCAAACAAACTTTGTTTGGAGTGCATGGCATCAACTAGAACTTGTTCGTAGGCCTCGGGCACCCGGCCGAATCTTTGCTCATAAATAAAGCGTAGCGGCTGCTTTTGGAGTTTCTGCTCATAACCTGGCTCCTTAACCCAAAGATCTAGCTCAATACCCTCCTTGGGGTGGAGGCGCAAGGTTAAAAGGTTAGCTTCGGCTGATTGGGTTTTTTTAAAGTGGATTTCAATCTGGGTTAATTTTTGATCCAGGCTTTTACCATTAACAATGTTAACGGGTACGCCTTGCCAGCGGCTGTCTGATGACTTAAGAGTTAAGGCCACAAAGGTATCGCTAGTCGATTTTGGATTTTTAACTTCCTGCCTGTAGCCTTTATACTGGCCACGGATCGCCCGGCTAGCGTCGGCGATTTCTAGTTGTTGAAGCGCCGCCAGGCGGCGCGCCGGCAACTCACTAAAGTCAAACATATGCGAGCACGGTTCCATCAACGTCAGGGCGGCCAGCTGCAGTAGGTGGCTCTGCACGAAATCACGCAGAATTCCGGTTTCTTCCCAGAGCTCCACCCTGCCCTCTATATCTATCTGCTCGACGGCTATAATGTTTACCCGTTCGATAAACTGGTTGCTCCAAACGTAACGAAAAATGGCATTACTGCCCAAAAAGACGGCTATATTTTGGGCCATGCCTTTGGCTAAGTAATGGTCGATACGGTAAACCTGCTTTTCTGGGTAGTGCTTGCCAATCTCCTCAATTAACTCGCGCGCCGAGCTTAGATCTGTGCCAAAAGGTTTTTCTAACAGCAGTTTGGTATTAGGGCCGTTTAGACCGCTTAGGCCCAAATTTCGGACTATCGGCAGCACGGCGGCCGGGGGCACCGCGAAATAAAAAATTATCTGATGCTCGTCCTTGGCATCTTTACCAAGCTCATTAAGTTTGTCTTTTAGACTCTCGAAGTCTTTTGGGTTAGCCGGATCCATCTGAAAAACGCTGGTGTATTTGTCTAGCGGCTTTTCGGATTTTTTAAACAAATCTTTCTTTTTAATATCGCTTCGGCTAACACCTAGAATTTGAAAACTGTCCGGGAACTGTCCAGCTTCGCCAATTTGCACCAGCGCCGGCAATAGATATCTATGCGACAAATCGCCGGTGATCCCAAAAATAACCAAAATCGTTGCTGGTAATTGTTCCCTACTCATCATTCTAAGTATAAATAAATAGCAGGTTTTTTGCTTTACATATTATCTTATTCGAGTAAAATATTTGGCTAACAGCTAAAATTATTTTTTTGTAAAGGAGGCGTTTTTTGTCTAGTAGTAAATTTGGAAATGTTGAACGGGCAATTCTTCATTATGACGCGCCTTTAGAGGATCCCATTGATCTTGAGCGATCACGAGCAGAGGTTTTAGTCATTCATGACTAAATATTCAACCATTAATATGGACAAGAAGAAGAGCGAGGTTTTAGTTGTTCACTGCTCGGATCCGCGCTTTCAAGAAGCTTATAGGCAAATCATTGATGACTTGGGTGAGTATTACGATTTACTAGTTTTCCCCGGGGCTTCAAAAGCCGTGGCCGAAAATGAATCTGTCATCGATAGTATTAAGCTGCTACATGACCTCCATTATTTTAAGATCGTCCATATTCTGGATCACATAAGCTGTGGGGTTTTTGGCGAAGTCCGTGATGAACAAATTGCCCATAGCGATATGCTCAAGCTGGCAGCCGACAAGCTTGCTAGCTTCGTACCTGGCATAAAAGTAGTGCCGCATCTGCTGGGTGAAAAAGATGAAATAAAAATTTTATAAATAATTTAATCGTTCACTCCGCCCGCGGCGTGGCGGGCGTGTATGTTGAATCATAAGGGTAAAACTGCTAAAATAGCGGCAATGAGTTATAGGGACTGTCTGACGACGAGTCCCGACGATACGTCGGGACAGGCCGTTAAGACCACCAGGGGTGGGGTATTTTTATGATAGGGGCCTTTTTTGCCACTGCTAATGAACCACTGGCAGCCGAAAAACTTTTTAACATTGGGCCCCTGCCCTTCACCAACACCATGCTCTTTGGTTTAATCACAGCGGTTTTTGTGCTGACGCTTTTTGGGCTGGCTGCCCGAGCTAGCCAGCTGTGGCCTAAGAGCCGCCTGGCTTATTACTTAGAAAGCTTTACCGAATTGGTCTTTGGGCTCATCACCGACAGCTTTGGTGAAACCAAGCGCGCCAGGCGCTTTTTCCCCTTACTCATGACGCTGTTCGTTTTTATTCTGGCCGCCAATTTAAGCGGTCTCCTGCCGGGCGTTGGCACGTTAACGCTCAACCAACATGGTGAGCACATTTCCCTGGTGAGGGCCTTTACCACCGACTTAAACTCCACGTTGGCCATGGCCGTCTTAAGTATCACCACCGTCCAGGTTTATGCCCTGCGTGAAGTGGGTTTAATTGGTCACTTGCGTCACTATTTTTCAAATTTGCGCAACCCCTTAAATCTGTTAATCGGCTTCAACGAAGTTTTTGGCGAAGTTTTGCGATTGGTAACGCTTTCGCTGAGGTTATTCGGCGTGATCTATGGCGGCGAAGCGCTGCTGCACGCCATATCGGTTTTGGCCGGCAATTTTGCTTGGGCGGCTACCTTGCCGATCATGTTTTTAGAAATTTTCTTCTCGCTTGTCCAGGCATATTTGTTTATGATGTTAACAACCACTTATTTGGTGATGGCTGTGCCGCTTGACGAACATTCCAACTCGCCCGACGGCCAGCCGGAGGCAGCGAGGTAGGCTCTTTTTGAACCAAATATTATTGAAAGTTAAAGGAGAAACGCTATGAATCATGTTGATCCATCATTAATTAAAGGCTTAACCATTGGCCTGGGGGCCATCGGGCCGGCCGTTGGTATTGGCTTGATTGGCGCCGCCGTGGTTGGTGCTGTTGGCCGCAATCCGGAGATGCAAGGTAAAATACTGGCTACCGCGTTTATTATGATTGGTCTGGTTGATGCCGTATTGGCATTTGTACTATTAATACTTTTCACTACCTAAAGGAGAAATCTGTCTTTGGTGATCAATTTGCCCGTACAATTGGCTGAAGCTAACAGCCCGGGAAACGGCCTTGGCGCCTTTAATCTAAACGTCAAGTCGTTCCTGTTCCAGCTGGCTACTTTCGTAATAGTTCTGTTGGTGCTGCGGCGCTGGGTTTTTCCTAAACTTGTCCATACCCTAGAAGAGCGCCGTAAAGTTCTTGAAGATAGCCTGCTTAAGGCTAAACAAACCGAGGAAAAGTTGGCCGAGGCCGAGGCCCAAGCCGAGCAAATCATTCTTAAAGCTCGCCAACAAGCCGACGCCGCGCTGGCTGAGGCCCGGAGCGGCGCCAAAGAGGTGCTGGCCAAAGCCGAATCGGCCGCTGGCCAACAAGCTGCCCGGCTAATCAAAGACGCCCAAGAGCACTTGGCCCAAGAGAGCAATAAATTGCGGGCCCAGCTTAAAGGCGAACTTGCCAACCTGGTAGTCTTAACTACCGAAAAGGTCTTACGCAAAAAGCTTGACGGGCCTGAAGATGCCAGGCTGATAGAGCAAAGCATTAAGGAGCTAAGGTGATTAACTTTTCGCGCCGTCAATTGGCTACTTACGCCGTCGAAGAGCTGCTGGCTAATCGCCCGCCGGCTGACATCGCCCAGCTTTTGGTGGCCGCCTTGATAGCCGCCAACAAATATAAGGAGGCGGAGCTACTGATTGATGACATTAATCAGGAATTGGAAAGCCGCGGCCTACTAGCCAGCGCCAAAATTATCACCGCCAGGGGGCTAAGCGCCGAGCTCCAGGCCGAACTTATCTCACAGCTCAAGCAAGCGGCCAGCGTTAAAGAGGTTGTCCTTAATCAAAAAGTTGAGAAAAGCGTTATTGGCGGGATAAGGCTGGAAACCGCTAAACATAGCTGGGATAAAACCGTCGCCCGCCAATTAGCCGATATTAAAGGAGGCGTAACAAAATGACTACGTCATTTCATTTACCATTTTACAATTTACAATTCACATTTAGTTATCAATTGTCATTTATCAAACAATGGCAAATGTTAAATGTTAAATTAATGAAAAATGTGAAATGTGAAATGATAAATAGATTTGCCGGAGGCAAGAATGGTTAAGCTGGACACCAATGTGAAGGAACTAGCCGACGAGGTCCGCCGGGCGATTGCCCAGTTAAAAGAAACTGGCGATGAGCAGTCCGCGGGCGTGGTTACCCGCGTTGGCGACGGGGTAGCCTGGATTTACGGCCTGCGCGGCGCCGGCTACGCCGAAATGATTGAAATTGAGGCCACTGGTGGTGGTAAGGTCACAGCCTTTGCCTTGAACCTGCTGGAAGATGAAATTGGTGCCGTGCTGCTGGGCGATGACCAAAAGATCAAGGCCGGCGCCGGCGTGCGGCTTTCGGGCCAAATCTTAAGCGTGCCAGTCGGTCCGGAACTCGTCGGCCGAGTAATTGATCCTTTGGGTAACCCCCTGGACGGTAAAGGCGCCATTAAAACTAAAGCCCGCAGCCAAATTGAAAAGTTAGCTCCTGGCGTACTAGCCCGTAAAAGTGTCAACGAGCCGGTGCCCACCGGCATCACCGCCATAGACGCTATGATCCCCATTGGCCGCGGCCAGCGCGAGCTGATTTACGGCGACCGCCAAACCGGCAAAACGGCTGTGGCGGTAGATACTATGATCAACCAAACGCGGGCTAAAAGCGGCATCATTAACATTTATGTGGCCGTCAGCCAGAAAAACGCCAAAATCGCCCGTTTAATTGATCGCCTGCGCCGTGAGGGCGTAATGGAAAACACGATTATCGTCGTCACTTCGGCGGCCGATCCGGCGCCTTTGCAGTACCTGGCGCCCTACACTGGCTGCACCATTGGCGAGTGGTTCCGCGACAACAAACAACATGCTCTGGTTATTTATGACGACCTTTCTAAGCATGCCGTAGCTTACCGGCAGATGAGCTTGCTGCTGCGCCGGCCGCCGGGG
>OBEQ010326171.1_pt1 | contig 19754 bp, 22 predicted proteins | sample 1670901 | NCBI WGS metagenome assembly OBEQ01 (sample SAMEA104232315, study PRJEB22302) | groundwater metagenome | biome: forest; feature: aquifer; material: groundwater | place: USA | collected 2011-08-07 | depth 5.4 m
AAATAGTATGGATTTATCCGTAATTACTGTTACCTGGAATGCGGCTGATTTGATTGAAGAGCAGATAAAATCTGTCAAAGCCGGGTGTAAAAATATATCCTTTGAAGAGATTATTGTAGACAATGCTTCGGCTGATAAAACAGTAGAGCTGATAGAGCAAAACTTCCCCGAAGTTAAGTTGTTAAAAAACGATAAAAATGCCGGTTTTGCCTTTCCCAATAATCAGGCAGCCAAACTCGCCCGTGGCGAGTTTTTGCTTTTTTTAAATCCGGATATGCGAGTGGAAGAGGAAAGTCTGGATAAAATGGTGGAGTGGATGCGAAATCACTCAAGTGTTGGGTTGGCCAGTTGCAAGCTGGTAGATCAGTATGAAAAGTTAAACAAAAGCGCTCTACCCAGGCGTTTTCCTGGCGTGTGGGATCAGTTGGCTATTATATTAAAATTGCCGCATTTATTTCCCGGCATTGTTAACAATTATTTATTTAAAGATTTTAACCCGGATGTGGAGCAGGAAGTAGATTCGGTGCGTGGTTCGTTTATTATGATGCGCCGGGAGGTTTACGAAAAATTGGGTTGGGCGTTTGACCCCAGGTATTTTATTTGGTTTGAAGATGTGGATCTTTGTCGGGAAGTTAAAAAAATGGGATTGAAAGTTGTGTATACCCCTATTATTAGCTGTGTGGATTATGTGGGGCAGAGTTTTAAAAAAATGAATTTTTTTTGGAAACAGAAGCAGTTTATAACCAGTATGGTACAGTATTTTTGGAAATGGAGGAGAAGTTAAAATATATTAAATTTTCTGGCTGCGGGATTATCCGCTTTGCTCCCCGCAGGCATCCTCGCTGTAAAAATTGAATATATTTTAATCGTAATGATTTTATATGAAGTTATCTGTAAATTTAGTATGTTGGAACGGGGCAAAGTATATGCCTTTTCTTTTTGATTCTCTAAGAAAACAGACCTATACTGATTGGACACTTTTTGTGCTCGATAATAATTCGGGCGACAATACGTTAGAATTGATTAAAAAAGAATTGAATACATTTCCTGTTCAATACAAAATTGTTGTTAATAAAGAAAATAAAGGATTTGCCGGCGGGCACAATCAGGCGTTTAAAGAGTCTGATTCTGAATATGTTTTGTTGTTGAATCAGGATATGTATCTGGCGCCGGATTGTTTGGAAAAAGCCGTGATGTTTTTAGATAATCATCCGGACGTTGCGGCAGTATCCCCACGGTTAATGAAATGGGATTTTCCAACAAACTTTACCGACCAGATAGATGCCTTGGGGCTCAAAGTTTATCGCAGTAGGCGAGTAGTAGAACAATACACACAGCAAAATTGGTTGGAATTAAAAAACAGATTTTCTTCGCCAATATTGCCGGTATTTGGTGTGTCCGGCGCCTTGCCGGTATTTAGAAGTGTGGCGTTAAAAAATGTGGTTTATGGCGATGGAGGTATTTTTGATGAGTCTTATCATTCCTACAAAGAAGATTTAGACCTGGCATACCGATTGGCAGCTGTCGGTTATAAATCTTATGTGTTGCTAGACGCTGTGGCCCACCACGATCGCTCTGCGGCCGGCCCAAAAGAGATGGGTGATGCCCGCGCCTTAGATAATAAGAAAAAGCAATCAGAATGGGTAAGATATCATAGCTATAAAAATCATTTAGCCACCTTGTATAAAAACGAGTATTGGCAGAACCTTGCCCTTGATTTTCCTTGGATTTTGTGGTATGAATTGAAGAAGTTCGCTTACTTCCTTTTGTTTGACAGAAAGGTATTGGGTGGGCTGAAAGAGCTGTTTGGCCAAGATTTGGCCAAAAAACGCCAGTTAATCAAGCCTTTGCGAAAGATTAGCTGGCAAGAAATGCGTAAATGGTGGAATTAAGTGTGTTTGTAATCTGTTTAAATCCATACTGTAAATCTGCGTAATCAATGCCATGAAAGACATCAATATCGTATTTGTAAACTACTTGATGAAAGCCGATATTTTAGAGGCGGTTACTTCGGTTTTTAAAGATATTGCCAATTGCCCATATGATGTCCAAATTACAGTGGCCGATAATTCGGGGAATAAAGACGGAATCAAAGAAGATTTGGCGGCCAGATTTCCGGGCGTAAAGTATGTAGATTGCGGCGGTAATGTTGGTTTTGGCAAAGGAAATACTATTGGATTTAAATTCACCCCGGCCCGTTATTATTTTGCTTTTAATCCCGATACCAGTATTCCGGAAAATTCCCGCACCATAGAACGGATTATAAAGTTTATGGACGAGAATCCAAAGATAGGTTGTATTGGTCCAAAGATACTTAACAATGACTGGACGCTTCAGTATTCTTGTTATCGTTTTGATTTACCGTCTATTTTGATAAAACCATTAAAGCAAATTAATTTTGATAAAAAATATAAGTGGATAAAAAAACACTCTGACAGATTGTTGATGAAAGATTTTGATCACAATGAAACCCGTCCGGTAGATTGGGTGTTGGGCGCCGCGATGGTGGTGCGTCAAGAAGTTGTAGATCAGATTGGCTGGTTTGATGAACGTTATTTTATGTATCTGGAAGACTGTGATTGGTGCCTGACTATGTGGGAGAATGGCTGGCCAGTTTATTATGTTCATGATATTATCATAATGCACAAACACGCTAGAGATTCGGCCAAAGTGCCCGGCATATTCAATGCTTTAATAAAAAATAAATTAGCCAGAATACATTTGGTAAGTTGGTTTAAGTATCTGTGGAAATGGAGGAAACATCATAAATACTATAATGGAAATGAGTGAGTGAAATAACAAGCTTGCTTGGTTATTTCCGAGCGAATGAGTTTATATGTTTTAACTATATGCAGCCTAAAGTAGCGATAATTTATCTGTCATTTAATTCTGACATCTATCTGGACGATGTTATTTCTGCGCTGCAAAAAATGTCTTACCCCAAAGAACAGGTAGAATTTATCGTTGTAGATAATCCGCACCCAAAGTTTGGTTCTTCAATGCCAAATCTGGAAGAAAAATTATTACCAATTTCCGGTAATAGCATTCCACACACAACTCTTTTGCCGCAAAAAGAAAATCTTGGTTTCGCCGGGGGTAATAATGTGGGTATTGCCTGGGCGCTAGAGCACGGCTTTGATTACATCTATCTGCACAACAACGACGGTTTTATGGCCGCGGATTGTATAGAAAAAATGGTGGCCGCTTTGGAAGCAGATCCGCAAATTGGCGCAGCCCAATCTTTGTTGCTTCTTTATCCGGAAACAGAGTTGGTAAATACTGCGGGCAATTCGTTTCACTATCTGGGCTTTGGCTATTGCGGTAATTTTCGGGTTAAAAAAAGCGATTTAAAATTAGCGGCGGTAGAAGAAGTTAGTTATGCCAGCGGCGCTTCTATACTTATGCGCGCCAGATTGCTAAAAGAATACGGCTCTTGGGATAAAGATTTTTTCTTGTACCATGAAGATGTGGAGTATTCTTTGCGTATGAAAGCGCTGGGCTACAAAGTATGTATAATCCGAGACGCGGTTTTTTATCACAAATACCAGTTTAGCCGCAACAAAGACAAGTTTTATTACATGGAAAGAAACCGGTACGGCGTGATGCTGATGTTTTTTAAACTACCAACCTTGTTGGTGCTTTTGCCGATGGCTTTGGTAATGGAAGTCGGTTTAATATTTTTTTCAATTATCAGCGGCTGGTTTAAGGTGCGAATGAATGTGTATAAGTATTGGTTAAGCCTGAAAAATTGGCAGTTGTGGCTGGCAAAACGTAAATACATTCAGTCTATCCGCAAAGTTAGCGATAGACAGATTTTAAAACTGGCAGCAGACAAAGTTATTTTTGATGAAAAAGATATTAATAATCCGTTGTTAAAATATATTGCCAATCCGTTGATGGTGGCTTATTGGTTTGTGGCCAAGAGAATTATTTTTTGGTAATTATGAAAATACGAAAAGCGATATTAACTGGTGGGGGACGAGCCACCAGACTACGACCCGTAACCTCTATCATGAATAAACACTTGATTCCTTTGGCCAACAAGCCGATGATTTTTCATGCTATAGAAAAAGCGGTGGCGGTGGGTGTAGAAGAAATTTTTATCAATACCAACCCGGGTGAAACCGAATTACAAAAATATATTGGTGATGGTGGACACTGGGGAATTAAGATAACTTTTTTTGAACAAGAAGGCGGTCCGCAAGGCGTGGCTCATGTGGTAAAGCAAGCCGAAAAGTTTATTGGTAATGATCCGTTTTTATTTTATCTTTCTGACAATGTAATTTTGGGCAGCCTGCAAGGCTTTGTGGATGAATTTGTAAACGGCGGTTACGATTGTATGTTATCTTTGTCGCAAGTTCCGGACGCCCGCAGTTTTGGCGTGCCGGTTTTTGATGAAAAAGATAAATTGGTAGATGTGCTGGAAAAACCGGCCAATCCGCCGAATAATTTTGCCGTTACCGGTATTTATCTGTACGGCCCGGGAGTTTTCTTTAAAGCTTTCAATAATATTGAAAAAAGTCCTAGAGGTGAGTACGAAATATCCAGCATTCACTCTGATTTATTAAAGAATAATTTTAAAGTTGGTTATAAAGAAATTACCGGTTGGTGGAGAGACACCGGCCAGCCAAGTGATTTGATTACCGCCAGTCAATTATTGTTGGAAGAAATCCCCGAAGAAAACTTTAAAATAGAAGGGACTGTAGAAAGCGGAGCACAGATAACTGGCAAGGTGCGTATTGGCGTGGGCACGACAGTAAATAAAAATGTAAAGATTTTTGGTCCGGCGTTAATAGGAGAAAATTGTACGTTGGAAGATTGCGTAATTAGCCCAAACACAACTATCGGTGCCGGCAGCACTATAAAAAATGCCGAAATAGGGGATTCAATTATTTTGAACAAATGTAATATTAGTGCCGATATAAAATTGTTCGGCAGTATTGTTGGTTCGGGAGTAAGTGTGGTAAAAGGCATTGATAAACAAAAAATGATTTTGGGTGAAAATACTTTGGTTGAATTATAGTTTTTAAACTCATTGACTTTCGGTTCCAGGTCACTTATAATCCTGGTAATATCACAAAAAAGGAGGCATAGACAAAATGCCAAACACAGGTTCTGACGATGAAGAAACTCCGTTTGGTATGGCAAAAAAGCACCAACGCAGCATGAGAGTGTCTCTGGCTATGGGTTGGATTTTTATAATCTTGGGCGCGGTAATTGTTTATTTACCCCTTACCAACCACTTCTCTGCCAAGATCTTTTGGTCTTTGCTTGTCTTGGTTGTGGTCTGTGTATTTATAAGCATCCATCATTTCTGTGAAGCCGCTCATTCTTTGGCTCAGAAACAGTACGAGCCAAAGTTGCTTGCAAAAGAAAGGAAATATAGAGAGTTAGAGAACAAGCATAACCAAGCTGAAATTTTCTACCACAAGAGCATGTTTACGCTTGTTATGGTCTGTTTGGCCAAAATTTCCGCCAGCAACCAGCAGAAACGCGGCGCGTCTGTTGAGCCGGTGAAAGATAAAGAGGATAACTGATGCTAAGGACAGGAGATCTTTTTGAGGGCATTCCAGTACTAGGATGTCCTTTTGTTTTTTTATTAAGTTTCTTGTATAATATATGCGTAATTATTAAACATATTTTATGATGAAAAAGCTTTTGGTACTAGGCTCTATGTTCAGCGCGTTGGTTTTAACCGGCGCAGGGTGTGTTGGCAATAATACCGCCGTAGAATCAACACAAACTAATTCTTCGACTCAATCCCAGCCTCAAGATTCGTCAGCTGTTTCTGGGGAAGTTAAGGCAGATATAATAATTAAAGAACCGGCAAAACCGAAAGTGGTAACCAAAGAAGTCACAATCGCGAGCTTTGCTTTTGGCCCGGCCAGTGTCACCGTTAAAGCAGGTACCATTGTAAAATGGGTAAATGATGATGAAGTTGTGCACAGTATTAAATCCAGTAACGGCGGCTTTACAAGTTCGGGAAATTTAAACACAGGTAATTCTTATGAATTTAAATTTGTTAATCCGGGAGTATATGATTACTCGTGCGGGTTTCATCCTTCAATGCGCGGTACAATAATAGTAGAGTAAAAACAAAAATCCTCTTGCTTAGGCAGGAGGATTTTTTAGAAGTATTAAGCTAATTTTTTAACCATTGTGCGGCGGCAGCTGGAGCAGGCCTTAACGCTATCTCCTTCTATCTTGATCAACTGAAGGTTTGGATGTTGTCTGCGAGGTACTTTACGATTGGAGTGGCTCACGTGGTTGGCGCGAACAGCTGATTTATCACAGACAAAGCAAGTTCTGGACATATGATTGAAAAGTTAAGTATTTTAAGATATACTACGAATGGCCTAATTATACTTTAATCTTGTAGTTTTGTCAATATGGACTTTATTTTCTACTTCCTAGTCATAGTACCCTCGGCTATTATCCACGAATATGCCCATGGTTTGGCTGCGGACATGCTAGGCGACCCTACCGCCAGGTATGCCGGTAGATTAACCATAAACCCCATCCCGCACATAGATTTGTGGGGTACTATTCTAATGCCTATTACCCTGTCTTTGCTTACCGGCGGTAAGTTTCTTTTTGCTTATGCCAAACCCGTGCCGTACAACCCGTATAATTTAAAAAATCAAAAATGGGGTCCAGCCATGGTGGCTATAGCCGGGCCAGCGGCAAACCTGCTGCTTGCCATTGCCTTTGCCGTTGTGGTGCGCATTCTCCCGCCATCTAGCTTTACGGCCATATTATCTATAATCGTTTATGCCAACGTGATGCTGACGATTTTCAATTTGGTTCCGATTCCACCGTTAGACGGCTCCAAAATTTTATACGCGCTTTTGCCGGATTCGGCCAGAGGAGTAAGAAATTTTTTGGATAAAAACGGATTTATAATTCTGCTGTTTTTTATTTTCTTTTTGTTTGAATTAATCTCGCCTTTGATTGACGGGTTGTTTAGACTATTAATTGGGGCTTAAAATAAGTTTAATTAATTTAATTCAAAGTATATGAAGCTAGTAGTTCGTTGGTTGCTTGGCGCCGGTGCTCTTATGTTAATCGCATATTATGTGCCCGGTATTAGAGTAGCAAGTTTTTATGCGGCATTGGTGGCAGCTTTAATCCTCGGCTTAATAAACGCGCTTATCCGTCCGTTTATTATTCTTTTAACACTACCTATCAACATACTCACATTGGGTCTTTTTACTTTGGTAATTAACGCTCTAATGTTTTGGTTGGCATCTTCGGTGGTAAAAGGATTTTTTGTGGCCGGATTTTGGCCGGCTTTCTGGGGAGCGCTCTCAATGTGCGTAGTTAGTTGGGCTATTAATTCGTTATTTAAAGAAGTCTAACAAAAAAAACGTGTGAAAAACTATTCATCAAATCGGGCCCAAAAAGGCAAGACAGCTTATCGTACACCGAGTTTGTTTAGAGCAAACAAAGCTATTGCCACCCAAGCCATAAAATCGAGAGGGGTAGTGGGTAAGGGTCATAAATCACAAACTCACAACTTTAAAGCAAATCAATTTTAATTTTTCTATGCCCAAGAATCAGTACCGAGTTATTTCGGTAGGAGGGTCCATAATTATTCCGCCGGAAGGATTTAATATTGAATTTCTAAAAAAGTTTAGAGAATTAATTCTAAAGAGGGTAAGGTTGGGAGAAAAATTTATTCTGGTAATCGGCGGGGGATCTACTTGCCGAAAATACCAGGCCGCGGCCAAAGAAGTAACCGATGCCTCGGCTGTTGATTTAGATTGGTTGGGGATTTACGGCACGCATCTTAATGCCAGGTTTGTGGGTTTGTTGTTTGGTGGTTTGGCGGAACAAGAATTAATTATAAATCCGACTAAAAAAGTAAAATCAAAAAAATCAATCCTGATTGCCGGCGGTTGGAAGCCGGGCTGTTCTACCGATTACGACGCGGTACTGCTGGCCAAAACTTATGGCGCTAAAGAAGTTATAAATGCCTCCAATATAAATTACGTTTATACCGCTGATCCAAAAAAAGATTTAAACGCCAAACCGTTGCCGCAATTAACCTGGAAAGAAATGCAAAAGATAGTGGGGGATAAATGGAGTCCGGGAGCGAATTTGCCTTTTGATCCAAAGGCAGCTCGCGAAGCGGGTAAATTAAAATTAAAAGTTTCTTTTGTTAAAGGCACGGATTTGGCAGAGTTTGAAAAAGTTTTAAATAAGCAAGTTTTTTCCGGAACGGTTATTGGGTAAAAAAATTGCCCGCCTAGACCTCGGTGGTCTTGACGGGCTGAATGGGCGCGTGGGTAGATGTTTCCTAGTCGGTCAGGTCTTCCATCATGCGCTTCTCGAGTTCGGCGTTAGCCTGATCAAGCAGAAGCTTGGCTTCCTTGAGGAAGAGGTAGTGGTCCGTGTTGGTCGAGTAGAACTCTAGGAGTTCCTCGATGCCTTTCTTGGTATCGTCGGACAGTTCTTCGTGGGTCAGCACCCGCTTGAGCTCGGACTCGTAGTAGGCCACCGCCTTGGTGTTCGACTTGGCATCAGGCCTGTCGAAGAAGCTTTTCATTTTGCGTATTCCTTTTTGCTGGCGTTGTTTTCGCTACTCCTGCGGCTGGTTGTCGTTCGGGTTCTGGTGCAGCACCCGTTCCCAGTACTCGGCCAGCGTTTCCTCGCGCTTGAGGTGCGTGCTGACCTCGGCCTTGGCCTGCTTGAGCAGGGTTGAGCCGTGCTCATGCCAGGACTCGTCGTACATGGCCACGAGGAACAGCAGGGTTTCCTCGATGGCGTTATGGGTGCTTTCGGACACCCCTTCCCAGGTGAGAGAGTCCTTGAGGTTCTTCACCAGCTGGTCTGCAGCCGGGTTGGTCTTCTGCTCGGAAAGGCTCATAGCCAAATTCTCGCTGTCTTGAGATGTGATTTCTTTCCGCAGTATTGCGGGTCGCCAAACGACTATGGACAATACCACAACTCTTGACAGCTGTCAAGGTAAGGTGTATTATTATCTCAACCATAGACAGCAGGTGTCGAAAGACTTAATTACCTGCCGAGGTGCAAATAAAGGCGATTTTAGCCTACTCAGGTCGATTTGTACTAGAATTCTGTGGAACACACAGATTTTTTTAATATATATGCCAAAATCAAGACAACAAAAAGAAGAAACAATTAAATCTTTGGAAGATGGACTGCGAGCAGCCAAAGCGGTTGTGTTTGCCAACTTTCAAGGGTTAAAGGTTTCTGAAGCGGAAGAATTACGACGCGAATGCCGCAAAAACGATATTACAGTCGTTGCTGCCAAAAAAACTTTGGTAAAGCGAGCCTGTGAAGACATGGGATTAAAAGATATTGATCCAAAGGTTTTCTCTGGTGGCGTGGCTACATTTATGGCTTTGGGAGACGAAATTTCGGCTGCCAGAGTAGTAAATACTTTTGCCAAAACCCACGATATCCTAAAGATATTCGGCGGCGTGTTGGAAGGTAAATTCGTAGACGTTTCCGTAGTAAAGAGTTTGGCCAACTTACCAAGCAAGCAAGAATTATTGGCAAGATTGGTTGGTTCTATCAATGCTCCTGTTTCCGGTTTCGTGAATGTATTGGCCGGAAATTTGCGCGGTTTGGTAGGTGTGCTTAATAATATTTCTAAATCAAAAGCTTAATTAAAAAATATATGACTGATGAAAACAAAGTAGAGGTTCCTGCAAAGTTCAAGAGCCTTGTCGAAGAAATTGAAAAAATGTCCGCCCTAGATCTTTCCGAATTGGTAAAGGTTTTGGAAAGTAATTTTGGTGTTTCTGCCGCTGCCCCAGCTATGATGATGGCCGCTCCAGCAGCCGGAGGCGCATCCGCTGCCGCTGAGGAAAAAACAGAGTTCAACGTTGAACTTACCGATGCCGGCGCCAGCAAGATCAATGTGATCAAAGCTGTAAAAGAAATTACCGGTCTAGGTTTGGCAGACGCTAAAGCTTTGGTAGACGGCGCTCCAAAAATGATCAAAGAAGGCGTTAAGAAAGAAGAGGCTGAAACAATGAAAAAGAAAATTGAGGAAGCCGGTGGCAAGGTTACATTGAAATAAGTTTATAAACTAAAACAGAGCCTGTAGTAGGGCTCTGTTTTGTTTTAAATATTTTACAACTCAATCAAATACACTTTGTTATTATCCAGCACATAAGCAACACCTTTTTGTTCATCTACAATCATACCGGCGGGACGGGTAAATTCGGTGGCGGTAATTTGTGTTTTGAGCTGGCCGGTTTTATCCAGCACGATTATTCTTTTGCCGGCAGTGTCAAGAATGTAAATATAATTTAAATCATTGTAGGTCCAAATTTGATCTGCTGACACAAGCGCGGGGTCTAATCCGGTAATAGTAAACGATTCGGCTACACCACCGGTAAATTTATAAACAGCTCCGTTATTTCCCAAGACAAACACATCGCCATCAACGGTTAAATCTACACCGGTTTTTATGTCCACGGTATTATTTTTTAGCCATTCTTTGCCCAAAGCAAAACCGGTTTTTATGGCATCGTGTTTATAGACCTGATTGTTTTGCGTATCTAATGAGTAGAGCCTGCGGTTATAGACAGATATATTGGAAATGATTGTATTTTGGTTTGGATAATCAATTTCTATTTTTCTCCAGGAGTTGTCTTTAGGATTAAATTGGGCAATGTTTTTATTGTCATACAACAAAACCGCGTAATCATTTTCTTTGGGCACGGAAGCGGCTGTGAAATTTTTTACAGATATTCCGGGCGTAATCAGTCCGGATTCTTTGGCCAACGGATCATATGTCGCGATATTTGTGCTTGTTGGACCAAAGCCGTAAATTTTATTGTTTAGCAGAAATATATTATTTATTTGCGCGGCCGGTGTTAAAGTGTTCCAATTAGCCAGCAATTGAGGGTTGACTACGGTAATTTTTCGCGCCTTGATTAATATGCCGTTAAGTCTGTCTTGTAAGTTTTTACAGGTGGATTTTTCTGAGGCAGAACTACAGGATAATTCTTTTATAATTTGTTTGGCCTCAGCAATGCTGATTAAGGCGGCGTTGGTGTCGTTGTAAACCAGAGAGCTTTCGGCCGCGTCTTCTTTTGTTTTTATATTTTGTACAGCTTTTGTATACGCGGAAACACGGGCTTCTTTTTTTTGTTTTGCTCCCACATATATAATGCCGCCGCTAAACGCCAAGAGCAGAATCAAAGACAAGGTTAATAAAATTTTTGTTACCAATGGCAGGCGCACAATGTTTTCTTTAAGGTTCTTCCACCACCTTGCCCATTCAGCCAAGATGTTGTGGCGTCTGTTTTTATAGTTGGTAATAATAAAAAACAGCAATAGAAAATTTTTCCCTAGCGCGGAAAGTATTGTCCATATAAGCAGTACAAGCAGCCCTAAACCCCGGACCAAATATTTTAGTATTGTCCAAATAATTGTTAGGAGTTTTTTAACAAAATCTTCCAAGTTCATAGCGCCGGTCTTTCTGTTTTTTGGGGGAATTTTTGCGGTTCGGGCGCGTAAATGTGAGGAAGTAATTTCGGCGTTGGTGTGGGTGTCAACTTCCGCGCCGGACATCATTTCGGCAACCAGTTCTTCTTTGTTTGGAGCAGAATCTTCTTTGTCTTGAAATCTGGGCAAGAAAGATGGTGATAAAATATGAGCGGTGTTTCGTTCCGTGCTAAACAGATTTTTGAGAGAGCGGCCCGCGCCGCCTTTTCGGGCAGGGGATGATTTTATGGGAGTAGACACGGCCGCGCCCGGTTGAAAATTAATGATTATACCGCCAAACGATAAATCATTTTTTATTTCTGAAAGCACTCTTTGCAAGTGTTCGGAACTTTGTCGGGGTGGCCTGGTGGTGATAATTTTTTGTAGCCGGTCGTGATTGAAATATTCTATAATATGAGGAGTGCCCGCGAAGAAAAAATCATTGGGCCCGATTTTGCCCTGTATTATCTGAGAAAATAGTTGGTTTTTTTCCTGTTTTTCGGAAGATTCTGAATTTTGCTCGTTTGATTTGTTTTGTTCAACCAGATCCATTTTTCTATAAAGACCGTCTTTGGTTTTGTAGAACAACACCATTTGCGGATGTCCGTAGAAGCTAAAAATTATGTCATCTTCACGGATTGCTCCGACGATGCAGTGCAGCGCTATTTCCGGCTGCACCATGGACAGGCTTTCCTGGTTAATTTTATCCAGGACAATTTCCATTGCCGATTGTCCTATTTGGTCCGGTATTTCGTAGTAGCTATTTTCTATTTCATCTATTACGCTTTGCATTTTGGCGATATATTTGGTGGTGGCGTTATTTATTTCACAAATAGCAAAAAAGTAGCCTTTACCTCTTTCGGCAATGGTAGAAGGTTCGGTGATATTTAGGAGTACATGTGATGCTTCGGGGCTGTTCCCTTCTACAAAAAACTCATGTAAATGTAGGGCTGTTTCCATAAAGTGGTACGTTTTGTTAAATGGCTTGATTTTGACTTTTTCCTTCATTATAATTATACTACAGCTTGCGTTAAGGAGCAATAAAAACGACCTTTCGTAATTTCGTAATTTTGCACATAAATTATGCTTGAACAACTTTTTGGTTCAAAGACCAGAGTAAAGCTTTTACATATTTTTTTCCATTCACCGGAGCGGCCTTTTTATGTCCGGGAGTTGGCCAGGTTGGCCGAATCTCAGCTCAATGCCATTAGGCGTGAATTGGCGAACTTAGAACAGGTAGGTTTGATAATGCCTATAGCCATAGATAAGGTAGAGGTGCCGGAGGGCGTAGGCACCGGTCGTTCTAAGTATTATAGGTTGGATCCAAGCTGTTTGCTGCATTTGGAAATGAAGTCCCTGCTCTTCAAGGCGCAAATACTCTATGAACGGGAGTTAATTGAGCTTTTAAAAGAAAAAGCCGGCAAAATAAAAGTTCTGTTGTTTACGGGGTGTTTCACCGATGCCAGGGGCGCGGAAACCGATATTTTGCTGGTAGGGGAAATTCGCCCGGTTTTGGTATCAAAGTTAGTCGCGGATTTTGAAAAGAAACTGGGGAAAACTCTGCGTTATACCATTATGACCGAAAAGGAATTTAATGACCGTAGAGAAATAGGAGACAAATTTTTATATAGCATCTTTGAAGGAAAGCACATAACTGTCATAGACGAGCTCAGTCAGTTATCATAAAACGCTATGTTTTTGATTGTTGATAACACCGAAGAAGGAAAGATGGTATTTTCTTTTTGGTTGAACAATAAATTTGCGCAACGAACTTACAAAGCAAATGACGCTAAGGGTGTTTTGTTTTGTCTGGAAAAGTTATTGGTTGATTTGAAGTTAAAATTAAAAGATATAAAGCACTTGGGGGTGGTGGTGGGAGAGGGCAGGTTTACCGCTTCCAGATTGGCGGTTACAGCTTTCAATGCTTTGGCGTACAGCCTAAAAATTCCGGTGGTCGCTTTGCCTAAAAACTTTGATTCAACCACGGCTCTTAAATTGGCCCAGTCGGCTGTGGTGGGGAAATATATCGTGCCCGCTTACAGCGCAGAAGCGCGGATAGGTTAATAAAATTTTTGTTATGTTATCAAATTACCACCGCTATCGGTTATACGAAATTTTGCCCGGTCTTACTATTTGGTTAACCATAATTCTTAGCGTATTGTTGTCATTCATAAAACCTTTGTGGATGATTTATTTTATTTTAATTTTTGATGTTTACTGGGTGTTGCGGGTTGTTTATTTTTCCTTCTATTTATTTTTATCCTGGAGGCGTTTTCGCAAGGCCATTACCGTAAGTTGGTTTGAAAATTTAGTGAAAGAATTTCCACTTTGGGAAAAAAGAAAAAATGTTATTTTTTTGCCTGTATATAACGAAGGCTGGGAAGTGCTTGATTCAACCTTGAAAAGTTTTTTAGTATCCACCTATCCGGCCAATAAAATTTATTTGGTTATTTCCGGAGAAGAACGAAAATTAGAGCATTGGCAACAAATGCAAAAACGTATCTTGGAAAATTATTCCGGGAAATTTGCCGATTTAATTTTTTATACGCACCCCGACAATTTACCGGATGAAATTCCCGGCAAGGGATCCAACATCCATTACGCGGAAATGGAATTTAGAAAATATGCCGATCAGCGCGGTTGGGATTACGCCGACATTATCGCTTCTATTTTTGATAGCGATACTATTGTTCACCCTCAGTATTTTGCGCACCTCTCTTATTTATACTGTAAACATCCCCGGCCGGAACGCAGCTCTTTCCAGCCCCTAACTTTGTATAATAATAATCTTTGGGAGTCGCCGGCTGTGCTGCGAATCATGGCGTTTGGCACCAGTTTTTGGATGCTTTTTAGTTTGGCCAGACTGGATAATCTGATTACATTTTCTTCGCACAGCATGAGTTTTAAAGCGATTATGGATGTCGGCGGACACAGCAAAGATATTGTCAGTGAAGACTCGCGTATTTTTTATCAATGTTGGTTGCGATACGACGGTGATTACGAAGTTACTCCGCTTTATATTCCGGTTTCTATGGATACGGTGCGTGATGACAGTTGGTGGCGGAGTTTAAAAAATTTATATCTACAGCAGAGGCGCTGGGCTTGGGGCACAGAACATATTCCTTATTTATTGTGGCAATTCCGTTTAAATAAAAATATAAGTTGGACAAAAAAATTTAATACGCTTTTTCATGAATGGGAAGGAAAGTGGAGTTGGGCGGTGGTGGCAATACTTATTACCGTAATTGGCCGTTTGCCGCTTTGGGTGGCCGGCAGCGAAGTCAGACAGAGCGCTTTGTTTTTTAACGCGCCAAATATTTTGGAAATTTTGATGACCATGGCCATGATGGGCTTGCTCGTTTCGACAATAATGAGTATGCTAATACTACCCAGACGCCCGGGAAATCAGCCCAGGCATCAATATTTATTCATGATTTTGCAATGGCTGCTGCTTCCGGTTTCTTTGATTCTTTTTTCTTCCGCTCCCTGCTTGGACGCTGTTACCCACCTGATGTTTGGAAAATATCTTGGCTTTAATGTGTCGGTAAAAAAAAGAAATTAAATTATGTTCAAAAAACTTTTGTTTATAATTTTATTTTTTTCGGCAGTGGGCGCTGCCGGGTTGTATTTTTGGTATCGCTCCGGAGGTTTACAGTCCGCGGTGGTGCAACAAGTTAGTCAGAAAATTACTTCCAATCCGTCGGAAGGCAATCTCGTTCAAAAAGTTTTAGGTTTTACCAAACCGCAAACATATCTTATTTTATTTTTAAATAACACCGAAATTCGGCCGGGCGGGGGATTTATCGGCGCTTACGGTGTGGTAAGAGTAGACAAAGGTATTCCGGAAATTCTAAAAGTAGAAGGAACAGAATTGCTGGATAATCTGGGCCCGCAAGATTTTCCTTCTGTGCCGCCCGAACCGCTGCAAAAATATTTACCTGTAAAAAGATGGGGATTCCGCGACAGTAATTGGTCTCCTGATTTTGCCAGTTCGTCGGTGAAAGGTTTGGAATTATTTATCAAAGAAAAAGGCACTGCAGCCGAAGATATTGATGGTGTGATTGGGATTACCCCGACACTTTTAGAAGAAATTTTAAAAATTGGCGGTCCAATCAAAGTGAATGGTCAGGAGTTTACCGCGGAAAATTTTACGGAAAAACTGGAATATGAAGTGGAGTTTGGTTATGCTGAAAAAGGGTTAGGTTTTGACGACCGTAAAAAAGTTTTAGCCGATTTAACCCACGCTTTATTTGCTCGTATTCGCGGAGACATTTTTAAACACTGGTCTCAGTATTGGGCTTTGGGTCAAAGAATGTTGGCAGAAAAACAGATTATCGCTTATTCTGCAGACTCAGAAACAGAAAGTGTTTTGTTGGCAAAGGGTTGGGCCGGCGAAGTAAAACAAACAACAGGCGATTACTTATTGTGGGCAGATGCAAATATGGCGGCTTTAAAGACCGACAAGGTAATGAATCGCGAATTGTCTTATTCATTTATACCAACCAGTAGTGGCAAATATGTCGGCACTGTTAAAATGAAATATATAAATAACGGCAGTTTTACCAAGTTTACCACCAGGTACCGAACTTACGCGCGCGTTTTTTTGCCGGAGGGCAGCCAATTTATTTCTGTGGCTGGAAGTTTGAAGGAGGACCGCACCGCGCCGGGCGCAGTTGATCAGGGAGTAGAAAACGGCAAACAATGGTTTGGCGCGTTTACTTCTATAGACCCGGGTAAAACCGGTGAACTGGTCTGGCAATTTTATTTGGCGCCACAGGTAGTGGACTTAATAAAAAATAATTCTTATCGTTTATTAGCGCAAAAACAGGCCGGAACCATTGAGAACGGATTGGTTCTAGATCTCAATTTTGCAAAAAATATCAATTCCGCCACTCCCGGTGAAGCCGAATCGGATTTGAGGAATCAAATTTATCATTACAAAACGGATTTACGGTTGGATAGAGAGTTTAGTGTTAACTTGAAATAATAAATTATGTTCATATCTACGGATATAAACGTAATTCGCTCGGAAATTACCAAGCAAGCTTGAAATTTCACTTACTCATTATGTTTATTAAGAAAATCGGTATTGATTTAGGAACCACCAATGTTTTGGTATATGTGCCAAAAAAGGGGATCGTGATTAACGAGCCTAGCGTGGTGGCAATATCCAAAGCCGACGGTAAAGTATTGGCGGTAGGGTTGGAAGCCAAAGATATGATTGGCCGCGCCCCAGATTCTATTATTGCCGAGAGACCGTTAAAAGACGGCGTAATTGCCAATTACCATACCACCGAAGCGATGCTGCGGTATTTTATAAATAAAGCTTTGGGCGGGGTTCATCTTTTTCGTCCCGAAGTAATGGTTACGGTTCCGGCCGGTATTACTTCTACCGAACGCAGAGCGGTAATTGACGCTACCATTGCTGCCGGCGCGCGCGCCGCGTATATCATCAAAGAACCAGTGGTGGCGGCCATTGGCGCGGATATTCCAATTGGCGCCGCTTCCGGGCATATGATTATAGATATTGGCGGCGGTACGGCCGAGATTGCGGTGATTTCTTTGGGTGGAATTGTTTCTTGGGGGTCGGCGCGAATTGGCGGCAATAAATTTGACCTAGCCATTATAGAGTATATCCGTCATAAATATAATTTGGCCATCGGTGAAAGATCGGCCGAAGAAATAAAAATAAAAATTGGTTCGGCGATGTATATGGATAAGCCTTTAACCATAGAATTAAAGGGCCGCGATATGGTTTCCGGTTTACCAAAAACTATCATTGTTAATTCCGATGATACCACCGAAGCCCTACAGCACGACTTGGGGAATTTAATTGAAGCTATCAAAGAAGTTTTGCATAAAACACCACCAGAACTTTCCGCCGATGTTATAGACAAAGGGATTATTTTGTCCGGTGGTTCGGCTATGTTGCGAAATTTAGACGAACTCATCGCTCAAGCCACCGGTGTGGCCACTTATGTGGCCGAAGAGCCGTTGCTTTGTGTGGCCAAAGGCACAGGTATTGCGCTGGACAATTTGGAGAACTATAAGCGTAGTATTTTGGCGACGAAATAAAACAACGGTTTTTTTGAAGATATACACAGTACCCTGTGTATTTTTTTATGCATCTATTGTATAATAGAGCCAATCTAAGCGTTCCGACTCAGTCGGGATATGATTTCGTTAAATCAAATATGCCTTTATTTAAAAGAAAAGAAAAACAAAGGGTGCTGGTAGTTGAAGACGATGCTTTGTTGGCGCAAGTGTTGATGGACAAGCTGGGCAGAGAAGAATTTTCTACTATTAACGTGGTAAACGGTCTGGATGTGAAGGGAAAAGTTTTGCAGTTCAAACCGGCAATTATTTTGTTGGATTTAATTTTGCCGGGCTTGGATGGTTTTGAAGTGTTAAAATTGCTCAAGGCAAATGAGCAAACCAAAAATATTCCGGTAGTGGTAATCTCTAATTTAGGAGAAGAATCCGACGTTCGGTCGGCCAAATCACTGGGGGCAGAAGAGTATTTTATAAAAGCCAATATTTCGTTGGATAAATTACTGGAAAACATCAGAAAAATTATTAACCGGTAATTGTTAGTGTTATTTCATCTTTATGGCAGAAACTAAGAAATCAAATGTTAAGACTCTGCTTATCGTAGAAGATGACGATGTGCTGCTTCGTACTTTATATTTAGTTTTTCATAAAAGCGGTTTTACTATTGCTACTGCCACCGATGGCGATACGGCCTTAAAAATGACGCAACGGCTTAAACCCGACATAATACTTTTGGATTTATTGCTGCCAAAAATGAACGGATTTGATTTTTTAAAAAACCTTAAAGCCAATCCGGAATTAGAAAACATACCGGTAATAGTACTGTCTAATCTGGGAGAAGAAAATATTCAAAAAGCCAAAGATTTGGGGGCTGTGGATTATTTTGTTAAGTCCGATACCAGTTTAAATATTTTAAAAGAAAAAGTTTTAAAAATTTTGGCCTAACCTGTTTGCTCTATGAAGGAGAGATGGTTAAATTTGATTCTGTCGTTATCGAACAGAATCTACGGTAAAAAACAATCTATTTTAAATGGGGAGGGCTGGAACGTTGTAAAAGATGTTTTACTGCTGATTTTGTTTCAAATTTTCTCCGCCCTTCTGTCGTTACCCCTATATATTAGCGTAAAACCAGTAGCGCTGGCCGCCTATATAAAAGACGCCGCCAAATATACCAAAATTGCCGCCGATTATAATTTGCGCCGTATTCTAACCCTCACAGGTGTCGGCGCTTTTTTAATTAGTTGGATTATAAAGTTATTGTTAATAGTCGCTTTACCGAGTTTTTATGGGCCGCTACGCCTTTATGAGATTATAAATTTTCGTCCAAGATGTTGCTGAGTTAACCAGCGGTGATCATACTATTTTTGCCGTATCCGTAGATCCGGCCAACAATGTAAAAAGCCGTCCAAGCGCGGTTCAAGCCTTTACCGTAAAGAAAAGTTTATGGGTAAGCATGTTTAATCTTTTGAATTTTGAAACCACGGCGCTTTCCCTTATGGCGCTTGGATTAACTATGCTATGGCTGTATCGTTTAAGAGTTAAAGTTGGCGCGGAGGTTTAGTTTAATAGTGTTTGCTAAAAAGTAGTGTCAATTGTTATATGACAAAAACAGTTACCAACAAATTAGTGGTAAAACCGGAAAATCCTTCACCGGTTATGCCCGTTGACCTCCGACTGGCTTCAGCTATGAAGACTTTTTCGGAAGCGGCAAGTGTTTTTATTTTTTTTGTTGGGGTATTGGTTTTAATTGGATGGAAATTTAATATAGCCATTTTAACCGGCGCTTTTTCTTCTTTTGTGCCTATGGCGCCTACCTCTGCGATCGGCGCTATTTTTCTCGGGGTTTCCTTGTGGTTGCTTCAGGATAAAAGACCAAAAAAATGGATGCATAATTTTGGCAAGGGTTGCGCGCTGCTTGTGCTTGCGCTCGGAATCGCAACCTTTATAGAGTATGTAGTCGGCCATAGTTTGTCCATTGATGAATTATTTTTTCGGTGGCTCGACGAAGTTGGTTTAAAAATGAATTTTGGGAACATGGCTTTGAGCAGTGTTTTTGTTTTTATTTCTTTTGGTTTATCCGTTTTATTTTTGGATGTGGAGACCAAGCGCGGCACGCGTCCGGCGCAATTTTTTGCTCTTTTGGGCGGATTTATTTCTATGGTGGCCATTATTGGTTACATACACAATGTAGCTTCATTTTATCAGAGTTTGGCGATTTCACCCGCCATATCCTTATC
>OBEQ012945801.1_pt1 | contig 19754 bp, 15 predicted proteins | sample 1670901 | NCBI WGS metagenome assembly OBEQ01 (sample SAMEA104232315, study PRJEB22302) | groundwater metagenome | biome: forest; feature: aquifer; material: groundwater | place: USA | collected 2011-08-07 | depth 5.4 m
CTATTGATTTATTAACGACAATCCGCCCCAAAGATATGAGTGCAACCTCAGTTGTCCCTCCCCCAATATCCACAATCATCGAACCGCGAGCTTCATCTATGGGAAGTTTGGCTCCAATTGCTGCAGCCATAGGCTCTTCGATGAGATATGCAGCTCTAGCTCCCGCAGATAGCGCCGCATCTTGAACTGCCTTCCTCTCTACCTCAGTAACGCCCGAAGGTATCCCTACTATTACCCGTGGTCTAGGAATAGCAGGTAAAAAAGAAGTCGGATGTTCATGAACTTTACCTATATAATAGTGAAGCATCGCTTCAGTGGCATCAAAATCGGCAATCGCCCCATCTTTGAGCGGCCGAAAAGCTTCTATCTGCTTGGGTGTTTTCCCCATCATTCGTTTTGCCTCACCCCCAATTGCCAATATTTTCTTCGTCTTTCTATGCCTCGCTACTACCGAGGGTTCCCGTATCACAATTCCTTTTCCTTTAACCAAAACAAGCGTATTTGCCGTACCTAAATCTATCGCTAAATCATGCGAAAATAATCCAAACAGAAAATCCAGCATTTGAGGGCTATTGTAGCAAAAGAAATAGAAATATGAAATGAAGAGATATATATTTAGTCTATCTTTTAAACAATCAAACCTAGTGATTTAATAACGGCTCTATACTGGTCCAAATCAACAAGTATATCATAAATTGCACCTCTTCGAATATCTTCTGCTAAATGAACACTCAATGAAATTTTGCTCTCATCCAATTCATTATGTTTATATTTAAAAACTCTAACTTTATAATTTACTCTCGAAATCGCTTCTCGCAATATTCCCGATGCTTTTGGATCCGCACTCGGCAATTGTGTATATTGAACTCCTTTGCTATCAACTAAAAGAAAGTCAGATTTCTGATCAACTATAAACCTGGCTATATCTTCTACCGGTCTTCCATATATATCTTCATATATTTGTGCCACTAATTTACCTAAGGCAACCCGCAATGTTTCTTCTCTGGTTTCTAAAACTTTCTTTTTAGATACCAGCGGTCCAGATATATCTGCTACAACAAATGAGTCACGAGGCAAAACCTTGGGCAATCTCTTCGCCTCTACATCGTCAATGTGAAAAAATTGCTCTTTTAAATTACTATTAGAAAGGCTTTTGTTTGCTCCTGCAAACAGCATTTTTATTCTGTTCTGACGAAGTCCGGCTGCTTCAGCTTTTTCCGGGGGAGTATACAAAAAATTTATCGAAGAAAAATAATTAGGATATGCAGCAATAATTCTTACCCATTCGGAAACCAATCGTTTGTCATCGAAATTTTCTCTATCGAGATCTTCCTCTATATCTATACTTACTTTAGGCATATCAATACCTCCTAAAGCTATAAATTCTCTCATGAGCCTCATCATATTTGTCAATTTATCTTCTATGACTACTACTTGAATCGAACGACTCCTCCCTCTCTCTCGCCCCATTCCTATCTCGCGGCTGAGAATCTCTGCAAAAATTTGGGCGCTTTCACCCCCAAACTTATCCCGAGCAATTATCTCATTAAATTCAGGTATTGGTCCGCGAATAAATCCTTGTCCCAATGCCTGCTTTATTACACCAGTCTCCTGATCTTGCGCAGCTTTATCTATCTGGCTCCATAAGATAATTTTTCTTGCTTGCCGAAGTTGAGGCTTAATCTTATGAAAATGACCAGATAAAATACGATCATCAAAACTTAAAACCGCATCCCTCGTTCCATTAAAAAAAATTGGCGACTCACTCCCAGTAACAAATTGATCTGGTAATGCCAAATGGGGCAATCTGGCTTGAGTCCATAAGTAAGCACCATCCACAAATGATCTTTGAGCTTGCTCATAACACTCTTCAAATGTAGGGAATTGTGCTGGATTATTAGTTACTAATTCCTGCCTGACAGTCATAATCGAATTATTATTATACTATAGGATTAAGAACAGCACAAACTTTTCTAATTCATATCATTTATAATGATTAAAAAGTGTCTAAAAATAAGTATATCTATTTATTTTGTGTATTTGGAGTATTTATTCTTTATGCATTTCTCCTCCGCCCCACTCAAAATCATGCTTTTTCCCTGTCATTTGTTGATGAAGCGGATAATTTCGTCATCGGCGATTGGCTAAATAGAGGAAAAATTCTCTATCGAGATATTTTTATCAATCATCAACCGATCCCAGCTATCGCCAGTGCAATAATTCAAAAAATTACCCGCCCTAACAGCACCTTTCTTCTAGTTAAACGCCACCGCGAAGCTCTCTATTTATTTACGGCTCTTTCATTTATACTTCTTACTTTTCGCTTCGGCTATCCCGCATTTCTATTCGCCATTCTTTATGAATTTTCCAAATTTAGTCTTCTCGGCAATCTATTCCTTTCTGAATCTCTAGTTATTCCTCCTCTTCTTTATCTTATTGGTTTCCTTTATAACCTGATTGCAAAAGGAAATAGAAAGCTAAATCATTTTGATATGATTTTTATCCCTCTGTCACTTCTTTTTATCCAGTTTAATCTTTTGCCCCTTACTCCATTTGTTCTCATGACACTCCTGATCGTTCTTCTGGGTATTCCTAAAAAGAAGAAAACTAACTTCATCATCTCCATTTCCCTTATAACTATCATTTTTCTTTTTTTACTGTCTCGATTTATCGATTTCTCCTGGTATTTCCACGATAACTTCATCATCAACTTAAAAGAATTTATTCCGCAACAAAATACAGCACCTGTTTACTTAAGTCTCGCCAGAATACTTCTTTTTCCTTTTATATTATTTACCCAAACTCCGAAAGATCTCTTTCTACTTTTGCAAATTGTTAGTTTTTTTTATATAGCTACTTTAATTTATCTTATATCGAAAAAAAATTATCTCCTTGCCGCCTTATCCTATCTTTTACTTGTCTCTCTAAATCTGCGTCCACTACCTTTGGGACAATTTTATACAGGTTTCCATTTTCTCCCGATATTCGCTTCATTTGTCTGGCTCACCATTCTTCAGTTAGACATAATTATTAAATCAACTAAAAAATTAGGGAAGGTTCTTCTTCTGACTGGATCTTATGCCATCATCATCCTATTTTTTCTTTCTTTCGGCTCCAAAGAAATATTTCGACAAACAGACCCCAATCGCGATTGGTACATTAACTACTCATCTTTTTTTGATTATGGAGAAACCATCAAAATTCTCTCCCAACCAAAGGATACCCTTATGGTCGCTCCGGACGTTCCGCTTCTTTATTGGCACTCTAAATTATTTCCCGGAGGAAGATATTATTTCATCTATGGTTTTATGGAAAAAAGCAAAGTATTAGAACAAGATCTCGCCGGATCTCTTAAGAATTACCCGCCCACATTTATTTATGCCGAAGGGGAATTAAACGAATATATTTCCTTCAATAAAATCGCCAAGGATTATCAACAGATCCCCCAAAACTCCAAACCATCTCGTCTTTATATAAGTACAAAAAATCTTTCCAATATTTCTGATAAACAGTGGGACGAGGTAAAAAGGTACGGCTTTGACAAATAAAACTTTTTGCAAACTTTCCCTCTTTTACTGTAGAATGTATCTTGCATGAAAACCACCATTCTCAAAATCTCTGATTTTTGTATCCGTGCTTCATTTTATCTCCTCTTTTTCCTCGTACCACTTCTTTTTACTCCCCTAAACTATGAACTTTTTGAATATAACAAAATGATGGCCACCTATGCCCTCACTGTTATCATAGCCCTCTCTTGGGTTGCCAAAATGATTCTTAATCGACAAGTAAAAATTCATCGAACACCCTTTGATATTCCCATTTTCATTTTCCTCGCCTCACAAATCATATCGACCATTTTCTCTATCGACCGGCACGTTTCTCTCTTTGGCTATTACTCCCGATTTAATGGGGGACTCTTGTCAATTATATCCTATATCATCCTCTACTATGCTTTTGTTACCAATTTTCCCAAAGAGAGAATCCGGCGTTTATTGCTTGTGGCACTAGGCTCCGGGCTCTTAATTTCTCTTTATGGCATCCTCGAGCACTTCGGCATCGATAAAAATATCTGGGTCCAGGATGTTCAAAATAGAGTCTTTTCTACACTCGGCCAACCCAACTGGCTGGCAGCCTACCTTGCAGTGTTGATACCGATAACCATCTCGCTTGGTTTGGATAAATTTTCAATTAAAAATAAAAATTTTATTGGATTATTGTTTTACTGGGTTATTGCTAGTGTTTTTTACATCACCCTCATCTTTACCAAATCCCGCTCCGGATTTGCCGGATTTTGGATTGTCAATCTCACCTTCTGGGCTTTAATTTTCTTAAAATATAGAAAAAAAATCTTTAAAATCTTCATATTCTTAAATTTTTCATTTTTAATTTTTAATTTTATATTCGGTTCACCATTTTCCCAATTTGAAAATATTACTCTTTCCCATCTTCTCCAAAAAAGTCAGGCCCCAACAGCAACAATCACTCCTCCGCCAGCGGGCGCCAGTGTCCTTGAAACCGGCATCACCGAATCCGGCACTATCCGCAAAATTGTTTGGAAAGGTGCCATCGATATTATGCGCCATTACCCCCTTTTCGGCTCAGGAGTGGAAACATTTGCCTATTCCTATTATAAGTATCGCCCGGTTGAGCACAATATGACCTCTGAATGGGATTTCCTCTATAACAAAGCCCACAATGAATACTTAAATTATGGAGCCACTACAGGTATCTTTGGTCTAGGAACCTATCTTTTGTTTATTACTATATTTATAATATGGTTTATTAAAACAATTTCTAAATCCGAATTTCTAATTTCTAAACAATTCCCAAATTCCAAACCACAATTAGATCAATTAGATATTAGGTCAATTAGAAATTTATCTATTGGACTTTTTACCGGCTGGCTCTCCATCCTCATCACTAATTTCTTAGGTTTCTCGGTTGTCATCATCCAAATATTTTTCTATCTTTTACCAGCAATTTCCGTGCTTCTCATATCTCACGACAAGTTTTTCCAGACAGGTTCAAGTGATGCTAATAATAAAAACTCATTAGATAAGATACAAATTGGCGGTCTATTACTTTTTTCTTTATTAGGTCTTTTTCTTCTTTTCTCGCTGACTCGTATGTGGCTGGCTGATGTAGCCTTTGCCCGAGGATATAATTTAGACCGAGCAGGTAGTTTTGCCGATAGTTTTGGTTATCTTAAAGAAGCTATCACTCTCAATCCCCATGAAATACTTTACTACGATGAAATTTCACTCCCCGCTGCCGAACTATCCGTTGCCGCTGAAAATCAAAAAGAAACAACTCTTTCTGGGGAGCTTCGCTCCGAAGCCATTGGCGCGAGTAACCTAGCCATATCAGAGGCTCCCAACAACGTCAATTTTTTCAAAACCCGAACACGTGTATTTTATGCTCTCTCAGCTCTTGATCCCAAGTTCATCAATGATGCTATCATATCACTAACCACAGCTAGTCTTCTTTCTCCCACCGATCCTAAAATCGCTTACAACTTAGGACTCCTATATGGTAAAATATCAAATCTTGATGAAGCTATCAAATATTTACAAAAGTCCTCGGAGTTAAAACCTGACTATAAAGACGCCCATTTCGCCCTGGCACTTTTTTATAAAGAGGCAAAAAAGCCCGAGTTAGCCAGGCAGGAATTAGAATTTATACTAACCAAAATATCGACAGACGATGCCGAAGCGAAAAAACAATTAGATGAATTAAATAAATGATAGTCCAAACACCCAATCCTATTCTTACTCAAAAAGCCAAACCTGTGGGAAAAATAGATAAAAAGATCTTAAAAGTTATTGCTGACTTAAAAAAGACACTTCTATCTGCCAAAAATCCCCGCGGAGTTGGTCTGGCTGCCCCTCAAATTGGTGTTTCCCTGTGTATTTTTGTAACCAGGCCCAAAAGTAACGGCTCTACAGATGTATTTATCAATCCCCAAATAACTTGGAAATCCAAGGAAACGAGTGAAATTAAACGAGAAGATATTACCTCCCATCCCAAAGATGAGAAAAAGTTAGAAGGCTGCCTCTCTATCGATAATATTTGGGGTCACTTAAAAAGACCTACCCGAGTCCGTATAAAATATATGGATATAAATGGCAATATCAAAGAAGAAGACTTCGTCGGTTTTCTCTCAACCATCGTTCAGCATGAAACCGACCATCTCGATGGCATCTTATTTACCCAAAGAGTGCTGGAACAAAAAGAAAAACTCTATAAAATTGAAAAGAATGATGAAGGAAAAGAGGAACTAGTGGAGATAAAAATATAATAAAATATGAAAGTTATTTTCTTCGGTTCTTCCTCCTATTCTTTTCCCGTCTTGGATTCTTTGCATAAATCATTTCAATTAGTCGGAGTAGTTACCAAACCGAAAGGTATAACCAAAGATTTTGCCCTAAAAAATTCTCTTACCTATTTTACCCCAAAGAAGAAAGTCGAACTTCTTGCTTTAAAAGAACAAATTATAAGTCTTCATCCAGATATCGGTATTGTTTCTGATTTCGGTCTTATAATCCCGAGAGACATTTTCAAAATCCCAAAATATCAAACGCTAAATATTCACTTCAGTAAACTTCCCAAACTTCGCGGTGCATCCCCTGTCCAATTCACCGTTTTTACGGGCGAAAAAAGTGCTTGGATTTCGATAATTATCATGGATGAAGGGTTAGATACCGGTGATATTATCTGGCAAAAAGAAATTCCTATTTCCGGCGCTGAAACTGCCGAAGAACTCTACCAAAGATTATTTATAATTGCCGGCAAAAATATAGCTGATATTATTGCAAAATACACCACTGGACAATTACAACCCAAAAACCAGGACCATTCCCAAGCCACATATACCAAACTCCTAACCCGAGATGATGGATTTATTCCTTGGGAAATCATAAAATCAGGAATAAAAGGAATAAAACCACCAAAAAAAGACCTGCTATCTTGGCCTTTATACAAATATCTCTCAAATCAATCTTTGATTACTAATCCAGAATTCACAATTCTTATCGCGCGCGCTTCGCGCGCGCTCTACCCCTGGCCTGGTCTTTGGACACTATTAGCAATGAAACAATTTAACAATGTAACAACGAGTAAAATTGAAAGGATAAGGCTAAAAATTCTAAAAATTCACCTCGTTGGAAATAAACTAGTCTTAAACACAGTCCAACTCGAAGGCAAAAAACCAGTGACATGGAAACAGCTACAAGAGGGGTATCCAGATATTAATTACTAAATAAACGACTTATTATTCGGACCAGCTTTTCTTTGAGGGAAGTATTATAGCTTCGAATGTTGCATCATTTGGTCCTACTCCTTTTCTATAAAAAGGACACTTATTCAAATTCATAATACCACCAAGCTGATTAGTATATACGCCACATCCATTGGTGCATTGCATATTGGGGATAAATTGTCCAGTTAACTGTTCTGATAGAGATGCACTCATTGCCAAACAGCCACCAGTTTCTAAACCCATAACAACTTTATTATATCATTATATCTTAAACAAACTCCCCACCAGATAGCCAACCAGCGCCGAGACCATACCAATCGCCATCATTTCTATCCCTTGTTTAATTAAACTCCTACCCAGCGTAACTTTTGCTTTATAATAACCAACTATAAAAAGAGTTACCGAAGAAACCACAAGCGACAAAATTGTAGCACTTCTTACCGACAAAAAGAAAAATGCCGTCAGTGGAATAAACGATCCTATTAATGCCGAAATTCCCACAATAATTCCATCACCCAGAGCTTCTTTTCTAACCACTGGTTCAAGTTTCAGCTCCTGAGTCATCATCGCTTCCAACCAAGTTTCTTTATTCGATGTAATTTGTCGCACAATATCATCCAGTAATTTTCCTGCGAAACCTAATTTTTTATAGAGGTTTCTTATTTCATCTTTTTCTCCTTCCGGCATATTTTCTATCTCCCACTTTTCCCTCTCGTATTCCGACTGATAGTAATCAGCTTCAGCCAATTTTGATGTATAAGCAACCGCCCCCATAGATACACTTTCGGCAAATGTCGCAGCCAATCCGGCTATAATAACTATTCTGGAATCAGAAGTTGCCGCCCCCACACCCAGAATTATTCCCAACACATTTACCAACCCATCCTGTCCCCCCAAAATAATCTCAGGTAGAGAAAAAGAAGTTTTATGCCCTTCCTTATGATTAATAGAGGAGGCGATAAAACCTTTTTTGTGCGCGGAAAGAGCCAGGTTTTTATCTTTTTTAAGGAAAGCTTCCCGGGCTATATCCGTACGCGTTTTCGAACTCAACATGAATCTATTATAAAACCTTTATTGTCTTGGGGTCAAAGAAGCGAAGGTTGGGAATTTTCGCAAAGTCTTTGGTATTACTAGTAGCAAGTTCTCCTTCCAGCTGAATAGCCGTAGAAGCAATTATTAAATATAATATTTCAGAGAAAAAAACAGGACGATTACGAAAGGTGGAGAAATCTATTTGAGCAAAGTAGAAAAATTATTATCCTCAAAGATATCCCAATACCAATCGACCAAACCACATCAGCTGACAATATGCTCCATGAGTAAGTCACATTCGTTAAATTTATTTCTTCCCCACCAGTTCTTCTATCTTCACTTTCTCAACCGCTTTTTTCTTTGCAGTCTCTTTTTCTTCCATCTCTTTATCTTTCCATTTCTTCTCTTCCTTCTTCATTATTTCTTCAATCTTTTTTTCTTCTCTATCTATATGCTTTTTACTGGAAGTGGTAGGTATAACAACTGATGTTGCAACAGCAGGCGCCAGCGCCAACTTATAAAATACTCCAATGTGGCCGTATTTTTTTAGCCTCTGGATACAACTGCTGCAGAAGCGCACTCTGATTCTAAGTCCATTTCGAAGAACCCGAAGTTTCTGTAGATTGGGTCTAAATATCCGAAATGTCCTATTTTTTGCATGGGAAACATTGTGTCCCACATCTCTACTTTTGTCGCAATTATCACATCTTGCTGACATATAAATTCTCCTTCAGAATTGGTATAATATACCATAACCCGCTTGATATTGCCAGCGGAAAATCCAAATACCAAAACACAAATTTCGGATTTATTAATATGATTTCAAATCTTTTTACCAATCCTCTTTCTTTTCTAATTTATATTGTTGCGTTGCTAACCGCCATTACCATCCATGAATTTTCCCACGCATTTATGGCGGATAAACTTGGCGACCCCACTCCCAGACTGATGGGAAGATTGACGCTTAACCCTATAGCCCATCTCGATCCGCTAGGCACCATCATGTTATTATTAGTTTCCTTCGGTTGGGGCAAGCCGGTCCAATTTGATCCTTTTAATTTGCGCAACCCCAAAAGAGACGCAGCTCTTATTTCGCTTTCCGGGCCAGCCTCCAATCTCATTCTAGCAACACTACTTTCTCTGGTCTTACGATTTTCCATCCCAATTGGAAATATTTTGCAACCATTCATCTATATTAATGTGATTCTGGCTATCTTTAATCTCCTCCCCATCCATCCCCTCGATGGTTTCAAAGTTGTGGCCGGCCTTCTCCCCAAACAATATTACGACTCTTGGATGGAACTGGAGCGTTACGGAATTTTTTTTCTCATTATCCTTCTTTTCCCCATCTTCGGATCATCACCCATAGCCTCAATACTTAATCCAATAGTTTCGTTTATTCTCAATCTCCTCCTCCCAGGTGGAATAGGGGGAATAATATAAAATTTTAGATTTTAATTTTTAAATTTTAGAATTTATTGAAAATTGAAAATTGCTAATTGAAAATTAAGATGTGGTCTCAAAAATCCATCAAATCCATCGAAACCGAACTCGATACCAATATATCTTTTGGGCTTTCTTCCGAAAAAGCCAACCAGCGTCTCAAAAAATATGGCTCTAATATTCTACCGACGAAACCTCCTCCCTCTCTATTTATAAAATTTTTTCAGCAATTTCGCTCAATACTCATTATCATTTTGATTCTTGCAACCATCGCCTCGGCCTTTTTAGGAGACCTCATCGATGCCATGGCTATCTTTACGATCGTCCTTTTAAATGCCACCATCGGTACCTACCAGGAAACAAAAGCGGAAAAAACTCTCGCCAGTATAACTCAAAAAGATATCCCCTTTACACTGATCCTACGAAATAAACAGATAGAAAAAATTCCTTCAGTTGAGGTAGTCCCTGGTGATATCCTGCTTCTTGAAGAAGGTCAAATTGTACCCGCCGATGGCAGGATTTTTGAAAGTATCGCCCTAACCGTAGATGAAAGTATCCTCACCGGAGAATCGGCAAGTAGACACAAATCTGACGGGATACTTACTGAGGATAACCTGCCCCTGGCTGAAAAAGATAATATGATATTCAAAGATACCAAAGTGGTCAGTGGCCGCGGAAAAGCAGTTGTGGTAGCCACCGGTAGCACAACCGAAATAGGCAAAATCGCCCAATTTTTAGAAAAAGAAAAAGAAGAAATATCGCCTCTGGCCTTAGAACTGGACAAAGTAGGTACCATGCTCTCTGCCGCCGTACTCACGATTGCCTTCCTCATTTTCTTGGTCAGTGGACTAAGACACCTTCCCCTTTTGGAAAGACTTCTTATCGCTATTTCTTTATCTGTTGCCGCCATACCCGAAGGCCTACCGGCTATCGCTACCATCACTTTGGCCCTGGGTGTCGAGCGTCTGGCCAAGAAAAAAACAATTGTAAAGAAACTCCTTGCTGTAGAGACATTGGGTGCCGTCAAAATTATTGCCACAGACAAAACCGGCACTTTGACAGAAAATAAAATGAATGTTACCCAAATCGTGACCGCAGATGGGATAAGATTTAGGGTGGAGGGAGAAGGATATTCCCCAAAAGGTACCTTTCTCGACAAAAATGGAAAAATGATCGATCCCCGGCAAATCCCCAACCTGATTAACCTATTAACAGCGGCTGCCTTGGCCAATAACGCCACGCTCAAAGATAAACATGGCAACTTTGAAATACTCGGCGACACTACCGAAGGCGCTCTCCTTATTGGCGCGGTTCGGGCGGGAATTTCTCTAGCTAATTTACAAAAAGCATACCGCAGAATTTTCGAGATCCCTTTTTCCCAAAGCAGGAAAATGATGAGTGTGGTTGTAAAAATTGAGGAAGCTGGCGATATTATGCTATTTGCCAAAGGCGCCCCCGAGGAAATCGTCAAACTTTGTCGGATGAATAGCCAGCAAATTAGTAAATCATTAGGACACGCCAGGAATTTAGCCGCGCAAGGACTCCGTACCCTCGCCGTGGCTTCGACCCGTTTGACCAAAAACCAAATCAGAGATTTATTAGAAAAAGACTTGGTCAAAGAAGAAAACCTATCTTTTTTAGGTATCATCGGTGAAAAAGATAATTTGCGCCTCGATATCAAAGATGCTATAGAGAAAGCCAAACTAGCCGGTATCAAAACAATTATGATTACAGGTGATCACTTAACCACCGCCACAACCATTGGTTTAGACTGCGGTATCGCCGAAAATAAAAATCAAGCCGTTACCGAAAAAGACATAGATCCTCTTTCACTCTCTGAAATCGCTCAACTTATAAAAAAAGATCGCTACCGCATCTTTGCCCGGGTTTCTCCTCTGGGAAAACTCAAACTTGTCGAAGCCATGAAACTCATCCCCAACACTCAGGTAGCTGTAACCGGTGATGGAGTCAATGATGCCCCGGCTCTGAAAGCCGCTCATGTCGGTATAGCTATGGGATCGGGCACCGATATAGCTCGTGAAGTAGCCGATCTGGTTATTACCGATGATAACTATGCCACCATAATTTCCGCCATTAAAGAAGGCCGTATCATTCTTGCTAACCTCATCAAATTTATCCGCTATCTTATATCTTGTAATCTGGCAGAAGTATTGGTTGTAACGCTGGCCGTAGTCTTTGACAAAGGCATCCCTCTTCTTCCTATCCAACTCTTATGGATTAATCTTATTACCGACGGACTGCCGGCACTCGCTCTGGGTATCGACCCCCCCGAAAAAGATATCATGTCACATCCTCCCAGATCCAGTAATCAACTCCTCCATTCTCGGCGTTGGAGTTTCATGCTGCTAGAAGGATCTCTTATCGCGGTCGCTGTTTTTGTATTATATGTTTATGCTGCGGATTCTTTCAATCAGATTATCGCCCAAACCATCGCTTTCACTTCACTCTCTACCACACAACTTATCCATGCTTTAAATAATAGAAGTACCCGGCTTTCCCTTTTGGCCTTAGGAATTTTTAGTAATATGAAACTTATTTGGGCTATTCTGATTTCCTTAATATTACAATATGCGGCGGTGAGTACCTCTCTCGGTCACTTGATATTTAAAACCATGAGTCTTTCTCTATCCCAATGGCTAGCCATAGCCGTAGTCTCCGTCATTCCCTTCATCTTCGTGGAAGCAAAAAAAGCAGGCTTAAAGGCTTTCAAGATATAAATCTTCTTTTACTTCTTTACTCCTATAGGATATAATATCTGCTTATTTGCATACCCCCTAATTCGAATCTTAAATTTATATGGCAAATTTAGAGCAAAACTTGCTGTATCATCAAGAAACCCGCTTCCTCCAAGCATTAAGAGGAGCGAACAAGATTTTAGATGATCTCGGTTTAAATCATGAACGTAATCGAAATAATAATCGTCCAGAGGGATTAGTCATTTTCACCAATTCCAGCGTCGACCCACGAGTAGTTGAATGTTTTCATTTAGCAAGCCTTGCCAGAGGAGCACCCTGTAATATTATAGATATTGGTACGCCTAATCCTCAAGGTAGATTATCTGATCAAGAAAAAGCAGGAATTTTCCACTTTGAAGAAATAAGTGTCCAGAATTTAGCACATGTGGTAGTTAAATTAACTCCAGACGAAAGTGATCAATGTAGTGATCTTTTATATAACTCAATATATGGACATCTAGGTTCAGCATTTCAGGATAAAGGAATAAGTCTCAGCGGTACAACAAGTAAAGTCAGGTGTGCTGAGTCACCTGGTCTTACACTGGATAGCCTTTGTTCCCCCGGCATTTTTGCCGATACTGATATAATTCGTGACAGACAAGACGCCGCCGCCAAACATCTAAGAGAAACCAAATTGCTTCATATCACCGGAGCCAACGGGACAGATCTTACCTTAGAATTCAATCCTCAAGAAAATGTCTATTACGATCCTCCGGAAGTTGATTTAAGAAAACAAATTCCCGAAGGACAGGAAGGAAGAGGAGCAAATTTTCCAAAAGGTGAAGTCTGGAGGAGCCCAAAACCAACTTCAGCTAACGGAAAAATTGTATTGGATAATATTGATACCTCGGTTCCAATTTATACTAGATTCGAAAATTATACATTTTTTGATAGCACTCAAATTCAATTACCGGATACCTCTTCAAAGATTGAAAATACTGGCATAGTGGATGCAGAAATTTGCCTTACAATAAATGACGGCCGAATCATCCGAATCGATGGCGGATATGCTGCCCAATCATTAGCCTGGTATCTTGATCAGGAATACACTAAAGCTAAAGAGAGAGGTCACCCCGATCCAGAAGGTATCTACTATTTCGGCACAGAAATAGGCATCGGAGCAAATCCGCTTGTTTCCCTTTATAACTCAAAAGAAAATATTAGTATCGTTGAATCAGAAAAACAGTTAGCGCTCCATATAGCTGGTGGACACTCTCCAACTGAGTATCCTTATGAACGGCCAAATACCTGGGAATATAATAGAGGACCGCTTCATTTAGATTTCATCGTTAATCCAATATATCAAGTTGATATCACTCCTTACCATGGCCATCAATATACACTCTTCGGTCCAGCTGGTAGCTTTGAGAGATATCGACAAGTTTTAGATACAGATATTGAAGCTATTCTATCTAAAATAAAAATTAGCGATTTGGTAAATAGCTTAGAAAATAAAAAAAGTAACCAAAAACGGGCTATCTACAAAAACATCCAACTAAATGTACCTAGCGAGTTAAGAAATTTTGTTGACCAAGATACCAAAAGAGTCATCGAATTAGCCAATGAAATACAAGTGATTGAATACGATAGCCATAAACCAGGTGACATAATTTTTCTTACTTCCGGAATGCATGGTGAAGAAGCAAAGGGAACCATGACTATCGACGATATCAATAAAAAACTGGAAAAGTATGTTACTTCTCTTGATTCAGGGAAAATTGTTATTATTCCGCGCCTCAATATTCCAGGATGCAAAAACTTTACAAGATATGTATTTGAAGATGAAAAAGATACTAATTTAAATAATGAGTTTCATCATTTTGTCACAGGACAATGGAACGAATTCTTTGCCTTAAAAAGAAAAACATCAAAACTTGCCTGGATTATCATGAAATATATGAAGACCAAAGCGGACGATCATGAACAAAAATTTGGACCAGCTTACAATGTCTATCATATAGATTTACATCGCGAAGAAGGAATGCCATTTATAAGAATAGATCGCATGGATGAAAACAAAGATATTATTGAGAGCATTGTAAACTCCTATTGGCGTGTCGGCCTTCCAATTGCCCTAGAGACCGTGGGATGGCGAGACATAGCCGAACTTCATCAATCCATCTCAGCAGTTGGAGCTGCTCTCGGCTGGCAATCAAACACATTAGAAGAAGGAAATACCATCCGACCTGACAAAACACATGGTACATATATAGCTTATCAACTATTATTGTTCCTACAAGATAAAGGCTTTATAAGTATCAGCCCAGAATCAGAAAAAGAACTGAAATATGTAAAAAAGGCCTTGCTGGGAGGAAAAGAAAATCCGCTAAAAAGAGCCCGAATATTTTGGGAATATCAGCAAGAAACAGGCAAAATTTATCGAATAGAGGTGATAGAACCCATGCCGAGATACTATTTTCCCAAACGATTTCCAAATAAATCTTATCTAGAAAACGCCCAAAGCTTTCCCAATTGGGATGGAATAATTACTTTTAGCTTCGATGGAAGAATTCGTGGCCAAAAGATTGAAAAAAATCAGACATTTGTATATGGAGAATTTGCCTTCGGAGAGTTTAATGCCCACGATTATCATCCAATTTTACCTCTATCGTATGGTCAGCTAATTCTAAGTTCTAATATTTCGGAGATATGGGTTGCTGATATGACAGAACCAAGAAATCCAGACAAAAATACTCTTTGCCGTTATGGCTACTTCTACGATGATGGTAACAAAAAATCTATAACTTTATGGCAAATAGATAGCATATCTCAAGGAAGACAGTTTCGAAGGGAAGATATAATTCCACCTGATGAATTATTACAAAGACAAAAAGAAGAAATACCTATTAATGAAAGGATCTTAGACGAAACATTTTCAGCTATACCAGACTCAAAATGGGAAGGAAGATTAGCGGATGGGAAAGTAGTATTATTTCCAAAACAAGGTGAAGTTAAAACAACCTAATTCCTACTTCCCACACAGAGCCATGTCGGCACTATTGATGATCCCATCGCTATTAAGGTCATATTTCACATCGTAATTGGGACTTCCTTTTGTCGAACCTATTCTTTTGGCTACTTCCCCACAACTTATTTTTTGTGCCGAGGAAGAAGCCGGGGATAGCTTTGGAACGAGCGTTGCAGCTAATGAAGGCAAAGTTGTTGGCGATTTTAAAGTCGGCAGATTCGTCCCCGATGTAGTAAACGTCCATGGCACTCCGCCGTTATCATATACTTTCCCATCAATTTTGATATGGAGAAAGTAACTGGTATTTGGCGTCAGAAGTGACAAACTGATTTTGTGATCTGTAGTCTCTGTATCATTGGCAAAAAGTGTCAGATTAGCCGAATCGGTCCCATATTCTATAAGCGTCTGTTTAGAAGATGCAGTTGTAAAAGTCACCACCGCTGAATTAGCTGTAATCTGAGTAATCTGTACATTATCAGGTTGAGAAGAACCTCCTGCTTTGGCCAAAAGATTGTAAACCCTGCTTCCAGCCAGAAGCATCACGCCCAAGGCCAAAAGGAGCCCTACTATAATTAAAATTGTCTTTTTAATATCTTTACCTCCACCCATAGTTAAGGTCTAAAAATTAAACCCAAGACCGTCAATACTAGTCCGACTCCAACCGCAGCGATAGTCACCTCAACCGATCCCGACCTAGGAAGAACCGCAGGTGTAGGATTATTTCCGCTGGTGCCGCTGGTAACGGGTGTAGCATTAGCCGGTCCGACAGTAAAAGAAGCTTGGGCCAGCGAACTACAGTTGATGATGTCATTAGCTGTATTGGCAGCAATTATATTGGAATCTGATTTGCTTCCGGTCGTACAGTCAAAGGATACAACAGATGTACCATTAGCCTTCCCAGAAAAAGTCACCGTGGCCAAAGTTCCCGTCCCTGATTTTAAAGATGTCGAATCTGTTTCAAATCCGGAGATAAGATATTTATTATTGACCGATGATAAAGGATTATTAGCAAAATTAGTATAAAATCCTCCATTACTTGCCGATACAACTGATAAAATATTAGGATCATAGGTTATCAAAGCGTCAGCTCCAGAGGTCTGTTGTCCGCCGGTATTAATATTTATTTTTACCGTAAATTGCTGTCCCACGACCACACCTTGCTGCGTCGGATCAAATGAAAGTGTCTGGGCAAAAGTAGGTTTAGGGGAAAATATAAATACCAATGCTACCAATATAAGAATACAAATTTTGACTTTTGCATTTTGATTTTGCATTTTGATTTTTGAATTTTGAATTTTGTGTTTATTTTACTATCTGATAATTCCCATCTCCCACATCCCCTAGAAGAGTCTTGCTGGTCCCATTTTCGATAATTGTTGATAGGCTCTTATTTCCCTTTACCCATTCAAAACTTAACCTTCCCGCTCCCTCTTTCTTGGCTTTCAAAACTAACTCTGCCATAATTCTATCCGGAGTAACCGCTTCCGGTTTTGGTTCCAGAGTGATCCCCGTCAAATAAATTTTTCCTTTTGTACTATCGACTCTATTTTTGGGATATGACGGAAAGGCATCTCCGGTAGTTAATTTACCCCCTGTAGTAAGTACATCAAACAATGCCGGGTCATAATCTAATATGATATCAGCTCCGTCCAATGATTTACCCGGTGCGTGAAGCATAATTGCAATATTGATACTCTCACCCACCTTTATCTGGCCATTCAGAGGATTTAGGTAAAGTTTACCCTCATACGATTGGTAAGAAGTTGAAGGTTTAGCTTCCATCTGATTTAAAGAGGTCATTTGTTGACTGCCTTTTATATTCCATTGGTAAAATAAAATAACCATCAGAAAAATGATAAATCCACAAATAATCATTAAGTATTTTTTAGTCATATTTTTTATTCATCATCCGGCTTCGTCGATAATGTTGTCGTTAAAATAGCCATATCAGCCGAATTAAGTACTCCATTGTAATCTAAATCAGCTGTGTTCAAATTCGCCGGATCATTTCCTCCTTTCTCTATCGCCGATTTTACCAGCGATACATCATTAGCGTTCACGATACAATCCTGAAGACTATTATTGGACGGATCGGGTACATCTCCTCCTTGGAGAGGTTTGGCTGTCCAGTCAAAATCCTGACCCGAGGCTTGTCCGTCATTTAAAACAACATTGTTAACCATAATACTGCTGACATGTTTTTCTCCTTTAACCGCCAAAGAATATATCCTACCCGTTGCCACCCCGGATAAAGTTAACCATCCGCCTCCCGAAACTGTCCCTGTGGTAGCCCCCGGTAAGATGTTAAATGTTGTTCCGTCCTTCGGATGATAGACGCCATTGCTATCAGCACTCATGGTTATATCCTTAAAGAAGAATTGTCCCGGACCCGGGTTTTGGCAAGTATCAGCACTCTGACTAGGCGCCGGAGTCAACTGTGCTACCAAATCAGTTACTTTCAACCTGACTTTTATATCTGGTGTTTTCTCAACCCCATAAAGTTTTATCCCGAACCGCACTTGGGCAGTACCTCCTGGCGCTGGAGTAGTCCCACCGGTAGGCGATGGACCACCCACTCCTCCTCCCCCGATATTTATCGTCAAAGTATCTTTACTGCCAATTGGTATCTGCTCTGGCAAAAGATTGACCGGAGGTTTCGTCGGCCCGCCAGGTGTGCCTGTCCCACCCCCTCCGCCCCCTCCCGGACCGCCGCCGTAGATCCTAATCGCATCTAAAGCGACATTAAAATCTGTTGCTCGCGGATTTTTAGTATGAATAACTTTTATTACCAAAGTATGACTGCCTGCGGAAACATTGTATGGACCAAACCAAACAACACCGGAATTTGGAGGACCATAGGTATCCACTGTTTTACTCGCTCCATCAATTATAATAGCCGCCATTCCTCTATTTTGAGCTTCGGAGAGTCTCACCCAAGCGGATGTTCCTGTAAAGTTTAAAGTCGCGGTATCATTTGGTGTCTTTGATCTTTTCAAAGTATTCTTATATGCTCCCGTAACATTGTTTACATTTACCCATGTGGTTGCATAAGAAATATTAGGATCTCTATCATCAATCATTTTCCCTCCACTAGGAGGGGCAGGCGGTGATGTTGGACCCGCAAACTGAGAAAAGACTCTACTTGGAGATAATTTTAAAATAGTAAAAGATAAGACAATTAATATAAACAATGTTATTAGATTTTTTGTTTTCATTTTTTTACTGTATTTTTATCGCATCAAAAGCGACATTAAAATCTGTGGCCTGTGGATTTTTGGTATGGGTCACTTTAATAACCAATGTATGGTTACCAGAAGCAACTGTATAAGGACCAAACCAAACCAAACCAGAATTAGGCGGACCATAAGTATCGACAGTAGCTGTTGCTTTAACTACTCCACCATCCATAATACTAATCTCTGCCTTACCTCTATTTTGCGCCTCAGAAAGTCGGACAGTTGCTGCTGTACCTGTGAAATTCAAAGTTGCGGTATCATTTGCTGTTTTTGATCTTTTAAGAGTGCTTTTATAAGCCCCAGTTACGTTATTTACATCTATCCAGTTGCTCGCATAAGAAATCGCCGCATTCCTATCATCATAAGTTCCTGCTCCCACACCCCCACCTAGAGTCGGACTATTTGTTGGACCACCCGGAGTATTTGTCGGTCCTCCCGGCGTATTAGTCGCTCCGCCCGACAGATCAACCCCCACCACCTGCATAATATCCACTCCATTGGCATCTTGGTTTTGGTCAGGAAATTTGATAACCCCCGCTCCATTTGCTTTCGCTCGTAAAGCCAGTGTTCCCAGGTATATTCCAGCTCCGCTCGGAAGTTGAGGAGTCAAACTTTTGGATACTAATACTATTCTCGTATAATTAAAAGTATCATCGAACGGCTGATTCTCTTGCTTTAATACCACATCGGTAAATGTCGCCGGTCCACTCCCGCCTATCGGAACAGCAGGAATAGCAAAACCGATATAATCGAATTTATTTTTATCAAAAAGGACGCGAAAATCCACTCCTGATGCACGTACCGTTGGGCTGGTCAAATCCATTATAACTGTTGCGTGTACCTCATCACCCGCATTGGCTTGATTGGGTGGGAGTAAAGCCGGCGCTGGTGTTCCAGTTACAGGAGCAGGCAGTAGATGAAAATTTGCTTGTCCCGTAATTACCGCCCGCGGTCGTATCTCCTGCTGTTGTCTGGTCAAAAATATCGCAATGGGCAAAGACAAAAGAAGTACAATTAATACCACCAAAGTGACGATTTGTACTTTAGTTAGATGTTGAAAA
>OBEQ010895032.1_pt1 | contig 19752 bp, 34 predicted proteins | sample 1670901 | NCBI WGS metagenome assembly OBEQ01 (sample SAMEA104232315, study PRJEB22302) | groundwater metagenome | biome: forest; feature: aquifer; material: groundwater | place: USA | collected 2011-08-07 | depth 5.4 m
TATTCTCGTAACAACAAAGAGAAAAGTAATTATTGCTGCAATAATTTTGTTCTTTCTGAATTTACTGACTATTGAATTCTGTAGAGGATGGTGGTAATTCATCCATTTTTGTAAGAAGTGGCACCATGGCAATAAGATGGATAGGACATTGTGGACTATTTAAAGATGCTTTCTTTATTGCATTTGTATATTCAGCTATATCCGATGGTCCACTAGATACCATAATGACTTCTCCGGTGCCTTCAATAGTCTGATTGCAAGTCTTAAGTGGAACTTGTGGACAATAGTAAGATGCTACTTCATAAAAAGCATTGCTAGATGAGCTTTGTTCAGGTTTAAGAGACATAAAGATTTAACAAAGGAATAGATAAACAATTTTATCAGTAAATAATGAGCGCTGCAGCTGTCTGTTTTTTCCCTCTTATTAAAAATCGCCCGGTCCAAACGGAGGACTGTTAGTTGATAACCCAAAGTAGCAGGAGGGTATATGGTTATTGCGGTTTGAACCATCTGGTGGATTATGAAGTGTAGTTATTTCTCCCAGAACACCAGTTGCCATAGAGGCATATGGCGATTTAGCATCATTAAAGTAAGGCATTAATAATTCACGCGCGCGCATAAAAAAATGACAATCGCCTGGTTGCTTAATGACAGATTCAGTCGCTTCTTTCAAAGCATTTTTCGCTTTTATATCTTGAACAAACCATTCTTGACTCTCAATTAATCCCCTTATATATTCACTAGACATTGATGTTATGGATATTTTGTAAATCTTCCTCTTTTTAATTGCTTCTCTTGAAATCTAGTTACATTCCTAGATTTCTTGGAAAGTTTATTGGAAGTCATGCGGAAAGTAGTAGGTTTATTACTACTCCTTTTGAAATCTTTCATATGTACTTATTATATCATCGAAATAATAAGTTCCTCTGATGGGAAGATTTTCGATTATTCTTAATACGAGAATGTCAGACTTGATAGGGCTGTATATGGATTGGCCTAAGTCTTAGGGATTAAAGACAGTAGCAGGACCGGGGATGGGAGTACAGCTACCGGCAAAGACAAACACGCGCCAGATAGAGTCATTTGAGGCATCGCTTCCGGTAAAGCTGGTTGAACTCGTTGTTGCGCGTGTCGACCAGGTACCATCGCCTCTTTGTCGCTGGATCCTATATTGTGTTGCACCTGATACTCCGTTCCAGCTAAATGAAACGGTTCCACCGCCTGTGGGGTTGGTATCGGAGTGGCTGGTGATAATCGGCGCGGTGCAACTCACTGGTATAGGCGTGGGAGTGAGAGTGGGAGTGGGTGTAGGTGTGAGTATTGGTGTAGGTGTTGACGTAGGTATTACTGCGCCACTGGCAACACTACTTCCGGCGTCAATCCGGCCATTGATCGAACCGGCAAGAGCATTTTTATTGGCGGTTTGAAAAATGCGATTGACCACGGCATCGTTACCTGTGTTGTAGGGGGTATTCCAGATCAAAGCTGCCTGTCCCGCTACATGAGGAGAAGCCATCGATGTACCGCTGAAGGAGACATAACCGCCGATATAGTCTGTAGATAAAATACTCACACCCGGGGCCGCCACATCTACGCCAGCGCCGAAATTGGAAAAACTGGCTTTGGCATCGTTTTGATCCGAAGCGGCTACCCCAATTACGTTATTACAATTGGCTGGAGTTGTGGCTCCACTTGCCCCACTATTACCCGCGGCAGCAACGATTACCATCCCTTGTGCCCAAGCCTTGTCGATAGCTGCTTGCACCAAAGAATCACAAGCTGCTGTTGCTCCCAGACTCATATTGATAACTTCGGCGCGTCGGGGGCCGCACGGGGTGGTATCGCAACCAGCTGCCCAGAGGATGCCGTTTATGACCCAGCCAAACGTTCCTGATCCGTTATCTCCCAAAACCTTGACATTGACAATGCTATCATTGTAGCCTGCACCAGTCACGCCGATAGCATTGTTGGTACTGGCTCCCGCAATTCCGGCTACATGCGTACCATGATTGCAGAAATCGTCAGCATCCGGAGCGGTCGTGAAGTTAATCCGAGAAATTACCTTATCGCGCACATCGGGGTGCCCCGGCTTACCGTCGGGACTTATATAAGAGGAAGCGCTGTCGTAAACGCCACAGTCGAGAATAGCCACACGAGTGGTTGGTGAGCTAGTGGTGGTATCCCAAGCTTGTGGGGCATTGATCTTAGTCATTCCCCATTGCTGGCCGAAAAGTGGATCGTTGGGGACAAAGAGGGCACGCAGCATACGATCAGGTACAGCATACTCTACTCCCGGATTGCTGCGATAGGTAGCAAGCGCCTGGGCAATTTTGTTTTCATGCACACGGACACGATGTGTGTTACCCAGATACAGCCGTTCGTCTTGCAGGGCGCCCGCCTCCTGATTGATTTTATCTTGCTCCAATTGGCTCGTATTTGCTCGGAATTTTATGAGTAAGCTGCCTGCTCTTGACGGTTTTCCCTCTTCGGGGTCGGGAGCCTCTTTGACAATTTTTGTCTGGAAATCGTGCCCACCGCGCTTAATTTTGATGACATTGGCGTCATCACTGTTGTCGTTTTGGCTGTTTTGTGCGTGAACCAAGTGCCCACGTGTGAATACGTAGGCAACACTGAGAACAACAAATAGAAAACTAAACAATACCAGGCGGGTCCAACGCATCATCAGGATTTTATGAAAACCATATGAAGTTGTCAATGAGTAAATGAGGCTTTTTTGTAGGGAGGCTTTTTACCCCATTACCCTATCGGCTGGATCGATTGCCGAATCGTGGCGAGTAGCAAAGTAAAACGTTTCCATTTTTAAACGTCTTGGTTTTGAGTAGTTTTATTTTAAGTATGTCTTTCATGTGGGGAAACAGTTGTTTGCCGCGGCCAAGAACAATAGGATTAACCAAGAGCCAATACTCATCAATCAAGCCAAAATTGGTGAGTGCTTGTACAATAGTTCCGCTGCCAAAAATCACCATGTCACGTCCTCGTGTTTGTTTTAATTTTTTTATTTCTCTAGAGTCAATTTCGTGAAACAATTTTGTATTCTTCCAGGAAACATTTTTAAGCGTTTTAGAAAATACGATTTTCTCAATGTCGTCTATAATCTTTGCAATTTTGTGGTCAGCCTCTGACATCTTCGGATCTGTAAGTGCTTTAGGCCAGAAGTCTTCGAAGATTTTATAGGTGATGCGTCCAAAAAGTATTTTGCCAAACTTCTGAGTCTCCCTAACAGCAAATTGATTAAATTCATCATCCACATTATGCCAATCTAAATCTCCATTGATTCTGGAAAAATATCCGTCAAGTGAGACTAAATTAAAGACAATTATTTTTCGCATAGTTTTTTGATTTTTGCTTGAATACTGTGTGGAATTGGGCGGCAAGCGCAGTTTTTGGCATGAACAATATGCCAGACTACTCTTTGTTTGAGTGTGGGATTTTTGGGCATCCGATTATTCTTGTGCCAGGTTTTATTTATTTTCATTAAACATTTTCCGCATTACCGCTAGTATATTTTGCTTTTTTTTGGGAGTAAGTTTTCCTGCGACTTTTTGAATAATTGATGATTCGGCAGTAAAAAGTTTATCTGGGCGGATATAACTTGTGATAGGAAGTTTTCCTTCTGCGAATTCACCCATCGTAAGCTTTATTGCTGTTTTCGAAGAATAAGGTCTTGAAGTGATTTGACAAAGGATTACATTGTTAAACTCTGCGTAAGCTACCACCAGTGCGGGACGTAGTTTTTGCCCTTTCAAATTTGAAAACGGGAAAAGAACCAGGACAATATCGCCTATTTTAAACTTTTCCATGCTCTTTCCTCTTCCTTCCGGTTCCAATCGACCGCTAAAACCTTTTCCGAAAGTAATAGATTGACACTCTTTACCTTACGCTTTACAACAGGGATGATTCTAATCTCACCTTTTCTCACCTTTAACTCAACATCTTTTTCTAAACCGCTCTCGATAAGTATGGGCTTTGGAATGCGTATGCCTTTCGAATTCCCGACTGTAATAATGCTTGTAATCATAGTAATTACATTGTATACACATTTGCACCGTGTGTCAATATTTGTAATATGGAAGTCATTGGGATTTCTTTTTTCTATATCCTGGCCAGCAAATGGGACAGGGACCGCTCCCTCGATATGTATGCCCCCGGCTGCAAATTTTCCATTTTTTGCTAGTATTTTTCATACAACATTAATATTTGTACTTAGATTCGTAGAAAGATTGAGGACGGTTAAATTTCCAAGGACGTTTTACATTGCATTTATACACTTCAACCGTTTTCCAAACATGACCGGTAATATATGGTTCTTTCTTAAGCCATTCCTGTAATTCCTTTTCAGATGGAAAATCCATTACAGCCATTGAGCCAATCATTTTCCCGCTATCATCAAGCATCACGCACCCGTACCATCTTTCACCCGACTTCTCCATCGCATCTCCCAACTTGAGGTGTGCCGCTCTCACAGCCATCCTCCGCTCGATAGCTTTTTTATCTTTGCCATCTTTGCCAATCACCAAAAATTGCATATGCGGTCATTATATCAAATGACACATATCACATATTCGGATTAGGCTGGAGCATGCTTAATCTATTGCCTTCAGTATCTATAAATGACACATAAGTCCCCACATTGGGTATATCCGTAGGTGTGCCGAGAACTTTCCCGCCTGCTTTTTTTACTTTCTCAATATGCGCTTTTATATTATCTACTGAAATAACTACAGACATGTTGGGAGCAGTATCTTTGGTCTTTTTATAAAATCCGCCATTTATGGCTCCTGGCTTCTTGGGACCCTTTTTATCCGATTCAGTCGTCATGGTGACCACATACCCTCCATATTCCGGCCCCATAATACTGCTTTCCCAGCCGAAAACTTTGCCATAAAAATCTACCATCCTCTTGGTATCTTCGGCTGGCATTTCAAAATGAACAACAGGATTCATGTTCATATTTCCTCCTTAATTTTAAATTAAATAATAATTCTATATTTTAACACATTGTTTATAAAATCTGGTTCAGCTTATCTATTTTCCAAAATTGATTTAAGTTTTTGTAAGATTTCCAAAGTGAATGGTTCGTCAAGTTCTCCCTCATCTACCCATTCATAATAGTCTAACTCTGTTGTATTTTCACTAATTGGTTTAAATGTATATTTGACATGATAATTATTGTCGCTTTTTGTCCACTCAAACATTTCATTTTTCTTGAAATCTGTTATCGTATATTCTCCCCATTCTCCTTGAGTGTTTTGATTTCTATAAACAGTCCCTTTTTTCACGGGTGATTCATTTGCTTCTTCTATTACTATTGAATTTAGCCATTTAGGAGTTTTTTTAGGATTAAGGGTAAAATCAAATATTTCTTTGGCTGGTTTGTTAATTCTAATTACTAAAGTTTTATCTTTCATTTGTTTGGATTATATCAAAAACCCTGACCGAATTATGATTTGCCTATTCCCAAACATTTTTTACGCCTTGTTGTTGAATTATTTTGTATGTCAAGTTGACATAGGGTTATTTCTGTGCTAACATCATCATATGTACAATACAATTTCCGCAAGACAGCTACAAAGAGAATATAAAAAAGTCCTGGAACAGGCAAATAAAATAAAAAAACCTCTTGTTGTGATGTCAAATAATCAACCGCAAGGAGCTATTATTGGGCTGGACCTTTTAGAAAAACTCCAGCTGGAAGCAGTCTTAAAAGAAGCTCTGGAGGAATATAAGGCAGGAAAAACAAAATCAATATCAACGAAAAAAGAGCTTGAAGCCGAGTTTGATGAAATAAGAAAACTTTCAGGTAGCAAATGATAACTCTTCTTAAGACCTCAAAGTATCAAAGAGCGCGCGATAAATTTGTTAAAAACGATCTTAAGAGAGGTAACTTACTGATAAAAATTCTTGATAAATTCACAAACAACCCTAATCATCCTTCTCTGAATTTAGAAAAGTTAAAAAGATCCAATCTTTGGACTATCAGAATTGATAAGGGAAATAGAGTCTTTTTTTATTGGATAGATGAATCAATAGCGCTCTTTCTTGACATCGGCAAACATGATAAATATAGGAAATATTAGAATCTTAGTGAATAAAATGAGTTTTCTTAATTTCTATTTTTTCTCCCGAGCAGTTTTGAGAGCTTTTGCCCACCAGAGTAATTCATCCATAAGTTTAGTAAGTCGTTCGTTATAATGTCCTTTAAGTAAATTGCCATTCTCATCTATGGTATCCAACACATAACTAATATGTATTGCTTCATGCATGGGAGCCATTTGCAGTTCTATGGTATTTTCTCTAAGTTGTTCTACTGCGCGAATACCACCTGCTGCATTGGGAGAATAACTGACAAAGGCAACAGGCTTTCTGTTCCATTCGTAATACACCCAGTCAAGCGCATTTTTTAAAACAGCTGAGGTTCCATGGTTATATTCCGGAGTTATGAATATAAAAGCATCCGCTTGTCCTATTTTTGCCGCCCATTTTTTTCCCTCATTATTGGTATAATTATCTTCCAGTCCTTCGGGAGAATTAGATTCATTAAAAAACGGAAGAGGATAATTCTTAAGATCAAGTAGTTCAAATTCAATACCTTTGAATTTGGAAAGTTGGGGCATGAGCCATTTGGCTACTCTTCCACCCCTTCTTATTTCTCTGATACTTCCTAAAATAACTGCAATTTTCATTGGATGTAATTATAACAGAAAGAAGCAGGCCTTTATTTATCTATTTCTTTTTGTACATTTGGTGGGATTGGGCGGCATGCGCAGTTTTTGGCATGAGCAATATGCCAGATAATTCTTTGCTTGAGTGTGGGATTTTTGGGCATCCAATTATTCTTGTGCCATTCTTCGTTTATTTTCATGAGGAGATTATATCAAAAAAACAAAATCTTAAATCTTTCGAAAAATATAAAATGCTTTAAACTCCATATAGAATACGTTGAGCAGACAGTATGCTAAAAATCAAAATTAATCCTGTTCCAATGAACGCTCCAATTTCACTCAAATTTCTGGTAAGTCTTAACAATAAAAAATAAAAATCCCTCCATTTTTTGGATTTCTTTAGTGCATCTGGCATTTTCAATAACAAACTTTCTTTTTCACTTATCCAACCTGGAAGCTCCGCATTAGAAATATCAATAAGTTTTAAACCTGGGTTTTTCTTTATAAAATCAATTCTTTTGGACTCAAAAATTTTCCCTTTTTCAAGATAATGATGATGCCCAAAATAGGAAACGTAGAATGCATCCATGTTACGGCTTAAAAGTGATGCAGCTAATGCTAGGGCGAGACAAATCCACCCTCCATAAATGAAATAAATTATGGGTTGTCCTAAAAATAGGGATTTATAAATTGGAAGTATGTCCTTATTGTTAAATAAAAAACCCAGTAAGGTTACTGTAAAAGATATCGCCGAGGCACAATATATAGCAATCTTCTCATAATAATCAGTAAGTTTCTTCCTGTGTTCTTCATTCAATTCCTCCCATTGTTTCTGAGCAAAATTAAAACTATTTTCAGCGTCTTTTACCTCGCTTAACAGTGATTCAAAGTCAACCATAATTTATATGCAAATTTTACACTTCGACTGTGTTCAGTGCAAGCATTTCGACAGCGCTAATCACAAGCGCCTTTTGGGGGGTTTTGGCTAGCTGTGGTTGAAAGAAATTGAGTGGTTTAGGGTTCCGAACCTTTTGGCGGACCTCTCGCGAGCGGCCTCTGCTTCGACTTCCCGATCTCGCGGCTGGGCATCGGTCACAAGTGTTTCCAGCAGACTCCGGCTAACTTTGGTGACATCGGCAACGGCCTGACTAAATGCTTCCTCATTTGCCTTAGAAGGTTTGTTGAAGCCGGAAAGCTTTCTTACGAATTGGAGCGAGGATTGCCGGATTTCCTCGTCGGTAGCTGGGGGATCGAAATTAAACAAAGTCTTGATGTTGCGGCACATAGTTTTATTTTTTACTTCCAGTTAGCTTTTTTGAGACTTTTAGAAATGACATATTTTGGGAGACTGTTCATTCTTTGAAGTAAAGAAGGGATTATTTTTGCGCTGTGGAGGCAATATTTACCATCCAGTGCACACCAAATTTGTCGGTTAACATTCCAAACGTATCGCCCCAGAATTGTTTAGCCAATGGCATATCCACTTTTCCGCCTTTAGCCAGTCCCTGGAAATATCTAGTTAATAGGGTTTCGTCAGTCCCGGAAATACTCATGCTGATATTATCTCCCATATGCACTGGATGCTGCGCGTTTCCATCACTAGCCATAAAAGTCAGGGCATCATTTTCTAAAAGCGCGTGGATAATTTTATTTTTATCCTCATCTTTAGTGGCCATGCCAGATTCGGCAAATGTTTGCATGGTTAGTTTGCCACCAAGAACTTTCTGGTAAAATTCCATAGCCTCCTTGGTTTTGCCGCTAAAATTAAGATAGGGATTGAGAGTCGGTTTCATTGCTAGATAATATAACACAATGAAATAATTTAGACAATCGCCTTTTTGTCAATAATTATTTTAAGGCTTCGGCGAGTTTATCGAGGCTCGAGTTCCAACCCTCTTTCATGCCGCTTTTAAGCATTGCTTGGAATTGTTTTTCGGTTTCAGGTTTGGGATAAATAATAGAAAGTTTGGTTTTGCCACTCTCAATTTCTTCAAATAGTACAGTGACAGTGTGCTCTTTGGGAAAATTTGGGTCCTCCAAACCTGAATCTATCGGTGTAGTCATATTTCCATTCTCATCTGAAAAATAATCCGTAACTACTAATTTTGCTTGTCCTGAGCTTGTCGAAGGAGGAACAATTTCCTTATAGATTCCGGCGCTGTACATATCCTTGTCCCACTTGGAACCCTTGGGACCATGCATAGCAAAGATATATTTTCCTCCAACTCGAAGATCAATCTTAATACTTGGCGCAGTGAAATCTTTGGGGCCCCACCATTTTTTCGCCATTTCTTCTTCGGTCCAGAATTTCCAGACCATTTCAACGGGTGCATCAAAAATTCGGGTGATCTCTAGTCCATTTTTATTTTGATTTGCCATATCTTTTCACCTCCTTTCGCCCGCCGAAGCCCTGCCTGCCGGCAGGCAGGCTTGCGCTAAGGCGGGTTTTTTCTTCCTGTAAAACTTTATCCAATGCATCAAAACGCTCGTTCCATGTCTTTTTCAAGCGTTTAAACCACACTTCCATTTCAATCATTTTCTTTGGATTGATTTGATATATGCGCTGCTGTGAGCGTTTTTCCACTTGCACTAATTGCGCTTCACGGAGAACTTTTAGATGCTGGGAAATAGCTGGATGACTGACAGGAAACTTATCGTATATATCTGTGGCTGATAATTGACCACGAGAGGCAAGCATTTCTATGATGTGTCGTCTGGTGGGGTCTGCTAAGGTTGAAAATACATCCATAAATACATAATAAAGCAATTCCTTAATTAAGTCAATACTTAATTTATATTCTCATCTTAGAAGGAGAAAAAACCGTAGAATTTTGGTGAGCTGAGCCAAATAGGATATACTAAAGACGATGCGTCTTGCTGGTATCGGAGGCTATGCCTTATTAGTTCTTTTAGCTGTTCTAGCCCCCTCGCCGTTGCCGGTACCACTGGACGGGATTATTCTGGGGCTTATCCGACTAGGGTACAATCCTGCCTTGGTAATTTTTCTAGCTCTGGTTGGGGATATCTTTGGCACTTTTTTAATTTTTGTTCTGGGCAAAAAAGGACGCGCGCTCTATGCCAAGTACCGTCAAAGGAAAAAACGGCGAGACTATATCCTAGCTCAAAACATTTTCCACCGTTACGGCCAATATAGTCTCCTCTTTTCCGGAGTGCCTTTTATTGGTGATGCCCTCATCTTTATTGCCGGGTTTTATCAATTAGACTTCAAGACTTTTCTTTTTTGGTTTAGCTCCGGCAAGCTTCTCTGGTATGGATTAATAATTATTCCTATTGTCATCGTCGGTCGACCCCTTTTTCCTGTTATTCCTTGGTGGGTTCAGCCAAAGTAGCTTAAAATCTGTAGCGTTCTCACGTAACAATTTCATAATAGCCAATCATCAACCTCGGCTCCCAAGTGGGATGATTTTCGAACTGTAATAACTTATTTATAATTATCTTGAGCAATATTCACTTCAAAGATATCAGACCTACTTTTACCTTTTTCTTCCTGTTCACGTGCTGCTACTTCATTAGGATCATCTAAGTAGTCGTAATGCTGTAGTACCATCCAAGCTCCCATAAAGTTTGCCAATCCAAAAAAACTCGTTCCACAGAGAACTATAGAACTAACCCCCTTTTCCACATTATAATCTAAGGCCAATATTGTTCCCTCAAGAGCCAAACCATAAGCCAAAGCCTTTATAAACGTACTATTATCCCGCCTGTTTCTATCTAATTCCTCATTTTCTACTTCTGATCGACTCTTATTGGATTCTTGCAACAGGTGTTCTCTTTCATGCCGCCATAATCTGTCAAATCGTATTTTTGAATTTTGAATTACTGCCTCATCACTTATCGTTTTGTTAATTTTGGGACGATGCTTATCCTGCCTTATTAAAGATATTCTTGTAGGTTTAGGAGCCTCATATGATCCTAAAAATTGTAATCCTTGTTCTATTGCCTCATAACTATAGAGGACATTAAACATAGAATTTCTAAGAGGAACTGCGATTCGAGTAACAGTTGCCATTGCCCTGACTTTTCTTTTGCGAGTCTGATCTTCTTCGAACTGGAAAGCTTTTGCTAATTCTCTTAGTTCATATGAATCCAGGCCTCTTCGATCGCCTTCCTCAATAAAATCTTCTCGCATCTTATCAACAGAGTACTTCACATCTACCATTCTTCCAGCTATCTCAAACCTCATCTCTTGACTAGTAGGGAGAATATAATTATTATAACGATCTGCGGCCGCTTCTGTCTGCATAATAATAGTGTGAAATTATAACAGGAAAAGAAGGAATAAACAAACTATAGGATATAGTGTTTCCCAGACGGGATGCCTTTAGAACTTTATATTATTAATGATAACGTTACTTTTCTTTACTAACAGTCACTTGTCCAGTTTTTTTAAAACCACATTTTATATAGAAGGGTACTAATTCTTCTTCACAATTGATAGGAATATAAAGAGCTCCAACATTATGTAATTTTTTAACAACTCTTTTTATCAGCTGTTGTCCGATTCCCTTTCTTCTATAGTCTTTATGTACCACTAATTTCTGTATGTAACCTCGTCTACCGTCAAATGAGCCAAGTGCAGTTCCCACTATTTCTCCATTTTCTTCTGCAAGCATACTCACATTAGGATTCTTCTCTAAAAACAATTTAAAATACTTGAAGCTATCTATTCCTCGTAAGAAATAATTAGCTTTCCAAAACTGAATGAGTTTATCGTAGTCATCCAGCACAATAGTTCTAAATTTCATGAGATGATTATATCAGAAGTTAGGATCCGTGCCGGAGTAATGTAAATTTTGAGGCAAAAAACTGGTGCTCCCCAGATGGGATGATTTCCTAAATTGTTAAATTTAAATATTTACTTTCTTACAGAATAGGATAATCCAATATAGATCTCTTGTTTTGTCTTTTTTGGAATACAATTCTATTTTTGAAAGTCCAATTTTTTTTATCATACTTTCTAAATCTTTGGATGAAAGTAGAGTAAATTCTCTTTCTTCATTTAATGCTAACTCCTCTCTTCCTTTCCAATTCCCTTTTCCTTGTTTAGTTCTGATATATAAAATTCCGTTGGCTTTTAATACTCGTCTAAATTCTTTTAAGGCCGTTATCATTTCCTCTCTGTCTATATGATGAAATACGGCATTAACCCAAAGACCATCAAAACTATCATTGGGATAAGGGATGCTTCTGAAGTCAGCTTTCTTGAAAGTTATATCAGGATTGTTTCTTTTTGCTATCTCAAGAAGCTTTTCAGATAAATCGATACCTATAACATCAAATCCTAGATCTTTAAATATTCTAGAGTCTCTTCCTGCGGCACATCCTACATCTAGAATTTTACTGTGAGGTTTAAGAAGTTTTGCAAAATAATTTATTTCTTCTTGGGGAATACGCCTGGAAATATTTTGGGCATATAGGAGAGCAATTTTGTTGTACTGATTAATTGTCTTCTGAATTCTATTTAACATCCTAGCCATTATAGCAAAAGTTTGAATCCATACCGGAGTACATAGCCTATAGTTTGTAAATTTCTCCTCGTTATTGTATACTTTCCAAATGACTTTCGAAGGCAGTAAGCCTCTACCATCTAGTGATTGGTCACAATACTGGAATAATTTCACAGAAGGAAGTACACCTGCTTCCATGCAAATGCATCCTGATTTTCTTTCTACAATACAACCTGGTAATACTATATTAGACGTTGGATGTGGTCCTGGCAGGATTAGTAGATTATTAGGTAAAAAATGCAAAGTTGTAGGAATTGATATAAATGAAAAAGAAATAGAATTCGCAAGAAGCCAAGGTATTACAAACGCAGAATTTATGGTAGCAAGTGGTGCTGATTTATCTCAATTTAGTAGCAATAGTTTCGATGGTGCAGTTTTAGTAGGAACTCTCGGTGGAGTACATAAAGAGTTGAGAGATCTAATTTTGGCGGAAACTGCAAGAGTTATCAGACCAAGAAGTCCGATATATGTGGCAGAATTGACTAGAAAACATGGAAATGCGGAAAGAGAAGCTATCTATAAAAGAGATGCAGAAATGACAGGAGAAATGGGAAGCAGAGTTGTTTATGAATTTCCAGGGGAAAGAGGAAAAATTCTTTATATTGCAAAACATTTTGAACCTGAAGAATTAGTAGAATTACTGCAAACTCATGGTTTAACTAATATTCAATTTAGAAAACATATAATAGTAAAAGAAGGAATAGTAGATCTAGGTCAAGAATTAAGAGAAGAAGTATCAGTATGGGGTTACAAATAAATAAATTCTAAGTTCTTCCGAATCTCTCTCTATATATTATCTTAAAGTGAGATCATTCACAAAGCCATATAGATCATAAAAGCTTTCGAAGATTGAACGATAGGGGTGGAGTAAATTTAGGGGCTAAAAATTTGTGCTCCCTTGATAGTCTTCTTCACTTTAAGCTTCCACCTTCGCATAAAGCTACGTCGGACAGGTCGGACGACGAACGGATGACTTTTGAACTGCTTTCTTTTATTTATTTTTTTGATAGCAGCCTAAAGAATGAGTAGGAAGCACCAACTGCTGTAATTATTAACGTCACATGGAAGGCATATTCAATATATAAAAGTCCTTGCAGGTTTTCTCCGTTGATTTTATGGAGACCATCATGAACCCACCAATTAAGAAGTGACCAAGAGATAGCCAGGTATAGTAACATTGCAGCTGTTTTATCTTTGCCGCTAAACTTTTTCACCAAAGAGTAACCAAAAAGTAAAAAGGAGACCCCTAGGCCAAAAGAGAAAGCTTCAAAGACACCCAAAATTATAAAAAAGGGGAGCTGTAGGGATGTCGGTTGTGGAGACCCTGCTGGTGACACCCAGACTATCGGGCCCAAGATAAAGGTCGGTAGTCCAAATACCAGAGTTGTTGCAATCCACTTCTTCATACTTTTAGTGTAGTATATCACAAAAAGGCTATTCATATTGATTCTTCAAAAATTTCAGAGTATATTATTTGCCATGCAGTGGGATTTTAAAAATCATCCTCATTTTCCAAAGCCTAAGGACGAAGATGGCTATTTGGAATCGATGAGTAAGATCGTTTTCTCGATAGGACTGAATTGGAAAGTGGTTGATAAGAAATGGTCAGCAATTAATAAGGCCTTTAAAAATTTTGATATCAAAAAAGTAGCTCGATTTGATAAAGAAGATGTTTTTAGACTGATAAAAGATCCTGAGATGATAAGAAACGGTAGTAAAATAAATGCTATCATTCAAAACGCCAAATCAATTGCCGAAGTCGGAAAAGAATTTGGGTCAATGCGCAGGTATTTGGGGACTATGAAAAAACAGGGAATCGAAAATCTTCTGAAAGACTTGAAAAAGAGATTTTCATATATGGGAGAGTCCACTTCCATCATGTTTCTATATGGGGTGGGTGAGGAATCTCCGGAACTTGAAAAAATAATGGCGTCAGCTCACAAAAAATAATTATATGCAAAAAATCACCCCATTCTTGTGGTTTGAGAATCAAGCCGAAGAGGCGGCGAAGTTTTACACTTCTATTTTTTCGGCCAAAGGCCGATCAGCCTCTGGCGGAAAGAAGACAAAAACTAAGAATGTAGCTTTCTATGATGAAGCAGGAGCAAAGGCATCCGGAAGACCTCCCGGATCTGCCATGACCGTAGAATTTGAGCTGGAGGGACAAGATTTCATAGCGTTAAACGGCGGCCCGGTATTTAAATTGACTGAGGCGATATCATTTGTTGTTAGTTGTGAGAATCAAGAGGAAGTAGACTATTTTTGGGAGAAACTTTCTGCACACCCTGAATCAGAACAATGCGGCTGGCTAAAAGACAAATATGGTCTATCATGGCAGATTGTTCCTGCAGCTTTGGGAGAAATGCTTAGCGACCCTGATACCCAAAAAGCTGGCAGAGTTATGAAGGCAATGCTCCAGATGAAGAAAATTGACATAAAAAAATTAAAACAAGCATACGACAAAGGCTAATTCAACACCTCTGTAATTCAATAATCCTTTTTTACCAAGCGTGTTTATTAAATCGTTAACAACTCCCAAGATGGCAAGATTTTCGAACTATTTAATCTTCTTTTTGGGAACGAGTTTAGAATTTCAGGCTGCAGACTTATCCACTTGAAACAATCCGAAAGTATTTCCTTCCGTATCTAGAAAATATCCTTGCCAACAGCGACCCGGAACAGCAAACTTTTCTAAGGCTATCAGACCCCCATTCTTTAAAATTTTCTCTGCAACTGCGTCAAAATCTTCAACTTGTACTGAACACACAAAAGCGTTTGTTCCATGCTCTGGGGGTGGTGTTTTTGCAGGACGTTTTAAAAGCCCTCCATAAATTCCAGCCATTTCAATACGCCAGTACTCAATAGGTAATACTTCCTCTTTAACAAACTTCCATCCAAATACTTCACCGTAAAACTTACGGGCCTTATCAACATCATCTGCCTGGATTTCAAAATATCCAATAGTATTCATATAATAAAGTATAACACACAAAAGTTTGGCTTCCCCTAGTGGATGTATTCTGGAGCTGAGAAGTTGAGTTTGATGAGGTGGAAAGCATAAAGCTGGGTGTTGACCGATGGAACTGAAAAGATATAAAATTGATCAATTAGAATAAAGAGTTATTCATGAATCAAGGTATCAAAACAGTCATCTATCCGGTCAAAGATATAGCCGAGGCAAAGGCGCTTTTCAGCAAGCTTTTGGGTGTTGAGCCTTATGCGGATACGGCTTATTATGCGGGCTTTCGAGTGGGAGACCAGGAAATAGGCTTAGATCCGAATGGCCACAAAGAAGGCATGACGGCGTACTATCACGTCGATAATATCAAAAAAATTCTACAAACACTCTTAGACGCCGGGGCTAAGGTACAGCAACAGGTCAAAGATGTCGGTGGGGGTAAGCTTATTGCGTCTGTAAAAGACAAAGATGCTAACATCATCGGGCTTATTCAGTCACCTTAACTACGTTATTTTTCTTTTCAGCTTCGTCGTTTTTTCTCACTCGTGCTTTAATCAGTTTTTTTATGAGAGCAAGGGGAAGTTTTTCTTTATGCGGAAAACGGATCGTTGCTGTTGAAGTATCATACTCTTTTAACTCTTTTTTATACTCTTCTATTATAGGGGGAGTTAAATACAATCCGATATGTTTTTGGAAATAACTAAAATAGGCAAGCCGACCCTTATACCCGTAATAGGGCATCCCGTAACTGATTTTTTCTACTACTTTAGGAGCACAATCTTTAATAATTTTTCTAATCTGTTTTAGTCTGCTTTGTAAATCTTCCGGAGCACTGGCAATGTACTCGTCTACGTCTTTTACTCGTTTCATACTTTTAAGTATATCAAGACTTCTAAATATAACTTGCTCACCCAACCTAGAATTACTATTCCTATCTATGAGGTCATTCCGGATACCATTATACAAACCTTTCAAAACTTAACCAACCTGCAATAGGTATTCAATTGCAGGTATTTAGCCTTTCCTTTGGAATGTCTAAGAATGTTCTCAAGTTCCATCCATTGTGTTTTGCCAAAAATAGATGCCCACAGACGTTGGTACCATTTGTACCACCGAGCGAGATTACTTTTTCATAATCAGCAATAGCACTTTGTCTATTAACCTCAAAGTAGTAATTATGAATGTCTCCTCGATTCATTAACGCTTGAATATAATTTGGATTTAATGCAAGTGCCTTATCTAAATCTGGTAACGCATCTTTATAGTCTTGCATTCGCATATAAGTATAGGCTCGATTGTTATATGCTTCGGGGTAATTAGCATTAAGCGTAATAGAAGTCGTATAGTCGGTAATTGCCTTTTGGCAGTTTCCCGTGTCGTAGTCGTAGTTACCCAAGAGGAAATAATCCATCGCGCTCGTCGGAGAGGGAGGTGGGGTAGACGCTGTCGTATGAAAAGTTGTGCACTGCGTGTCAGGTGCCGTAGCTGATCTATACATGCCAAGAAAGACGAATCCTAAGAGCATCATTGCTGCGACAGCCGCAGCTCCAATTGCTTTTTTGTTAATGCCTTGGTATTTTTTATTTCGATTCGTTATTCGAAGTGAACAATAATATACTAGTGCCACAATAATTGCTATAACAATCAATAAAATAAGAAGTTTCATCTGCTTAAATTGTACCACTTGTGAGGTTTGCGGGCGTGAAGAAGTTATATTAAGACACTTTGTGGATCTCGTTTTTGAACCTGGCTCCGAGGGATGGATGATTTTCGAATCTTTTACGACAAGTTTAGGTATCCGGCGAGGATGGAATGAATTTCGAAATTATGGTAGTGGTTCATTTATTTTCATATAAATCCTTGGCAATGCGTAATTTACATAAATTCTAGTAGCAACGAAGAGGAAAGTAATTATTATTGCAATAATAGTGATTAGTTTTTTATTCCTGTTAAAAAAAGTTGATTGTGAGGTTTGTTTAATTTTTTCTTCTTGTTTCTGAATTAACTTCTCTAGATTATCCATATCTTAATATTAAACTAAAAGAAAAGACATATACAATGATGTATTGGATGACTTAAATAAAAATTACAAGAACAGAACTTTGAAAGGTTATAATAGTGCTAGCTCCCCTTGGTAAACGCCTTTAAGAAACGGGAAATAGAGTTTGGGTTTAGCTTACAGAACATACAGATTGTATTTGAGACGTTCCAAGTACAGCCCACTTTTACATAATACAAGTTAGCGCTAGCGCGAGGTCAATCCTCAACTCACCGCTTTCTTCACGAGCGCTGCGATCCTTGCTTCTTCGGCGGCAGTCAACCCCTTCAGAGCGTAGGCGGTGGGCCACATCGCGCCTTCGTCGAGGTTCGCCTCGTGCATGAAGCCTAACGTCGCGTACCTCGTTTTGAACTTCTGCGCGCTTTGGAAGAAGCAGACGATCTTGCCGTCCTTGGCATACGCGGGCATTCCGTACCAGAGCCTCGGCGAGAGGACTGGCGCGTTGGCTTTGATGATCGCATGGAGCCGCTCGCCTATGGCGCGATCTGGTCCTGGCATCGCGTCGATCGCCGCGATCACGGCACTTTCACCGTCCGCCTTGTCAGAGCGCAGCTCTTGAATGCGTTCCTTCATCGCAGCCCGTTCCTCGTTTGAGAACTTCCCAGTCGCGGTGGTGTTCTTTGTAGACTTTTGCGTTTCCTTCGTTGTTTTTTTCTTACTTTTCATTACCGTTCCTCCTTTCACTATTCTACCATTTTTCTTATTTCTTTTGGCCCGTCGCAAACAGGTGTCCGAGGGATGGACGTTATTCGAAACTTTTACGCTCAAATTTAGCCCTCATTATTCACATACTTCGAACGCTTTTTCCTGGAAACGGAGGAGGAGTTTGAGGGGAGATTTAAATAAGTTGCTCCCCTATTGGATATTATCCGAACTATTATTTAAGTTGTATTCTGGCTCATCCATAAATTAATCCGATTTTTTTAATGTTATTTTTTAATTTTATCACGTCATCCGATAAATTGCATTGACTTCTAAATAACCGTGTGAAACAATATTTTAGATGAATGATAGTCCTAATAATATAGTAAAAACCACCCCAGTTGAACCAAAACCGGCCGGAGCATGGTCGCGATTTTTCGCCTGGCTTATTGATCTTTTAATATTACCTTGGCTGGCATTAGTCCCACTCCTAATTTTAACAGTCATCTCCCGTGTCATCTCTGGATCTTGGGAATCCTCTCTATTTACCGGGATGACAGTAGTGATCTACTTAATTCTTTACTTTGCTTACTCCATCTATCTGACCGTCAACAAAGGAGCCACCTGGGGAAAGAGTGCTTACGGACTAGCAGTTGTCAAATTCGGAACATACGACCATATTTCCTACAAAAGAGCTTTTGTCCGTGAACTTATAAGATCATTGGCGCTGGTTCCTATTATTGGATTTTTTACCGATTTTGTTAATGTTTTGGTCATCACCTTTTCTTCACAAAAAAGAGGAATTCATGACTTAATCGCAGGCACTCAGGTTCTGAAAGCAAATAATCCCTGGCCAATGCGTAAACAACTCATTATTTTTGGTTTAATGTTTATCGGCGGAGCTATATTTCTCTTTCTAGGTCAACTTTTTAATAGATTAACTAACTCCAAGTTCTTCTAAACCTCTTTATGGCTCCCCAACCGCACTTTCTATCGAACCGCTTCTTGCCTGGTTAGCGAACCTGATGGAAGTCTACAAAAGAGAAAATAGGTTAGTAAACTGATTTTCCTATAGCCAGGCAAATAGCTATATCAAGCCACCGCGACCACGTTGGCTCCCCCGCCTGGACTCGAACCAGGAACCTTCTTCTTACAGATACCCTCTTGTTGCCAAAAGGTCTGGACTATCTCATCCCCGATTTATTCGGGGGCGGGTGTATAGTCTCTACACATTTCCATATATTGTTTATCAATATATGGGTTAGCTCGGGATTATCCTGAATTATCCAGGAATTTCCCGAATTAGCCCGCTTTTCCATCCCAACTTACATCGGGACGCTGCCTTAATGACAGGAAGCCGCTCTACCATTGAGCTACAGGGGAATGATATTTAATTGTTAATTGATAATTGATAATTGATAGCTGATAGTTAACAAACTACTTATTCTTTAATTTCTTTACACTTGCCCGTAGTATTTTTATAATTTCTTCAATTTCTATCAGTAATGGTTTTAATTGTCGTTCAGTTATAAGATTCGATTGCGATATTATTTTTAACCAGTATTCTGTTTCTCTTGATTCCTTTAATGATATATTAAGACAATGTGTAAAATCTAATCTTGATGAAGCATCTTGTGCTTCTGAAATATTAGCTCCAATCGAAGTTCCGCTTCTAATAATCTGATTACTTATTGTAAATCCGACTGCATTCTTGGAAGAAGCTTGGCGATTTTAATTATTTCGATACTGAATTTAAAGGTGCGCTCTTGAATTGTTGATTTTGGATTCACATCTTAATTATCAACTATCAACTATCCATTAGCAATTTAGTTTATGAATTTTATCACGAAATGAGGCAGAAATCTACCTATTCGTTTTTGA
>OBEQ012953894.1_pt1 | contig 19746 bp, 15 predicted proteins | sample 1670901 | NCBI WGS metagenome assembly OBEQ01 (sample SAMEA104232315, study PRJEB22302) | groundwater metagenome | biome: forest; feature: aquifer; material: groundwater | place: USA | collected 2011-08-07 | depth 5.4 m
AAACAAACAAAAAAAAAAAAGTTCATAAATTAAAATACCCCCCGTCTGCGCCGCGGCCCCCCACCCGCCACAAATTAAATTCAAACGAAATTCGTTCAATTGTCAAAATCCTTCAAAAAAATAAAATTGACACACTCTTCTTTATCGGCGGAAATGATTCTGCGGATACGGGATTGCGTCTTGCAAATGCCGGCATGAATATACAAATTATCGGAATTCCAAAAACAATCGACAACGATCTTCCGGGAATGGATCACGCGCCGGGTTACGGAAGTGTGGCGCGTTTTCTCGCGATTGCAACTCAGGAAGCATCTTCTGACACGCGCGCCATTCGTTTTTCGGATCCGATTAAAATTATCGAGACGATGGGACGAAATTCCGGCTGGATGGTTGCCGCTGCAAGTCTCGGGAAAAGAAATTCGGAAGACGGGCCGCACTTACTTTATTTTCCGGAGCGGCCGTTTAATGAAAATCAATTTGTAAAAGATGTCACGCGTGTTTACAAAAAATATGGCTGGGCAGTCATTGTCGTCTCAGAAACCATTCGCGATAAAAATGGAAAACGAATCGGAAGTGCAAAAAAAGTTGCCGCAAAAGATAAATTCGGGCATCCGTACGTGGAAGGTGCCGCGCAATATTTGTGCAATCTGATTGAATCGAAACTTAAAGTGCGCGCGCGTTTTGACAAGCCGGGAACCATTCAGCGGATGTCGCTTCCGTACATTTCGAAAGTCGATCAAAAAGAAGCTTACTTGTGTGGCGCTCACGCCGTTCGGTTTGCGCTCCAAGGGAAATCCGGAATCGAAGTCGCGATGCGGCGAATTTCAAACCGTCCTTATAAAATCCGCTACGCTGCCATTCCGCTTGGCGAAGTTGCCAATACCGAGAAGAAACTTCCCGATTCTTATATTAATAAGGAAGGTAACTTCGTCACCCCGGCTTTTCGTGACTATGCACTTCCATTAATCGGTGCCGAATTGTCGAATTATCTGAGCTGGGTTTAAAAATGGGCACACACAGTCTCGTCTCAACTTATGAAACGTTAAGAAAACGCGTCCGTGAAACCCTTTTAATTGGCCAAGCCAAAATTGAGCAGGAAAAAATCCGCACGTATTGGGAAACGGGGAAGTTAATTAATGATTTTATTTTAAAAGGAAAAGAATATGCGGAGAGAGGCAGTGAAGTGATTTTAAAGTTGTCCAAAGATTTGGACATTAGCGAACGTTCACTTTATGAAACAGTCCAGTTCGCGAAGGCATTCCCGAAAGTGAGCGCGCGCGCACTTTCAAGTTTAACGTGGTCACATTTAAGGAAGCTTGCAACAATACCGGATCCGGAAAGAAGAAATCAGCTTGTTAAGCAAGCCGAGACAAATGGATGGAGCTCTAATGAGCTCAGTTTCCGTTTAACTAAAATTAAAGCAATCGAATTTAACAATTCAAATTCAGCTGCGAATCATAAACCACTCGTCACCCCAACGCTTGGTTCTTTTTGGACTTATGAAATTAAAGATTCCGAATCCATTCACGTGGCCCGGGGGCTGTCCCCAAGCTGTGGCTCGATCTTGGATTTCAGGTTTTTCTGGAAGCAGAAAGGTTTAAATCACGAAAATTAAAACCCGGCGATATTGTGACGAGCACGAAAAATAAAAATGGCAGTAGCGACGGCGTCAGTCCACGAAGCCGCGCTACAGCCCTTGAGTCATCGAGACTCAAGGGAAATTATTCTCTAACTTCTAACCCCCGATCCCTGACCCCTGATCGCCTTTACACGTACAAAGCATTTGTGGAGCGCGTTATAGACGGTGACACGATTCACGTGCAGATCGACCTCGGTTTCGATGTCTGGCACCGCGAAACCATTCGGCTCCGGGGAATCGATGCCTTTGAAATAGACGAAGCCCGCGGAAAACGCGCCAAAGCCTTCGTCGAACGCGAACTCAAGAACGAGCCCTTTGTGATTTTAAAATCCACGAGAGACGACAAATACGGAAGGTATCTCGGGGATATCGTGTACGGGAAAAATAGGTACTTGAATCAGGAATTATTGGATCAGAAACTCGCGGTGAGGATGTGAAATCCGAATCCAAATGGACCGACGAAAACGTCGGGAGGTTTTGAAACTTAAATTCGGCGCTAAATTATCATTTGCTTATTTAAATAGACCGCTGTATATTTTAAAAATGATTGTCCAAAAACCCTTATGAACAGTAAACAACAATTAAGGTTTTTTATCATTTTATTTGCCAGCTTTTTAATGGTAAATACTAGCTATTGCGACGATCCTCTACCTGACCCTCCTAAGAAATTAAAATCCGAGCACCCACGCCCAAGACAGGTTTCACTTACCTGGGAACGAGATCAATCGCGTTTAAATCAAAGAACGTACTACAAAATTTATCAACGGCTTTACAACACATACAATGTTTACAATGGGTACAGAAATTACCCGTCCTATATGGGCCAACTGGGAATTTATTCCGGTTATAATTTTTATAGCACTTTTGGAGGAATTCACCCTGCTCTTGGGAGATTGACATCTTTTTTCCAAGCGCAATATGCAAATGACCCTGGTTTCAGAAGAAATCGTCAATTAAACCAATATGTTTTGATGGATAACATAACCGTTGACGGTCTTCCTTATGATTCTGGTCATAATTATGGAAGCTATAGTTATTATGGAGCGTATAGTATTTATGGCTCCTATCAATCGTATTGGAGTTATACTCCAGAAGAAATATTTTATGATCGGTTTGGTCCGCTTATTGAGTGGGATATGGATGAAACTAAAAGAAGAAGTGAGGAGCCCATATATAAAATCGTAGCCAGCAATGATCTTTCAATTCAAACAAGCAGTCTCGCTTCTGCTGAATCCGAAGGCAAGAGACGTAATTCACACGGGCAAGAGAAAACCACTCTTCCTGCCCCTGAAAATTTGCGCGCGCGACTTCTTGATAATGGAAATGTGGGATTGGAATGGGAAAGCGTTGACCCTGGTGATTACGGACTCAATTCTTTCAATTACAAAGTCTTTCGCTTGTCTTATTCAACTTATGGAACATATGGTCAGTATGGCAGTTATTCAAATTATCTTGCTTTCAATTTAATCAATGAATTCACATCTCAAACTGGTGGCACCCAATCATATGAGGTTGACCGAAATCTTATTTTTCTAATTTCACATGAATATTCAGGTGCGTATCATGCTTACCACGGCTTGTCTCAGATTGGTATTTACAAAACCATTGTTGCATTATCACCACATTCACAAAGCGATTATGATTTTAGTCCCGCATCACCCGAATCCGATTATTCAAATCCGACGTTAAATGTAGAGAATGGCCTTTTCCATCAAGTATGCGTGGGACATTTATTGGAATTTGAAGTGACGTCAATAAATGCATTGAACCAACCAGTTTCAATGGTGGCCAACGATATCGGGGGTAACGGTATTGATATTAATATTTTTAAACAATCCCAAAATAATTATTTTCCTGCTCAATTTGTCAATAAAAGTGACTATGCTCTTTTTCGCTGGAGACCGAGTCATTTTGTTGATCAAGAACTGATTCGAATTCACGCAAACGACTCAATAACTGGTCGTCATACTGAAAAAGACGTCACAATCCAAACTTTAAATTGTTGAATTGATTGGACTAAAAGAAGTAAACTGCTTCAAAAAATTCCCCCAACTATTTTCAAAGTCTTTCTTTCGTAATATGCAATTTGAGAATCTCATCAAATATTTTCTCTTGATTGGTTTCGCTATTGTCGCATTAATCTATAACCCCGCCGCTACAGAACCATTCCTTCTTTATAAAGAATTAGCTTTTCGTCTTTTGGTAATGACCGCTGCCTTCTTCTTTGTTTTGAGAAGTTTAAAAAATAAGCGATTTTTTGCGTTTCAATCAAAAGTTGTGAAATCTTGTTTTGTGCTTTGGGGTTTTTGTTTGTATACCTTTATATCTTATCAAGTTGCGACTAATCCATTCGAAGTAGTTCAAGAACAAATCCGGCTTATTTATATGATAGCTTTTTTTATGATGATCAGTTCTTGCCATTGGAAGAGACGAGATATTATTTTTCTTTTTTGCGTTGTTAGTTTTGCAGGAGTTATTGTTGCGGCATTGGGGATTTTAGAAGCATTTTACATTTTTCCGTTGTATGGAATTAAAGAAAGAATATTGTCCTTATTCGGTTATCCAAATTTAGTTGCGCAATTTCTGTTGGTGGCTCTTGTGATGCAAATTGGTTTATTTTTTGTTCTTGAAAGATCAATTTCACGTTTTTTAAATGGGTTTTGTTTTCTAGTATGTATCGCTTGTTTATTTTTGACTTACTGCCGTTCAGCATGGCTTTCTTTTATATTGGTATCAAGTGGATTTATTTTTTATTGTGTGAAGCGAAAATTTATCGAATTTCGTCATTTAAAATTTCCTTTCTTTTTAGTTTGCCTCAGCTTCATTATTTTTATTCTTTTATTTTTACGAGATCACCAATTAAAAAAAAATTGGGCGATTGCTGAACGACATCAATTAGAGGAAGCGTCCTTGAAACATGTAAATCAAGAACAAGAAAAGAAATCCCACATTTCTGACAATCATCTTCCCATTGATACAAGAGCTTGGACGTTGACAAAATTTTCAAAAATGACTCGGCGTGGAGACAGCCAACGTTTTCAACTCTGGAGTACTACCCTCAAAATGATCCGTGCTCATCCCTTGTTTGGCGTAGGAGCTGGAAACTACTTTATTCAATATCCGCGCTACTCAAATGGCGATGATAAACTTGAATTTGTTCAATTTGCTCATAACGATTTTCTTCATTTGCTAGCAGAATTTGGTTTATTAGGGTTTTTTCTCTTAGCTTACTGGTTTTGGTTAATAACACATCGGGGTTTTGAGATCGTTAGACTTTCATTCATTTCATGCGATGCCTTGTTATTTATTTCATTACTTAGTGTAACCTTTGCATTGGCTATTGATGCTTTCTTCAGTTATGACTGGTATTTGACAGTTCCAGCTGGATTTCTGTGGTTAATATGGGGAATTTTTCAGAGCCGTTACTTTGCATCTCATATTGAAAATGAAAGCCCAGCTAATTTAAAAAGCAAATTCTCTAAATTAATCATAGCTATCTTCTTTTGTGTTTTTATTTTATTTGGATTAGAAGATGTTGTTCGGGAAGCGAAAGCTCATCTTGCATTTGGTCGTTCACATCGAGAATATGGAGCAGAAAAACTTAATTTAGCAAAGCAGGAGTTAGAGGTTGCTGTAAAATTAAAACCTCACACGGCTCGATATCGTTATGTTCTTGCCAACATTCAATTGCAGCTTGGGGATTACGATCAAGCGCTTAAAAGTTTTCAAATTGTCCAAGAACTTACACCTTATGAATTTATTACAAATTTTTTTACCGCTTTAACTCTAAAAATCATTGGCAGACATGAAGAAGCTGTTTTAGGATTTCAACTGTTAGCAAAAAAATATCAAAAAGATACAGATCTAAAAAGATTATATTTACACTCGTTAAATGAATACGGAAATATTCTTTTAAAAGAAGGACGGCACCAAGAAGCGATAAAACAATATCACAAAATTTTAAATGAGGATGGTCGTCTATCAGCAGTTTATTATAACTTAGGTAATGTTTACGCTGAAACTGGCCAATTCGATCTGGCTCTTTCATCTTATCGAAACTCTTATCAAATTGATCCAAAACAATTCTTGAATGTTTTTCAATTAGCTTTGACGCTTCAAAAACTAGATCGAAAGGAAGAGGCTCTTCGCTTTTATCAAGAAGCGATTTTACTTGACCTAAATAATTATCAGCCGTACTTGAATCTGGGTGTTTTGATTTATGATGAAAATAGAAAAAAAGCTGTAGAATATTTGGGAAAAAGTCTTGAACTTAACCCGAACCAACCTCAAAAGGATTTGGTTTGGAAGGCAATTCAAAAAAAATGAAGAGTGTGTTCGGTATATTCGGGGGTTAGGCCCCAAACCCCTGAACCTGTGAATCTCCAATTGATTTCCCGTCAGTTTTTGGTACCATAGTCTCATTCCCCCACAGAAGAAATTCCATGGGGGATTTCTGTTTTTAGACTCCCCACGGAATGAACCAGTCGCAATTTGTTACCGGTTCCAATTCAGCTTCAACTTTAACGTGAGGAGAAATCTAGATGAAGAAAATGATTTCGGATGAATTAATTGAAGAGAGAATTTTAATGATAAGAGGCGCAAAAGTAATGCTTGATATTCATTTGGCCGAGCTTTACGAAGTTGGGACAAAAGTGCTTGTGCAAGGCGTGAAAAGAAACCATCGAAGATTTCCTCGTGATTTTATGTTTCAACTGACAAAGCACGAATTTAAATCTTTGAGGTCACAAATTGTGACCTCAAAGAAAGGGCGCGGCGGCAGAAGATATTTGCCTTATGTTTTCACAGAACAGGGTGTTGCCATGTTATCGAGTGTGCTAAATAGTGAAAGGGCTATTCAGGTTAATATCCAAATCATGCGGATATTTACGCGACTCCGGAAGATGCTTCAAAGTTATAAGCGGCTCCGTGAAAAAGTTGAAAAAATGGAGAAGAAATATGACCATCAATTTCGAGCTGTATTTCAAACCATCCGACAATTAATTGTAGAAGAAGAAAAACCAAAGGGCAAGATTGGTTTTTATCCGTAAACTGGACGCCGTCCAGCAGGAGAAGGGTAAAAAACGCCGCAAGTATAATTAAGAGGTGTTTCCCTCTAACGAAGACTGTTGTGCTGTCATCTGTGCCGCGCTGAAAATTCCCAATCCCGATTGATTTTCCGTAAGTTTTTGTTATCATAATTCCATTCCCCCACGGAGAAATTCCATGGGGGATTTTTTTCGCCAAAAATATTGGACGAATCCGCCATGCTGTTTGGCGGAATTTTTAGACTTTCCCACGGAAATCAACTGGTAACAAAATGTTACCGGTTTCAATTTAACCTTAACCTATAGCGGAGAGAGGATGCGAGCAATGAGTGAAATGGTTTCTACACAAAAGGTTGAGAATAAGATTTATATGATTAGGGGAAAAAGAGTGATGCTGGATCGGGATCTTGCAGAATTGTATGGGGTTCAAACGAAACAGCTAACACGGCAAGTAAGACGAAATGTAAAACGCTTTCCGTCAGATTTCATGTCCCAGTTGACCGAAACGGAATTTTTGAGGTGCCAAATTGGCACCTCAAAACAGGGCGGCAGACGATATCGTCCTTATGTGTTTACAGAGCAAGGTATTTCCATGCTTTCAGGTGTTTTAAATAGTGACCGCGCAATTTTAGTTAATATTCAAATCATGCGGGCGTTTGTTCAGCTGCGGCGAGAAGCGCTTACTTACGTGGCACTTAAAAGGAAAATAGAGGCGTTGGAAAATAAATATGATGCTCAATTTCGAGCTGTATTTTCCGCTATCAAGCAAATTCTAATCCAGGAAGAAAAGCCGAAAGGCAAAATCGGTTTTCATCCGTAACAATGTGAATCCCGATTGATTTTCCGGGAAGAAATCGGAAAGCGCGCCTTTGTCAAACTACACCCGAACTTCATTGCAGAAACTCCGTATTTTTGCGCACCCAATTTTGATATTCGAGAATTTCCGAATCTTTTTTTGCCGACGTCCATTGAAGCCGGCCCGACATTAAATTCGCAATTTTGTGGACGCAGTCAAGCCCGCGGCAGGTCATTTGATCAAGCCTGAGCCGCCGGACACACACATCCATCAATGTTTTGGCAAGTTCTTGCTCGATTGCAAAAATCACCTGAGCGCCAATCACGGTGTGGTGCGGACAAATGGGTTTTTGGAAATCTTGGTGCCGATTGGAAATTCGGACAATATCCCGCATTCTTCTTCCGTAAGTCCGCATCAAAGATTCCAAAACATGTTTGGAGATTCCGGAAAGATCCGGATGCGCGCCAAAATTGAGTTCTTCGGAAGGCAAATCAAAACTTCCAAGAAGCGGAAGATCTGCTGTTTTGCAGGGAACGTGTACTTTTTGAAGGGATTTTTCCAATCGGTCGCAGACTTCCTCACCGATTAACCGGTGTGTCGTGTATTTCCCGCCGACGACCGAGAAAAATCTCGGCAATGTCTCGTGAATCAAATGTGTGCGGCTTGTTTTTGCCGTATTCTTGCCACCCACGGCCGCTAAATTCCGGATTCCGGCGAATGTGGTAATGATGTCTGAACGATTAATCTGGAATCCGCCGGTCATTTTTTTAATTTCGCGGAGCAAAAAATCAATTTCTTCCCCCGTCGCCAGGACTTCATCCAATGATTCCCGGAAGGGCGTGTCGGTGGTTCCGATGATTGATCCGTTGCGCCAGGGAATGAGAAAAATAAGCCGTTTGTCGCTTGATGAAAGCGCAATCGCGTCGTCTGAGATTTTTTGTTTAATAATCAAATGAATTCCTTTGCTCAAGCTGAGCATCGGACGGTGCCGCGGCGCCAAGTAAGAAAGAAGTTGATCTGCCCAGGGTCCTGCAGCATTGACGATACTCTGCGCGCGGGCTTTTCCGGCTGCTTTCGTGAGGCGGTCTTGTAAGGAAACTTCAAATTTTCCATCGCTCCGCAGGCCGATTCGTGTGACTTCCACATGATTTGCCACTTGTGCGCCGTGGGCTTGCGCGGAGAGGACAGTTTCCAAACAAAGGCGGATGTCATCCATTTGCGCGTCGAAATAACGTACGCCGCCGGTTACATGAGCATCTTTCAAAAATGAATATTTTGATTTGAGTTCGTGCGCGGAATAACATTCGTATTTCCGGAGAGCATTTTTCCCGGCCAGTTTGCTGTAAATCCAGACACCAAATTGAATGACGGGAAGCGGATACCGGTCGCCTTTGAAAACCGGAATGAGAAAAGGAAGAGGCCTTACGAGATGCGGCGCAATGGTGAGCAAGGTTGTCCGTTCCCGCAAACATTCGTGGACGAGTCCCAGATGAAATTGTTCAAGGTAGCGAATTCCGCCGTGAACCAGTTTAGTGGAGCGGCTTGAAGTCCCGCTTGCAAAATCATTCCGCTCGACAAGTGCAGTTTTAAATCCGCGCAAAGTCGCATCCCGCGCTGTTGCCGCGCCAAAGATGCCGCCTCCGATCACCAACACTTCCCATTCTTTGTCTGCAATATCACTCAGTGAATTCATCGGCGACAGTTTATCGCTTTCAGATTGTGTTTGCAACCTTCCGAAATTTCACCCGAAAATGTTGTTGAAAAATGATTTAAAACCCTATAAAACTAATGGCTCAACTAGCCGACATTGATTCATTCAGGAGTACCGATGGCAGTGACACAAGACATTAATAGTCTCATTCAGGGTTTAAGTGACAAAACGAACTGGGCGGCTCGAAAGGGAGCCGCAGCTTCTCTGGGTGATCTCGGTGACGCGAAGTCAGTTGATCCTCTCATCCAAGCGTTAAAAGATGAAAATGAATACGTCAGGGAAGAAGCTGCCGGGGCGCTCGGTAAAATTAAGGATGCGCGTGCCATCGATGCGCTCACCCAAGGTTTGAAAGATCGTAGTAAGCACATTCGCGAGAAAGCCGTTTGGGCACTCGGCAATATTGGTGAACCTGCGATTGGGGCGCTTGTGAAGGCGCTTGAAGATGACACAAAAGAAGTGCGTGAGGAAGCCGCGCTTGCCTTGAGCGAAATTGGCAGTGCTGCAACTGCGCCGCTCATTCAAGCGCTGGCGCATGAAAGTGAAAATGTGCGTGACGAAGCCGCTTGGGGGCTTGGCAGTATCGGAGATGCGGCGATTGAGCCGCTGATTGAAGCTTTGAAATCTGAAAAAATTCACGCTCGGGAAAAAGCAGCTGCTGTTCTCGGTAAATTAGGATCTCAGAGAAGTGTCGATCCGCTCCGCACGGTTTTAAAAGACGAAAGTCCGCTTGTCCGTACAAAAGCTGCAGAAGCACTCGGCAATCTTGGTGCGATTACGGCCGTTGAGTCTCTTGTTGAAATGATGAAAGATCCGGAGGCGACTGTTCGTGCCGTTGCCGCGCATGCTGTTTCAAGAATTGAAGATGTTAAAAAAGTCGAGCGGCTCGTACAAATACTAAAAGACCCGGATGAAAATGCACGCACAAGAGCCGTAGAAACGCTTGGGAAGATCAAGGATCCAAAGATAGTCGATCCGCTGATCGGATCGTTAAAAGACCAGAGCGCAGACGTCCGCGAAAAAGCCGTGGCCATTCTCGGTCAAATAAAAGATAAAAAAGTTGTCGATCCGCTCATTTCATTGCTCAAAGATCCGAACGAGCGCGTCCGCGAGAAAACAGCGCTTGTTTTGGGCAAATTGCAGGATCCGCGAGCCGTCGATTTGCTTGTAGAAACATTAAAAGATCCTGTTGTGGCGGTGAGAGACGAAGCTGTTTATGCGCTTGGAAGAATTGGGGATGTCAAGGCGCTTGATGCGCTGATGCAATCTTTAAAAGATGAGGATCCCGGAGTGCGGAATACGGCTGGTCTTGCCATTACACATTTGGAAGAAACAAAAACGGTTGATCGGTTGATCGGCAGTTTGCAGGATAATAATCCGGAAATCCGGCAAAAATCTGCAGAATCGTTGGGTATTTTCCGCTCGCAGAAAGCAATTGATCCGTTGATTCAGACGCTCAAAGACGGAAACATTTCGGTACGCATAAAGGCCGCAATTGCGCTCGGGCAGATTGGCGATAAAAAAGCAATCGAATCTTTTCATGAAACATTAAAAGACAAGGATGCACAGGTACGCGAAAAAACGGCGTGGGCGCTTGGTGAAATCGGAGGATTGGCTGTTGATTCCCTGATGCGCGCGGCGAAAGATGAAAATGAATTCGTGCGCGAGCAAGCCATTCAATCTTTAGGTAAAATCGGAAATAAAAAAGCGCTGGATATTTTTATGGAAGCTTTGAAGGACAAAAATGCGGATGTCCGTAAAACCACAGCTGCCATTTTAGGCGAGATGAAGGATTCGAAAACAATTGATCCGCTTCTTCAAGTTTTAAAGGATGAAAATAAAAGTGTGCGGGAAGCCGTAATTGCCGCACTTGAACATATGGGAGAGCCTGCATTTGAGCCTTTGATCAAATCTTTGAAAGGCGAACACGTGCTCATGCGGGCAAGCGCTGCCGTTGCGCTCGGCCGCATCGGAGACGCTCGCGCGCTTGCTCCTTTGATTCAAAATTTAAAGGATTCGAGTGAAATTGTCCGCGCAAGAACAGCTGAAGCACTTGGTGAAATGCGGGATCCCGGCGCAATCGATGCGCTCATTCAGGCATCGAAAGATGAAAATGAACAGGTTCGAGTCACTGCCACGGCGGCGCTTGGTAAAATTAGAACGTCCGAAACAACCACGGCGCGCAACGACGCAACGTTCAAGTGTCCGCGTTGCGGCCGGCCCATTAAAGAACCGACCGTTGCTTCATCGCCGGCCATTGTATTTATTATGGTCGGGATTTTGCTGACCCCTTTTTTAATCGGAATCCCGCTCGTCATTTATGGCTGGAATTTAAGAACGCAAAAAGGGGGCTACTGGCTGTGCAAGCGGTGCGGTTATAAAGCTCCTCTGCGCTGGTATGATTGATATTCCCGAATCGCCCGTGTTATAATCCGTCGTTACTTTAAGCACTTATCGATTTAGCTATACTCATTTTTAAGGAATCACAAAAGGAGAAAGTATGGAAATCCGCGCAAGTTTATATTCTGAAAAAAGAAAACAAGCAGATTTGTTAGTTGCGGCCTTGTTTGAAGGCGAAAAATATCCGTCCAAGCTTTTGCAGAAAATGGATCCGGCAGCTTACGCCACTTTCGAACAAGCTATTAAAGCCAATCGTTTTTCAGGAAAAGAGGGAGAATCGCTTCCTGTTTTCGGAACTACAAATTTCAGCGAAGCCAAAGATATTCTTTTGATCGGTCTCGGGAAAAAAGATGCTTTTCACGCTGAGAAACTCCGCAAAACTATCGGAAATATTCTCGGCCGCGCGAAATGTCAAAAATCAAAATCCGTTCGATTTCTTGTTGAGAGTTTTACAGGCAGCAAGGTTTCTTTTGCACAGGCGTCTGGGATCATTCCAGAAACACTCTGGCTTGCGGATTATAAATTTGACAAATATTTAGAAAAGAAAAAAGACGCGCCTTCACCAAAAGTAGAGAAAGTGGATCTTCTCTCTGGAGATGCAAAACAAGAGAAAGCTTTGCAATCGGCAGTGGAACGGTCCGAAATTATTGCGCAAGCTGTCAATCTGACACGGGATTTAATTAATGAACCGGCCAATGTGATGAGCCCGCGCGCATTTGCCGGGAAGGCAAGTGAAGTTGCAAAAAAATCGAAGCTGCGCATTAAAGTTTTGGAGCTTCCGGAAATTAAGCGCCTCAAAATGAGCGGCGTGATTGCTGTCTCGCAGGGTTCGAATGAGCCGCCGCGCTTTGTGGTGTTGGAATATGGCGCTCAGCACAAAAGCAAAGGCACGATTTGTTTGGTCGGAAAAGGTGTCTGTTTCGATTCGGGCGGAATTTCCATTAAGCCGTCCAAAGACATGGAAAAAATGAAGTACGACATGTCGGGCGCTGCAACGGTTGTCGGAACCCTGCAGGCGATTTCGGAATTAAAGCCGCACGCTCACGTGGTTGGTATTGCACCGCTTGTTGAAAATATGCCGAGTGGGACCGCGTCGAGGCCCGGCGATATCATCACATATTCCAACAGAAAATCAGTTGAAATCATCAATACCGATGCGGAAGGCCGCCTCATTTTGGCCGACGCGCTGCTCTACGCGTGTGAAAATTACAAACCAAAAGCAGTGATTGATTTGGCGACCTTAACAGGCGCATGTGCCGTGGCGTTGGCGGATAAATGTGCGGGGCTAATGACCAATGATTCAGCCATCGGGAAGCGTTTGATTACAGCGGGTGAAGCGGTGGGGGAACGTTTGTGGGAACTTCCGATGTGGGAAGATTATTTTGAAATTATAAAAGGCCACCACTCCGATATTTTAAACGCGGGCTCCGGTTACGGCGGAACCATCACGGCCGCGAAGTTTCTTGAGCAATTTGTCACTTGCAAATCTTGGGCGCATCTCGATATTGCAGGCGTTGCGTGGGTGGATTCCGCGAAGCCCTATAATTTCCGCGGTGCAACAGGTTTCGGTGTGCGTTTGCTTTGTGAGTTCCTCGAGAGTTGGAGATAATCTTTGCGCAACATTTCTACGGATGCCGGATTCGGTGTGCGTTTGCTTTGTGAGTTCCTCGAGAATTGGAAATAACAATTGATCGAAAATTTAAAAGCTTACGATATCCTTCTTTACAAAGGTGAAGGGTTTACGAGCAAGTTGATTGAATGGGGAACCGGAAGCCCTTACAGCCACGTGGCGGTTGTGGCGGATCCCGAAATGCATTTGGGAATCGAATCCAATACGGGCCACCAATCCGGTGTACGTGCAATGGATCTTCGGAAAGCAAGCGACAGTGAAGTGGACATCTTTCGCGTGAAGCCCGAATTTCCGTTTGACGGCAAAGAAGTGATTTCTTTTTTGGTTGGCTGCCTGGGGGCCAAATACGATTTCTGGGGAGTTGCCGGACTTACGGGTTTAAAAATCCTAAGTTTTTTCACCGGTTTTAAGAAATTGACGCACTACAACGCATTTCAAAAAGATCGGGATTATTTTTGCAGCGAGCTCGTTTATCAGGCGTTTCACGCCGGCGGACTTGATATCGTTCCGCAAGTGAATGAAGCAGACATTACCTCTCCGGGTGACATTGCAGAGAGCAGCCGCCTCCTGAAAGTTTGAACTGGGGACGGTCCCAAAAGGGACATACCTCAGCCTGGCTTCTCAATGTCCGTCCCTCCAATTGTGCAATTTCTCATCAAGTATTTTATTGGACAGAGCCACGTTTTTCTTCATCTTCAGTAAGTCTTATCTACCTGTTTCCGGCTTTTTAAGGCTGCTTAATTTTTGAAATCTAATTTACTTTCAGCTATTGACATTGAAAAAACAGCTTGTGCATACTTTAAATAAGGAAGCGAAAGGGGAACACTCCTATGGATATCAAAGAGCTGATTGCTAGAGAAGAGGTTGGTACGTCAAATTTAGATCGTCACTTTCAATGTTACTTTCACAACAAGATGATGGTGCTTTTAATGATGATTGAGCATCCATTTCTTTACACGGATGTTTGCGTGGCCGAGAGAGAGAAAATTTCTCTCGACGATCTTTGCCGCCATTTTTTGCCATTTGGCGTACACACAAAATATCATCATGCGTTCAAGTGGCTCCGCCTTTTCTTGGATCGGTTTCCGAATGTGAGTTCAAGAAGAACGGAAAAAGCGCTTGAAATGGTTCGGTTGGTATATGAAGGGTTTGGATTTAAATCGGATCTTTTGGCGCAAGCACACTGTGCCGCGTGATTTGATTTCGCCGGCCAAAGTGACAGTTGCTGTCTCGCCTGTCACTTTAAAGAGTTGATTGATCGTAAATCGAAAGGAACGGTTTTAGTGTTTTTAACATTTCCCCGTGAATTTTCCCGTTAGTTGCCAGAACCTGCGGCCGGTAAATACTGAATGGTTTCCCGCGAAAATCCGTTACTCTCGCGCCGGCTTCTTTTGCGATTAAGTAACCGGCTGCTTGATCCCATGCCATGAGTTTGGATTCCCAATAGCCGTCGAATCTTCCGCAGGCAACGTAACACAGATCGAGCGATGCGGAGCCGAGGCGCCTCACGCCGTGAGAGATTTTCATAAAAGCCCCAACCACTTTTAGGTATTCCTGCGCTCGTATGGTTCGGTCATAAGGAAAACCGGTAACTAGAAGAGATTGGGCGAGGCGGGATATTTTGGATACGTGAATTCGTTTGTCATTTAAAGATGCGCCTTTTCCTTTTTCGGCCCAGAAAAATTCTTTCAAGAAAGGATTCCAAACGCAGCCCAAAGTCACGATGCCGTGGCTTTCAAAGCCGATACTGACGGATGCTATCGGAAGCCCGTGCGCAAAATTGGTCGTGCCGTCGATTGGATCAATGATCCATCGGTACGGGCTTTCGTTGGTCGGCCCGAAGTTTGCCGATTCTTCAGCCAGAATCGAGTGACTCGGGAAATTTCGTTTGATGATTTCAATGATTCTTCGCTCGGCAGCTTTGTCGGTTTTGGTGACGAGATTCGCGGTACCTTTATATTGAATGATTTTTGGCTTTTGGAATGCTTTTGATAAAATCCGCCCGCCTTCCAAAATCGCTTTTTCTAATGTTTTTTTAATTTCATTCATGGTAGATCTCATTGGGGTCGGTCCTAACTCCCTCAAACCTCAATTCATAATAAAGGTGATAAAATGTGAATTTATCTTTATTTCCAATGGTTCGGGGGTTTCAGGACAGACCCCTTTTTTATAAGAGATTTCTCAAAAATGCCGATATATACAGCTGATTCTCGTATTGAAATGTAAATTTGGATTTGCTACGATGAATTTCCCGATTTCATTATCATTATAGCATTGGCGAAACGAAAAGAAATTAAAATGGTACCTCACACACCGCTCACTCAAATTATGGGAAGATCAAAAGCCCAATCATGAGTTCAGAAAGGATTCTGTATGGCATATAATATTACACTTGTCCGAGGCGACGGCACGGGCCCGGAGTTGGCCGCAGCTGCAAAAGCTTGCATTGACGCAACCGGTGTCAAAATCAATTGGGATATTCAGGAAGCGGGTGTGGACATTATGGAAAAAACCGGGACGCCGCTTCCGGACTCTCTGATCGAGTCCATCAAGAAAAATAAAACGGCTCTAAAAGCGCCGATTACCACACCGGTCGGAAAAGGATTCCGCTCCGTCAATGTCGCGCTTAGGAAAATATTTGACCTTTACGCGTGTTTGCGTCCCTGCAAATCTTACGAAGGTGTCCGGTCAAAATATAAAAATATTAATCTGGTGATCGTTCGGGAAAATACAGAAGACCTTTACGCCGGAATCGAGTTTCAAAAAGGAACTCCGGAAGCAAAGCAGGTGATCGATCTTTGCTCTGAATTATCAAAACAAAAAATCCGGCCGGATTCCGGAATCAGCATTAAACCCATTTCCGTAACCGGAAGTGAGCGGATTGTGAAATTTGCATTTGATTACGCGGTGAAAAATAAACGTAAAAAAGTGACCGCGGTTCACAAAGCAAACATCATGAAATTTTCCGACGGGCTTTTCCTGGAAGTCGCGCGGGAAGTTGCAAAAAAATATCCCAACATTGAGTTTGAAGACCGGATTGTGGACAACATGTGCATGCAGCTTGTGCAGCATCCGGACCTTTATGATGTGCTCGTTCTTCCAAATCTTTACGGGGATATCATTTCGGACGTTTGCGCGGGATTAATCGGCGGGCTTGGTATTGCGCCCGGCGCTAATATCGGAGAAGACGGGGCGCTTTTTGAGGCGACGCACGGTTCTGCGCCAAAATATGCGGGACAAAATAAAGTCAATCCGACCGCTGTCATTTTATCAGGCGTTCTGATGCTTCGGTATCTTGGTGAAATTCAGGCAGCGGATCTTTTGGAAAATTCAGTCGCAGCCGTCATTCGCGAAGGGAAACATGTGACTTACGATCTTAAACCAAATCGAAATGACCCAACGGCTGTTGGCACGAAAGAAATGGCCGAAGCGATTGTTGATCAAATGCAAGTTTTAAGCCGTAAGCCTTAAGTTGTAGGTTAAAAACACGCCTCTTATCACTTTACCACTTACGACTAATCAATATGGATCAACTCCTCAAAGAAATCGCGTCGAACTTTTGGTTTGAATGGAACCCCGAAGCAAAAACTCTTTTTTCGGATTTCAATCCGCAGCTTTGGACTCTCTGCAATCGGAATCCTTACCGGTTTTTGGCCTATCGCCTGGAAAACCCGCTCGAATACGAAAAGCGTTTTGCTGAACTTATTACCGATCCGGATTATCTCGCCCGTTTTGAAAAAGTCAAAACCGCTTGGCAAAGTTACATCAATCCCAGCGCCACGTGGATTCGCGAGCATCACCCCGAATTTAAGGATAAAACGGTCGCTTATTTCTCAATGGAATATGGAATCGAAACCATCAAAAATTATTCCGGCGGGCTTGGAATTTTGTCCGGAGACCACATTCGGGGCGCGAGTGACCTTGGGCTCAAATTTGTCGCGGTCGGGCTTTTTTATCTTCAAGGTTATTACGAACAGGAAATCACAAAAGATGGGGAGATGCGCGTCACATACGATTCAATTGTTCCGCCGCGGAGCTCTGTCCGTGAGTATCTACCTCTGGAACCGGTGAAGAAAAATGGAAGTCTGGATGACCTGATTGTTCGTGTGCCGATCGGAGGCCGCCAAGTCAATGTTAAAGTTTGGCGCGCGCGGATTGGCCGTTCAGAACTTTTGCTCTTAGATACCAATTCGAAGGAAAACTTGGTGCATGACCGCCACATCACACGCCGTCTTTATGCATCTGAGAAGCAGCATCAGGACGAACGGAGCCGGCGGTTTGAGCAGGAGATGATTTTGGGAATCGGCGGCGCAATGGCCATCCACGAAGCGGGCTACGATCCGCACGTTTATCATCTGAATGAAGGCCACGCTGCGCTTGCCATTTTAGAAATTGTCCGGTATCAAGCTAAAAAAGATGGGACCAATTTTAAAGCGGCAAGGTATCGGGCCGGAGCTAAAATTGGGTTTACGTCTCACACGCCGGTTGCGGAAGGGAATGAACGTTTTGATGAAAATTTGGCGCGTGAATATCTGGTTCCTTACCTCGATCAATTTGCGTCGAAGGAAGATCAGCAGATCGTTTTTAATTATGCCAGGAACCGTGATAATTTTTTCGACATGACAAAATTTGCGCTGATGTTTGTAAGCGGGTTTCGAAACGGCGTAAGCCAACTGCATGGGGCTGTCTGCCGTGACATGTGGGCATATGCCTGGGGGAACAAATATGACGAAAAAATTAACGAAGTTCCGATTGGTGCGATTACAAACGGAGTTCACGTTCCATATTGGCAGTCGCCCGAAATTCGAACCTTGATTCAAAACGCAGGCGGAGTTAAAAATATCGGTCAAATTCCGGACGAGAAATTGTGGCAGGCAAAGGCTTATCGAAAAATTCGGATGATCGTGAAAGTAAGAGAACATGCGGCTTATCATCTTTTGCGGACAGGGCTTCCGCCGGAGGAAGTTTTAAGAAAAACGCAGTCGTGGCTCGATCCCGACGCCTTCATGATTGGTTTTGCGCGCCGTTTTGCCGGATACAAACGCGTGACATGGTTTTTGGAAGATGAAGAACGGCTTTTCGCATTTCTGGAATCGAGTTACAAAAAATACGGAAAGCCCATTCAAATTTTATTTGCGGGAAAGCCGCATCCGGATAATGAAGAAGGCAAGCAGCAAATTAAGCAAATTTATAAAATGTCTATTCGTTTGAACGAAAGGGCCGAAGCCCGGAATTTCAAAGCGCAGATTTTTTTCATCGAAGCGTACGATATTGATTTAGCTCGCCGCCTTGTTTCCGGTGTTGATATTTGGTTGAACAATCCTATCCGCCCGCTTGAAGCCAGTGGAACCAGTGGAATGAAGGCTGGAATGAACGGAACGCTCAATGTATCCATTCCGGATGGCTGGGTCGGAGAAGGCATTAAGACCGGAGAAAACGGCTGGCTCTTTGGAAAGGGAAGTGTGGAAAGTTCCAAGGAGGACCGCGAAGAATTATTTCATTTGCTCGAAAACGAAATTTTTCCGATTTACTTTGAACGTCCCGATCCAAAATTGAATTATTCCCCGCGCTGGCTTGGGTTGATTAAAAATTCTATTCAAACCATCACCGAGCAATTCTCCGTCGAACGAATGTTGATTGAATATGTGGAAAAGATGTATCTTCCGGCTGTAAGTGCAAATCAAGCTCCAGCTGTTTCCCGTTCAAGTCAGTAATTAATACCATGAGAAAGTAATGTTGAGCGCGAGACAAATATTGATTCGGTTTTTAAAAATTTGTTTTTTGACATTTTCAGTTTTTTCAATTTGTTTTTTAAAAGGATATTCCATGGAAAATTATGATTGGATTGAAGAATTTGCCAATAATCCTGCTGTGAAAGCTGTGACATTAAAAGGAATCGTCCGGAAAAAGATGGTTCAAGAAGGAAGCAGAAGTCAGTGGAGTTATTATGTGCTGGAAGTTGGGAACTTTTTGAAAAAGGAAGAATATTTACTCAACGATTACAGCTGGCGGATTACACGTACTGTTCCTAACCTCAATCTTCCTTACGAAGAACTTGTTTTGCTTGAAAATAAGCAAGTCAAGGTGAGCGCTTTGGTGTATGAGACCAATAGTCTCGAGAATAAAAGAAAAGAACTCGAGAAGAAGGCAAAAGCTTTGTATCCCAAGTATGAAGAAGCGCAGAAAAAAGACATACCTTCGAAAGACCGTGAAGCCAATCCCGACGTAGAAGGATGGTCGGAGGCTGCCAAAAGTTTAAGCGAAATAACCGATATGTTTATGACGAAAACCAGCAAGTTTTTGATTGTCAAAAAAATTTCAGACTGAACGCATGTTCGTGCTTTTAATTGGTTTAATGCTTTTTCATGTTTCGTGTTCGCAGGGCAATCGTAATCCCTTAGCGGGAAGGAATGAGAAGAAGGGGTGAGGAATTTCCCTGCCGATGTTTCAGGTAGGCCGTCTTTAGGAATTCAACCGCATTTTGTTTGCGAAGTCTTAAGGTTTGAAGAATGGACATCAAGACTTCAT
>OBEQ010085129.1_pt1 | contig 19744 bp, 23 predicted proteins | sample 1670901 | NCBI WGS metagenome assembly OBEQ01 (sample SAMEA104232315, study PRJEB22302) | groundwater metagenome | biome: forest; feature: aquifer; material: groundwater | place: USA | collected 2011-08-07 | depth 5.4 m
ACTCATTGCCTCACTTTTCAAGCATTTACCGCAATTATTAGATGGGCAAGACAAAGAAGCATTTGTTGCGGCAGTGGGTTATTTAACCGGTGAAGGTGTGCCAGAAAAATTAGCTCGACAAATTGCCAGTTGCAATACGTTATTCACCTCGCTTGATATTGTTGAAGCAGCACAAAAATATCGTTTTGATTTACACGATGTCGCAAAAACATATTATTTAATTGGTAATCGTTTAGATTTGAATTGGTTTAGAGAATTGATGAACTCTTATGTTGTCGAAAACCAATGGGATGAATTGGCGCGCGCTGGTTTTCGGGATGACCTTGATCGTGTACAACGTAAATTAAGCGTGCGTATATTGAGTATGAAAGGCAAAAATTTCAATGACAAAACCATCGAAGAGCGTATTGATATGTGGATTAACCGATATCAATTTTTAATGGAACGTTGGCAAAAATTATTGGCAGATGTCAAAGCAAGTGATGTCGTTGGTTTTGTGACTTACTCGGTGGTATTGCGTGAGTTATTTGATTTTGCGCAAGCATCGTGACAATGAAAAAAGGGAATTTATATGACACAAACACAACAGAAAATTTTGGAAAAATGGTCATATCCTTCGCAATATGTAGAAATCGAAGGGTCAAAAATGCATTTTGTGGAAGTAGGGGAAGGCGATCCTATTTTGTTTTTACATGGCGTGCCAACCTCTTGTTATCTTTGGCGCAACGTGTTGCCACATCTTGCCACGTTAGGGCGCTGCATCGCTGTTGATTTGATTGGTATGGGATTGTCTGATAAACCAGATATTGAATACAGTGTGGTTGATCACATTCATTATATTGAAAAGTTTATAAAAAAATTAAATTTAAAACGTATCACCTTAGTGATGCATGGCTGGGGATCTGTCATTGGTTTTGATTATGCCATGCGTCATGAAAATAATTGCAAGGGACTTGTGTTTTATGAGGCGTTTTTGCGTGCAGCTGATAATGCAGTCTCACTGCCATTTCAAGAACAAGTATTAGAAATGCAAGATCAGGATTTGGTAGCAGATAGCATCTCGTTTGTAGATAAAGTTATTCCACAAACAGTGATGCGACAATTAACAGATGAGGAAATGAACTATTATCGCCGCCCTTATTTATTGGCAGGAACGGGAAAACCGATTTCACAATATTTAAAAGAGATTCCTAAAGGTGATGGTAAAAGTAAAATTGATAAATTAATTACAGATTATTCAAAAAAATTAACAAAATCATTGTTACCTAAGCTGATGTTGTATTCAATGCCAGGGTTTGTAACAACTATTGTTGCGGTGATGTGGGCAAAAGAAAATTTGCCTAATTTAGAATTGATTGATATTGGTGAAGAATTGCATCTTGCACAAGAAACCTGCCCCGATTTAATCGGCGAATCAATTAGTGTGTGGCTGCAAGGGGTGGAGCAGACAACGTAACTCGATTGTCATCCCGAACGCAGTGAGAGATCTCCAGGTTAAGTCTAGGCATATCATGGAGATCCTTTGCTTGTCGGCTCAGGGTGACATATAACAAAGGTGTAAAACAGCATGTCAACTTATTCAATTGTGATAGTAGGCGCCACAGGCTTAGTTGGTACAACGGTATTATCTTTATTAGACGAAAGAAAATTTCCCTTACATAAAATTTATTTTGCAGCGAGCCCACAATCTGCTGGAAAAAATATTGCCTTTCGTGGCGATCAACATGTCATTCAGGATTTAACTACATTTGATTTTCATTTAGCAGATATTGCTTTTTTCTGTGTTGGCAATGATTTGGCAGCTGAATATGCGCCTAAAGCTACTGCCGCAGGTTGCGTTGTGATTGATAAAAGTTATTTTTACCGTAATCATCCTGACGTGCCACTCGTTATTCCAGAAGTCAACCCACACGCGTTAGCGGATTACAAAAAAATGAAAATTATTGCAAGTCCTAATTGCAATACCATTCCTATCGCGGTGGGTGTGAAACCCATTTACGATGCGGTGGGTATTAAGCGTATTAATGTCGCGACGTATCAATCGGTTTCAGGCACAGGAAAAGAAGCAGTGACTGAATTAAAAGAACAAGCACGACAAGTATTAAATAATGAAGCGATTCAAGCAAAAATTTATCCACAACAAATTGCTTTTAATGTGTTGCCACACATTGATGATTTTCAAGAAAATGGTTATACGCTTGAAGAAATGAAAATTGTGTGGGAAATGCAAAAAATATTTAATGATAAAACACTTGCGATTAATCCAACCGCGGTGCGTGTACCGGTGGTGTGCGGACATGCAGCCGCGGTGCATTTAGAAACAAAAAATAAATTAACAGCGCAAGCGGCGATTACATTACTTGAGCGCGCACCAGGCGTCAAAGTGATTACCGGAAAATATCCTTACCCGACACCGGTTAAAGATGCGGCGGGAAAAGATGATGTGTACGTGGGGCGCATACGTGAAGATATTTCGTGTGAGAATGGCTTGGATTTGTGGATTGTAGCAGATAATTTGCGCAAAGGCGCGGCATTGAATGCAATTCATATCGCTGAATATTTGATAAAACATGAGATGTTGTAGAATAGCGAGCGCGTATTGTCATCCCGAGTGCAGGATGATGACAACTAAAAAAATTTTTAAGGAACCAACAGAATGCTGACATTATTCATTCAACAATATTTACCCCTGCTATTATCCATTAGCATTATTTCGCTTTTACTTTTTAGCATTGGTTTTTATTTTATTCTGCGTATGACGCTGCACTCTTCTCATAAACAAGAATTAAATCATGAGGTAAACCAAGAAATAAACGAAGCGATGAATCAAAAATCCACTGAAAAAATAAATATAAATGTAATAGAAATACCATTTCCACCCAAAATTTCGCCAAAAAAAACCATTACCTCGGATGATATTCGTGCTATTGCGGGTAATGACGTATTAGCGACCCAATTAGATTTAGCGCGCGCCTACATTGAAGCAGATAAGAAACCATTAGCAAAAAAAATATTAGGTCATGTGCTCCAAAAAGGAAATCAGATTCAACAGCAAGAGGCAAAAACCTTATTAAATTTAATCTAATCTAATTTAATCCAATTTAATAAATTAATTTCTCGCAATGACGAGGTTAAAATGCGTATTGCTCTTGGTGTTGAATATAATGGTCGTGATTTTTATGGTTGGCAAGTGCAACCTACGGTTTCGTCTATTCAAGAAACATTACAAAATGCACTGGCTAAAATTGCCAATGAACCGATTTATCTTCATTGCGCGGGTCGTACCGATGCCAATGTTCATGCGACTGGCCAAGTCGTGCATTTTGATACGCATGCTAAACGTCATGTCGATGCTTGGGTATTTGGCACTAACTCACATTTACCACCCAGTATAGTGGTGCGCTGGGCGAGGCAAGTGGATTATCATTTTCATGCACGATTTTCCGCAACGGCACGGCGTTATTGTTATGTGATTTTTAATCATCCTATTCGTCCTGCCATCTTATCGGAACGAGCGACTTGGTATTATTATTCATTGAATATTGACCTCATGCGCGCAGCCACCCATTATTTATTAGGTGAACAAGATTTCAATTCATTTCGCTCATCGCAATGCAATTCTAAATCGTCAAGGCGCAGTGTGACTGACGTGACCATTCACAAAAATGGTGATTTTATTGTGATTGAAATCGAAGCAAATGCTTTCTTACATCACATGGTAAGAAATATTGTAGGCGTGTTACTTCATATTGGTACTGGCCATAAACCACCGGAATGGATGCAAGCTGTTTTACAGGCAAAAAACCGTCGCGCCGCTGCTGAAACCGCCGCCCCTGATGGCTTATATTTAACACACGTACGCTATCCTGACCCCTACATTTTCCCGCTTACAAATCCATTATTTTTGATATAATGCGACACTGTCATTAATAAATATTCTCGAAAAGGTTACCGCTATGAGTTGGTTTAAAAAGTTATTGCCTTCGCGAATTCGTACTGGTGCACAAGCTAAAAAAGGTGTGCCTGAAGGATTATGGTCTAAGTGCGGTCAATGTAACGCGATACTTTATCGTTCGGAATTAGAACGCAATTTAGAAGTGTGTCCTAAGTGTGATTATCATATTCGCATCTCTGCACGTAAACGCCTCGCTTATTTATTAGATCCTCATTCTAATGTTGAAATTGCTGCTGAAGTAGGACCAGAAGATAAATTACGATTTAAAGATTTAAAAAAATATAAAGATCGTATTGTAACCGCGCAAAAAGAAACTGGTGAAAAAGAAGCATTAATCGTTATCCAAGGTGAATTATGTGGATTGGGTGTGGTGGTTGCAGCTTTTGAATATGGTTTCATTGGTGGGTCAATGGGGGCTGCTGTTGGTGAACGTTTTGTGCAAGGCGTGAATGTTTGTCTTGAACATCGCATTCCTTTTATTTGTTTTTCAGCAAGCGGCGGCGCACGTATGCAAGAAGCATTGATTTCGTTGATGCAAATGGCTAAGGTAAGCGCGGCACTAGCAAAATTATCTGAACAAGGCATTCCATTTATTTCGGTGTTAACAGATCCAACTATGGGAGGCGTGTCAGCAAGTTTAGCGATGTTGGGTGATATTATTGTTGCAGAACCCAACGCACTGATTGGTTTTGCGGGTCCACGCGTGATTGAACAAACGGTACGAGAGAAATTGCCGGAAGGTTTTCAGCGTAGCGAGTTTTTATTAAAACACGGCGCCATTGATATGATTTTGCATCGCAGTGATATGCGTGTCGTATTGGCGCGTTTGTTGGCAAAATTAACTAAGCAAAAAATACATTAGAGGAAATTTAACTATATGGAAAAGAAAACTAAACAACGGATATTAGGGCTTTTAACAATTGTTGGTATTACAGTTATTATGTTGCCTTTTTTTCAAAGTAATCAGGAAGTATCACCAGAAGCCACTTTAACAGAAGCAGCGGCAACTAAAACGCCGCCATTCCCAGATCAACCGATGCAAGTGAGTACCGATGCAACGATGGTTGCTGCACCGCCAGTGATGGATGAGCAATCAGTAGAAAATAGTAAAACCATCTCTCAAGCTGAAACCACAAACATGCAAGAAGCAGTTGCAACGACTTCATCTTCTTCTGCGTATGAAAGTTTTCCTACGCCACCTGATGAACAAGCACCTGTTAATAATGAAATAGCGAATAATAATTCAATGACGCCACCCGCTGTTGATACGGTTGCTGCTGCTAATCAAGCAAATGCTAATCAAGATCAAGCACCACCACAAGCACCAACGCCAGTTGCCAAACCAATGGCGGATGATTTTGCTTCTTTGGAAACAATAAATAATTCATCACCGCCAGCATCAGTAAAAAACACAAACTCGCAAAAAATAAAATCAGCAAAAATAGCAAAAACTAAACAAGTAAAAACGATTAAAATCAAAGAAGCAAAATTAAAAACAATACCAAAAAAACCATTGGCAAGTGTGACGTCGTTATCTTCTCTGGATAATAATGGTTTACTTAAATTTAAAAGTTCTGTTTGGGTTATTCAAATGGGTAGTTTTACTAAAAAAGAACGCGCATTGCGATTGGTTAATCAATTACGTGCGAATGGATATCGCGCATTTATTCAAAAAGCAGGGGATGATATTCGCGTGTTTGTTGGCCCAGAAAATCAACATGCATCTGCGCGTGAGTTGGCAAGTAGATTAGAAAGTGAAGTCCATATTCGCGGCATGGTCATTAGCTATCAACCATTGCGGTTGTAGAAAGCTCAAATACGCCAATTATCAGAGCCGCGACATCATCAGGAAAAATTCACGGTCGCGGCTCTGATGAAATTAATATCTAAAGCTCAATAACTTTTTGCTTTCCCGTTTCATCCCAAATCAACCCGCTGCCGCGTCCATGCCAAGCAGCAAGTACGATACGCATCTTATTTTTTTGATCGTGAAAAAACGTATGCATCGCGGGTCTATGCGTGTGACCGTGAATTAAAAAATCCACTTCATGTTTTGTCATAACGCGTTCAACTTCTTTTTGTGTGACATCCATGATCTCAGACGAAACCGATCGCGTATGATGAGCGCTATATTCCCGCAATTTTTTTGCTATTTTTCGACGTATAAACAAAGGAAAAAGTAAAAAAAACATGTGCACGAATGGATTGCGTATATCTTTTCGCCATCGCATATAACGAATATCGGCCGTACATAAGGTGTCACCATGCATTAATAATACTGGCGTACCATACAATATTATTTTTTTTTCATCCGGTAATAATTGACAGCCTGTCTTGCGTAAAAATCTTTTCCCAATTAAAAAATCGCGATTGCCATGTTGTAAATAAATAGGGATACCTTTTTGTGTCGTGGCAAGAAGTGCTGCCATGACTTGGCGATTAAACACATCATCGTCATCATCGCCAATCCACACTTCAAATAAATCGCCTAAAATATAAATGGCATCGACATTTCCAAAGTTGCAGTCTGATAATAAAGTGAAAAATTGCAATGCCGTGTCAGGATGGTTTTCATCTAAATGTAAATCAGAGATAAATAATGTTTTTCGTGCTGTTTTTCGTAATATTTCTTGTGAGGAGGTCATAAAGTAGTGGTTTTTTAAGGTGATTTTGTACTTATTTTACACCTGCTTAGCCACAAACTCTATCCTATTTTTTATATTAATCTATAGGTATCCTATACTTAATATGCTGGTTATATGAGGGATCTGCCATGAATTTACTTACTCGTCAGACTTCATTCATGTTGTGGGAAGATGTCATTAAAAGCGCTGAAAACCACTGCGCAGTTTCTTTAAAAAAAGAATTAGAATCCTACTTAATCTCTTTGTTAATGCGTTATATTAACAAACCAGGCGTGACCACACAAATATTGGCGACGGCATTTCTTAAAGCATTACATGAAGATGAGGGCAGGCAATCTTCATTACAATCAGTGGGTGACCACTGTTTGTTATTTGTTGGTTTATTTCCGCATTTAGCTGAAAAACGCCTCGTCAAAATTAATTATTTTGTTGATTTAGGGCGTTCTGCTTATGCCACTATTTCCCACACCACCAATGATTTATATAGCTCGCTTGCTTTGCAATTTGTCGTTTTAATGGATGTGTTGCAATCAATCCGTGTGCAAAATGATTTATTACCCTTAGAAGCCTACGAATTATGGAATGAAGTGGGCAGCCAACGTGCATTGAAAATATTGCAAACATATTCTCATGGTATTCCTTTTAAATTTCTGAAATAACAGACAGATTGAGTTCGCTTCTCATCCCGCATAAAATAAAGCCCTTTAACGAGGAGCGAATATCAATGCGTTTTATTTTGCTAGGTTGTCCAGGGGCAGGGAAGGGTACACAAGCTAAATTGATCACAGAAAAATACCATATTCCGCAAATTTCAACCGGCGATATTTTACGAACCGCTATTCAACAAGGCACGCCACTAGGGAAAAAAGTAAAAGAAATTGTAGAAAGCGGTCATCTCGTTCCCGATGAGGTAGTGATCCAACTTGTGCTGGAGCGCATTCAGCAACCTGATTGCAAAAATGGGTTTTTATTAGATGGTTTTCCACGCACGGTTGCGCAAGCAGAAGCGCTGCATCAACAAACGCCTATTGATTATGTAATTGATATTGACGTGCCAGAAGAAGAAGTGATTAAACGCTTAAGCGGACGTCGCGTGCACCCAGGATCTGGTCGCACGTATCACCTAATGTATCAGCCGCCACGCGTTGCTGGAAAAGACGATGAAACCGGCGAAGAACTCATTCAACGTCCTGATGACAGTGAGGAAACTCTGCATAAACGTCTTACCGTATATCAAACACAAACCAGTCCATTACGTGATTATTATCAGCATTTGAATAAACATGCGCAGTATATAAAAGTCGATGGGATAGGATCAGTGGATGCAATCACGCAACGCATTTTTTCGGCTCTACCATAAATCCACTTATTAAACCTTAAATCAGATAATTTCCTCTTAAGAATCGGTCGAAAAGCGCTGTTATACTTGAAGTGTTCTTAAAGGAATACATGATAATTGACTTGAACATGAAGGAGCAACATCATGAAAATTAAAGTAATTGAATCAGCTACGAAGCGTCCTCTTGTAAATACTAAAATACAATTGCAAATCAAAGGGAAAGAAAGTGGCTTTTTAACGGTAACAACGGATGCAACCGGTTTGTTCATGATAGATGACAAATATAAAGGTCACCAATTGTTAGCACTACTTAATGGTGCGCAAGGGGCTGCAATTGCAGCAGCAGATAATGCAACATTAATATTAGATACAAAAAAAGCAACAACAACCGCCAAGGAAGGCCATAAAGAAGAATGGAAATAGTGGAGTGGTTGTAGAGTGTTGTAAGTAAACAAGGCCGCATCATTATCATTGCGGCCTTGTTTTTTTTATTTGATTCAAGCGATACTGGACGCATCTTTTAGGTTATAAAAGCGTCGTATTATCATGACTCATCAACGCCAAGTTTACTATGATACCCCATCTCAACAACTCGTCTGTGAGGGTGATTGGAATTTAAAACAGTTCCAGTCATTAAAAACAATCTTAGATGCGATCCAATTACCTTCTTCGCTAAAAGAGGTAACCATTAATGGAAAAGCCATTCAACAGATGGACAGTGCCGGTGCGTGGTTATTATTGCAATGGCAATCACACCTGCAAGATGATCATTTGCAGATTCATTTCCAGCATTTTTCGGAAGAACATAAAAAACTACTTTCTATCATCCAAAAACGTATAGAAGAAAAATTAATTGTCCCAGCCAAACCACATTTATCTTGGTTAGCGCGCATAGGCAAAGATGTCTGGGAAAAATCACAGGGGTTATTTAGCTATCTCGCATTTATTGGGGAATTATCCTATGAATTTCTGCGAATATTACGTCATCCTAAACATTTTCGTGTCAGTGCTATTGTAAGTGTCGTTTTTAGAAATGGCTATCAAGCATTACCTATCATCGCATTATTATCTTTTATGATTGGCGTGGTGATTACTTATCAAATGGGTTTGCAATTACGCAGTTATGGCGCAAATGTTTTTATTGTTGATTTATTAGGGCTTTCTATTTTGCGAGAATTTGGCCCGTTACTCACGGCAATTATGGTAGCTGGCCGCACTGGATCTGCTTTTACTGCACAATTAGGCATGATGAAATTGAACCAAGAAATTGACGCGCTCAATACCATGGGTGTCACACCCGCAGAATTATTATTATTGCCGCGTGTCTTGGGATTATTTATTGCCTTACCATTACTCACGATGTGGGCAGATATATTTGGTGTCATTGGCGGCATGGTGATGTCGAATAACATGTTAAATATTACCTGGGGCGATTTTTTGCGTCGTTTTCCTAATGTGATTCCATTGCGCGCATTTTTAATTGGCTTTGGTAAAGCGCCCGTATTTGCACTGATTATTGCGAGCACCGGTTGTTTTCAAGGTATGCAAGTAAAAGGTAGCGCTGATAGCGTGGGACGCAATACCACACGCAGTGTTGTAATGAGTATTTTTTTCATTATTGTGGCGGATGCTATTTTCTCCATCATTTTTAGTAAGCTAAAATTATGACGCACGCAAATGACATTATTAAAATTAAAAACTTGAAAACCAGTTTTAATGGGAATTGGGTACATAAAGGCATTGATTTAACCATTCAACGTGGTGAAATCATTGGTATTGTCGGTGGAAGCGGTTCAGGAAAAACCACATTATTACGCGAAATATTAGGTTTAACACGGCCTACTTCTGGTTCTATAAAAGTATTTGATCATGAACTAACGACAGCTACACCAGATGTTTTGCTTTCGATACAACAACGTTGGGGCGTATTATTTCAGCAAGATGCTTTATTTAGTTCGCTGACATTATTAGAAAATGTATCGTTTCCTTTGTTAGAACATACAAACTTGGATGATCAAACCATTCAATCGCTCGCTTTATTAAAAATTTTGTTAGCAGGATTAAGTAGTGATGCTGCCATTAAATATCCTGCAGAATTAAGCGGTGGCATGCAAAAGCGTGCGGGTATTGCGCGTGCAATGGTGTTAGATCCGGAATTATTATTTTTAGATGAACCGACGGCAGGATTGGATCCTAATACGGCCGCTGGTTTTGACGAATTGATTTTAAATTTACAAGAAACAATGGGATTAACCATTGTGGTCGTGACCCATGATTTAGATACGTTATGGCGGGTCACTGATCGTGTCGCATTTTTAGGGGAGGGCAAGGTGTTGTGTGTGGAAGCCATGCCTGACCTTGTGAAAAATCCGCATCCACTTATTCAAGAATTTTTTGCAGGCCCCAGAGGCAAAATATTAATTAATAATTATTCAGAAGAGAAATGAAGTGATATATACCCATTACACCTCAAGATGAGATGTTCACCTTCGCATCTTGAGGTGTAATGGGTATATATATCACTATCAGATCATCCTCCTTTAGTTCCAGAGGTGATTTATAGTGGCGCTGAAGTTGAAGTCGCTTTTTGTTAACAGGTATAGGCCTACAAAAATATGAAAAACAAACATGAAAAAGTAAATTTAGCTGAAAAATTTAATTTAATTCATGAATATTGGAATCCTAACATTGCTGGTGAATTAAATGATTCTTATATTAAATTAGCCAAATTAAAAGGCAAATTTGTTTGGCATAAACATGATAATGAAGATGAATTATTTCTTGTTATTAAAGGCACGTTGTTGATGCGATTTCGAAATCATGATGTGACGCTTCAGCCAGGTGAGTTTTTAGTTGTTCCTAAAGGCGTTGAACATCTTCCGGTTGCTGAAGAAGAAGTGCATATTGTATTAATTGAACCAAAAACAACACTCAATACCGGTGATGCAAACAGCGCTTATACAAAACAAAAATTAGATTTTATTTAAAACAGGAAATGGTAGAGTAGCCGAAAATAATTACCTACTCATATTAAATATAATGGAAACAATGCATGCTTAGAAAATTCTCGCAACTCTCACAAAAACATTTTTTAAAACCAGGTTATGTAAGTGCGCGCATCCAAAAATATAATCAAAAAAATCCTGATAATCAAATTAATCTAGTAATTAAACCACCAGCTCCTGCTGGTCTGTACGTGCCTTTTCAGCGCGAAGGACGGAATAAACTTATATTTTCAGGATTTGGCTCAAAAAATTCCGGAGGCAATATTTGCGGACGCGTAGGCCATTCACCAGGAGATCTCGCTGAAGCTGAAGGGATAAAAGCAGCAGAAGAAGCATGCATGATTTTTTTAAGATGGCTTGCAATAGCCTGTGGCGGTGATCTTGATGGCGTAAATAAAATATTATCATTAAATGTATTTGTTCAGTGTAATCCTGCTGATACTCAATTATTGTCTTCTGTGGCAAATGGTGCCTCGCAGCGTGCGATAGATGTTTTTGGAGAATATATTGGTAAACCTACGCGGACAACAACCGGTCCTCTCGTTCCAGCTAATTTAGCAGTAGAAATTACCGTCACGGTGGAAATTTGTGATGAGCTAGCAGCGGAATTGGATTTTAATGAAGCGAAAATATTAAGTGAAATTGTATGTTGGTCGAATTCATTTACACGAGCAAGTTTAAATGAAAATATAATTAGAAATTTATTTTCAAATAATGTATTAACTCAAAAAAGTATTAGTTATTTAGAAGACTGGGTTATAAAAACAATTAATTGCCTTAGTAATTTAGATGAAACTGTTTTTACAGAAGCATTAGATAGCTTAAAAGCAGAAGAAACAGAAGCAGAAAAAGAATTGTTAGGATATTTAGACCGTGTACAATCAAAACAAGATTTAATTAATTTACTTATTTATAAATTAAAGAATCTTTTGTCTACTCGAAAAACAATAGCAATAGACACTAACGCAAGATTAAGCGAGCAGTCTGAAATGTTTGGATCAAGAAAAAACAAACCAATAAAAACTGCTGCTGCAGTTGCGTTATCTGCAGCAGCAGTTTGGGGGGGATATTGGAATTATCAGAGATCAAAATTTTAAGTGATTACCTTAACCATCCGTGGCAAATATGCTATTTGCCACGCTGGGTTTTATAGGCTTCATATAATATAAATTACATTTTTTGTATTTTATATTGTGAACGTGATTTTTCTTCTTGTGATGCTTGGTTTTGGTTTTCCTCTTTGAGAGAAGGATTAAAAGTCGTCCCCGGCATTTTTGCAAAACTATTTACAACTTCATCATGTTTGAATTGAGAATCAAAAGTCGTGCCAGTTACAATGCGCGAGAATACGTTTAAAAATTCCGTATTACGTTCAGCTTCTAGTGTTCTCTGGTTAAAGTAAATTTTTGCTTCAATTTGTCCTTCTGCTGATATTAGAACAACGCAAGGATTAGCAAGTTCTTTTCCATTGTGAATAAAAGTACCTGCGCCGGCACTTTTGATGAATTGAAAATCTTGATCATACAGTGGATATATAACCGGAGCCGTAAGAGGACGTACATCATCAATATTAGAATATTTTTCTGTCAAACCTTTTTTTTCTATCACACTTCGCTGCTGACCTAAATTAAGTACTCCTCCTCCAGTAATAAAATAAATACTATAACCACGTTGCGTTATTTCTTGTTGATGCGCAAGAACCCACTTCGTCTCAGCAGTACATCCTGGTCCATTTTTTGAAGCTCCATTACCATAACCAGATAAAGTTTCACATCCAGGCACGCTATTATCACTCATACCAGGTTGAATCCAAACGACTGCCTTGCGAATATTGACGACATTAAACTTGTTAGTAGAGCTTGTATGCACTATTGGTAAAGCAAGACCAGGACATATTGTAGCTAATGAAACTCTTTTCCCTTTTTCTATTGTATGAATATGCATAATGAATTCCTTCTTTTTATTTTAGCTATTAAATTAAGTAAGTACCTTGTGAAAGGAAAAAACTATGTAACACTTTATATTTTTTTTGTCAATTTTGTTTTGCAAACTCGACAAATTTTTTTTATGTCACTTGCTAAGCAAGGCGGTGTTACTCAATGCTATCAAAATACTCCACCTCGATACTTTCAAGCAACGCTCTTATTTTTGGAAAAAGTTGCGTACCATAAGTTGAATTTTTATGCATATTCAGTGCCGATGAATCACGATAGCGCTCCATCACTACATATTTGCCAGGTTCGGTTTGTGACTTATAAAGATCATAATATTCGTTACCCGCTTCATTAGCGCGAACACTCGCCTTTAATTGCTTAAATAATTGTTCAAATTCATTTTCTTTTCCAGGTAACACGTTTACTCTTTTAATACCACCAAGCATTTTTATACCCTCCAGTTAACTTTACCTAAAGATACTTTACAAAAAGCTTTTTGTAAAGTATTATGAGGGACTTTATTGGATTTGCGGACAAGTCTCTACATGATAAAAAACAAAATGAAGCAAGAAAAACAAGATAGGGTGGATATCACCTTAAAAAAGTGGGGAAAAGCAAGGTCTGATTTAAATGCCGCTGCCAAAGCCATTGTGGGCCGGATAATACGCTTGCAAGGCGTGATAGTGGAAACAGTGGCTGAAACTTTTAAAAAATATGGAATAAATCCTGGTGAATATGCGGTTCTTTGTAATTTGCGTGTCAATGGACGTCCTTATCAACTCTCGCCAAAAGAAATCATTAAAAGTGTTTTATTGACTTCTGGCGGCATGTCAAATTTATTAGAACGCATGGAAAAGAAAAAATTAATTAAACGTATTGCCGATCCCCATGATAGAAGAGGCGTGTTAGTGCAATTGACCGATGAAGGAAAAAAAATTATTGATGCCGCCATGACTGAACATGTTGACGTGGAGCAAGAATTAGTAAGCTCACTCGATAAAAATGAACGCGTAGCGCTGGAAGTATTATTGAAAAAATTATTAACCCATTTAGATCCAACGTGAGGATAAAATGCCTATATTTACAAAATCAAATAACCACTCGCCTCACTAAATAAAGGAGAATTTCAATGTTGAGAACACTGTTAAATAATGGAATTAAATTAAAAGAAGGCCGTGTACGTAGTCGTATTGAAAACTATAACCAACTAAATCCACCTCACCTCCAAATTGATTTTAGTAAGCTACCTCCAGTTTCTACCGTTCCACCTTTTAATCGTCATGATAATAATACGCTTATTTTTTCAGCAATAGAGTCATCGCGCCCGCAGGATATTCGGGTAGGCTATATGCACGGAGACATGTTTGTGAAAACAGCGGAAGAAAAAATACAAGAAGTCTGTGGAGAGTTATTAAAAGAATTAGCAATAGCTTGTGAGGGCGATCTCGATAACGTAGATAAAATATCATCATTGGATCTAACTGTTTATTGTGATCCTCATAGCTATAAGGTAACGTCGCAATTGGCAAATCACACTGCTAATTATTTAAATACGTTTTTTGGCGCTCTGAGTGAGCCTGCTATTAAAGCAACTTCTTCCAGTATGCCACCTACAATACAACTTGCAGCAACTATTAAAATTAATAATCTGCAAGCAAATTGTATGAACTATTACGAAGCAAAAGTATTATGTGCTCTTGCAGCTTGTGTCAAAAAAATTCGTGATGATAGTTTTGATGAAAACATTATTAAAGATATATTGACAGTGTCAAATACTTCATTAAGTCCTCAAGATATCTATTACGTAGAAAATGAAGTTAGTTTAGCTATGAATTCTCTTCAAAGAATGAATGAGGAAAATCTTTTGCGGTCGCTCCATGATTTAAAAATGAGAAACTCTGAAGTATCAAGAATAATTGTGGAAATTTTAAATGCAAAAGTGAGCTCAAAAGAAGACTTGATTGATTTATTTCATTGTAAAAAGAGAAATTTTCTGACGCAAAATAGTCATATAAATTCTAAAAAAGTAAGATTAGGTCAATCGAGTTATTTAGCTACCAGTATTAACTATTCAAGCAACATAAGAAAATCCCAAGAAAACAATAATAATAAAATAGAGAAAAAACAAAAAAATACTACAACTCTTGGCAGTTTTGGTATTTTAGCGCTTGCTCAAGGAAAACCAATTATGCAGGAAGAAAATATAAAACCTCAGAATAAAATATAAAATCTTATAGGTAAAATTCAACAAATGTTAGCGTGTAAAATTTTCATGGAGGATCTAATGGAAATTATTTTGCCTGATCAAATTAGACTTTATTACGATAAAGCAGGCTCTGGGAGTCCTACCTTTATTTTTATACATGGTGGAGGTGCGGATACTTCTCACCTAGCGCCTCAATTTAATTATTTTGCACATCATATTATAAAGACTGTTACACTAGATTGATGATTTAATTATTTGACCTGTTCTTTAATGTAACGATCGATAAAAATAACAAATTCGTCTACACATTCAGATAATAAAAAATGATTTTTACAAGAAAAATAGCATGATTTTAATTGGTGTTCTTTTAAGAATTCGATGGTTTCTTTACATATAAAGTCGCCATAGCAATATATGCGTGGAATGGTTAATTCAGCGTATTTCTTACCAATAAGATGGGTATATTTCCCTGATAATTCTCGGCCCATTTGATACATTTGTGTCCCGTTTTTTAAGAAAGTTTCTGGGTGACAAAATTCAAGAGAGGCATAGTAAGGCCGAACCGCAATAAATTGTTGAGCAAGTCCTTCATAAATTTTTTTCTGCTTAAAATCATCAAACCATGCTGAAAACCGCTGTTCATTAACTGCTTGCACTAATTTTTCCGCAATAAAAGAACCAAACTGAGTAATACTGCCTTCCACATTAATAAGCGTTTTAATAGATTTTTTCATCGCAGATTCACAAAGCAAAGTTGCATGTATGCCGCCCATAGAATGAGCAACTAAAATAAAATTAGCAAGTTGCACGTTTTTTATTTTTTGCAAATAAATAATATGATTTTCTATTCCTTGTACTTGATGTTCAAAACAATAATCTGATGAGGCAGAACTTTTACCATGGCCTAATAAATCTGGAATAAGAATATTGTAATGTTCAATAAGACTTGATTTTAGATAAGGTAAATAATCTATATGTGAATCACCTAAACCATGAACGAATAAAATAGTAGGGCGCGACGATCTTAATTCAGGCGAATGAATCATGAAATAACATTCATTCTCGGTATAGAAATAAGATTCATTGATCATGATTAATCACTTCCTTTTGAAGTAGAGTCATGGAGCCACGGTTATGCACTGTGGCTCCATAATGATAGAAAATGAAAAATAATAGAATGAATGACTAAATAAATTTTAATACCATGCAAATCCTATTTTGCAGTTTTTGTAATATTATTATCTGGTCCATAATCTTCATTAAAGAAAATATTATATTGATATGAGCCAATACTGCCAGCGACACTAATATTATTAACATTGTTAGACATCACTTCCATTTGATGATTTGCAAAATCAATTTTTACACCACCTACTGCTTTACCCTGGCAATCAAGACGATCATATCCAGTAATGTCACAAGTATTATGCAGACTACCAGCAGCACATGATTTGATAATTTTAACGACTGATACTGTTTTAATAGAATAGCCACTAATATTGCCAATGACATTTGAGCAAATATGATTGACAGAAAATGAGAGTGAATACGATGTCTGGTTTGAAATCCCAAGTTCACCAACATTTTTCAATGGGGTAGCGGCGTATGCATAAATACTTGTGCTTGCTGTTATTAAAACGGTGAGCGTTGCAATTTTAAAATTCATCATCATCTCCTTAATTAATATCCTAAATAACAAGGTGAATAATATATTAAAGTGCCAACGATTACCACATTTACAAATCTTCATTTTACGAACCATGCCGTTACATGCTCAATTCCAACGACGCAATAACGGGCACCCGACAAGACTTTTTCATCGGTTTTTAATCTTCTTCATAGCAGCTGAGTATTTCTCATCATCATTATCGGCTTGCGAAAATTTAAATGCTGAAACCTCGTGCTTTTTTAAAAGCACACGACTGTTAGGACTGGTAATTTCATGTAATACATATTTTTCCCGCTTTGTATCTCATTATATTGCCAATAAGTGTTCATAACAGTAAGTTGGTGTTCTAGAGGAGAATCCTTAAATAATTTAGTTTTTTCTAAATTTAGAGGAATCACTTTTTTAAAGAATTTATAAAATCGATAATATAAAGCAGAGTCGGAAAAAGTTCTAATTTTACTATTTATACTAAAATAATTTAAAGAACTAACCGCATACATATGAAATAAAAAAGAAGATACGCAAGGAAATCTAGGATTTAACATAAGATACTGATTCAAAAATTCTGGGCTAGTAAAACCAAAACCATATTCAGGATAGTAATTAATTAATTTTGATTTAAATAAAACCCGTTCGCGCATGATATCAAATAAATGCATTTGGTATTCATGTTCGCCATTCAATTTCCAAGCATCAGCCTTTAATAACTCTAGTTCCGTAATTGGTTTCTCATTAAGAACAGATAAATCGCCTAAATAATCCCATTCAATTAATTTTGAAATTAAATATTCTTGAATCGCATGCCCATAAGGACCATGATGTCTATTATCGGTATTAGCATATCCTGGCGCATCAATAAATATTTGACCCTTAGCAGTATAATTTCTTGCCTTTTCATTAGGTACAATTCCTGCAAATAAAAACCAACCCTCTGTGTTAGAAAATAATTCTACTTCTTCTCTTGAAGTTGGAATATTTATATTATTCTTTTGTAATTGTTCTTTAAGAGGAACAGCTAAAAATTCGATAGGATATTTTATTTGCAAAATTTCTTTTGTAATTATAGGATGATAAGAAATTTCTTTAACACGTTTGTCGCAAATTAAATTTTCTTGAAAAATATATTCGCGAGGATTTAAACGTTTTTCTTTAAGTACCTCCGAAGTAAATCCTATGCTAGCTATATTTTTGGCTACTGATTTTTCTAATTCGTCAAAAATTTTATCTAAAATTATTTTTTCATTTAAAAAAATGTAAAAGATTTTAGCCTTTAGTCTAATAATTTTTTCAAAACGTTGATTTGAAATATCCTTAGGCTTTTCAACCACCTGCATCATTCCTTGATATATTTTTTCAATATCTTTTTTTGGAAACAGGGAGAAAATAAAAGCAGTAGGTGAATAACGCGAATAAGACGCATGAAAATCGCGAGGTTTTAAGGGGAAAATTGGCATTGCAAACTACTCATTATTATTTAATTATAGGCATGCATTATATAGCTAGCGCAACATGTTATATGACTCTATGCCGTGATTCTTTTCATCTTGAGGTGTAATGGGTATATTAAATTACGCAATAATGCTTTATATAAAATTCGCTTCCTTCGGTCGGTTCTGTAATTGTTCGTTATATTTATCTTCTCTGCATTGATTTCGAAACTTAAGAGCGAAGAGTGTGACCGCTGACCCTGTAAGTACAATAAGTCCTGGAATGAGGGCAGACATTCCCACTTCAGCGAGATCATCACCGCCTTTTCTATGTGAGGTAGTGTCATGATCAGAAAAAGCATAAGCAAGACCACCAACGGCACTGAAAATTGTTCCCATTACCGTTCCTATACAGCCCGTTGTTTTTAGGCATGATTCGACCATGGTATCTTTAATTTTTTCTTTTTTTATTAGCGGTTGTTGGTTTTTCTTTTTTTCGAGACATTTCTTAATACAACTAGTTTTCATTATATAACTCCTCTAAATTTCTAGTTTTTAAATAATTAAAAACTATTATAATTGTGCAACATTAAGCAGACATTAAATCCAATTATATTTTGAAATTAAGTTAATTATACTAGTTTAATACTAGTCTAAAAAAGGTTGAAAAAGGGGAGCATGTTATCATTACGAAACATGGCCATCCCGTTGCGAAATTAGTGCCAACGGGCGGCTCAGGTCGTGAACAATCGAAACAGGCGATTAAACGAATTAAAGCCTTCAATCAAAAACATATGCTGGGTAAGATAAATTGGAAAACATTACGTGATGAGGGTCGACGCTGAATAGTTAATATCACGGTTATTTTTGCAAGAATATTCCAAATAAAAAATGTAAGGTAAAACAATCACTATTGTCAGCGATTGATAATATTCCTTATTTGCTTGGAAATCGTTTTGAGCAAAATACTGCATAAGACCAAAGACATTGTAGAGCAGGAAAAGTTGTATAAGAACATAGATAATCCAAAAAGCTTTCCATCTCGATGCGAAGATCAGGAATCTAATTCTGTATAAATAAAGATCAAATAAAGTGTTATAAGTATTGACTCTCTCGTTACGTAACCCCTTATGATGCGATAGTCGGATAGAGGAATGTCTATGGTATATACGGTAAAGAAATTAGCTAAGATATCAGGAATTAGTATTCGAACACTTCGTTTTTACGATGAAATTGGATTACTAAAGCCTGCTTATTATGGCGATAACAACTATCGCTATTATGAAGAAGAGCAGCTCTTGATGTTGCAGCAAATTTTATTTTATCGTGAATTAAGTTTTCCTCTCAATGACATACAGAGGATTATCAGCAGTGATGACTTCAATAAAATCGATGCCTTGATTTCTCACAAGCAAGTCCTTGCACAAAATCTTGACCGAACAAAAAAATTGATTAAAACAGTTAACCAAACCATTGCACATTTGAGAGGTAAAATAACCATGTGTGATGAAAAATTATTTATTGGCTTTGCACATCAATTCGCGTTCGATTCATTTGTAACCGC
>OBEQ010911574.1_pt1 | contig 19744 bp, 14 predicted proteins | sample 1670901 | NCBI WGS metagenome assembly OBEQ01 (sample SAMEA104232315, study PRJEB22302) | groundwater metagenome | biome: forest; feature: aquifer; material: groundwater | place: USA | collected 2011-08-07 | depth 5.4 m
AAGGCGTGCGGGAAGGTCCGAATGACAAGGGAAAGAATGAAATTTGCCAAAGTTCAGTTCCAAGTAAGTTCGTCGGTTTCCCGTTGAAGATCACGTTTGTTTTGCCGGGCGTCCCGGCGCCTATCGGAGGTTTCAGAACGGTCTATGAATATGCCAACCACCTGTCAGCTCGCGGCCATGAGGTGACGATCGTGCATCCCCGTGCTCATCGCCACGCGGATCCTCCCGCGAATGTGTGGCAGGGGATCCGTCGAAAGGGAGGATACTTCCTAAGAAAGTTTTTCACACCTACCGTTCATTGGATGCCTATGGCGCCCAAAGTTCACATGAGGATGACGCCGGATCTTTCGGCGGCCTCGGTGGACGACGGTGATGTGGTGGTGGCTACGGCGTGGCAGACCTCCGACTATGTGGCCGGGTACCCCGCGTCGAAAGGGCGAAAATATTATCTCGTCATGGATTTTGATCATTGGTTCGGACCTCAGGATCTCGTCGAAGCCTCGTGGAAATTCCCCATGAAAAAGGTGGCCATCTCTACGTTTATTTACGAGAAGGTCGTGGCGGTTACGGCGGACCCGAAGAACGTGATCATGATTCCTTGCGGCGTGGCCCATGAGAGATTCCGCCTCTTCAACGATTTGGCGAAGAGGTCAACGATCGCCATGATGTATTCGCCAGGGCCCTACAAAGCGGCTGAGGATGGCGTTCGGGCGCTGGAGATTTGCAAAAAGAAATATCCGGACATTCAAGCCGTGGTGTATGGGAGAACTCGTCGGCCTCGCGGTCTGCCCTCGTGGGTGGAGTATCGATCCCAGATCGCCGAGGAAGAATTGGTCCAGGTCTATAACCAGTCCAAAATTTTTCTCTGCAGCAGTTTGGCGGAGGGATTTGCTCTGCCGCCGGCGGAAGCCATGGCGTGCGGTTGTGCGGTGGTGTCTACGAGGTGTGGGGGTAACGGCGAATATGCTGAACACGGCGTGACGGCTCTTCTGTCGCCGCCGGGTCAGCCCGGGGCGCTGGCCGAGAACGTGTTAAAGTTGTTGGAAGATGACGAGTTAAGAGTGCAATTGGCCCAAGCCGGTCATCGACGCATTCAGAGGTTTACGTGGGAGCGAAGCGCGGATCTTTTGGAAAAATACTTCCTAAAAGATGGTTGACAGGTCCCATATCTAGTAGTAGGATTCCCCCCTACCACCATATCTTGTACATCGGTGATTTGAAGCAGTACGATGAAAGTCAAGGATGGCCCGAGCGCCATGGATTGAACCACCCTGGGGAGCGTGATGTGATATGCCGGTAATGTTAGAGCAAAAAGGTCTCGAAGTTCAGCGTCGGTACACCGTGAGAGGACAAGATCCATTTGCCGCGATCCCGTTCGTGAAAAGAAATTCCCGCATCGTCAATCCGGATGGCTCAGTGGTATTTGAATGCCAGGATTTCTTAGCGCCTGAATCATGGTCCTCCGTGGCCTGCGATATTTTAGCTCAGAAATATTTTCGGAAAGCGGGCATCCCCGCCATTCTTAAGCCGATTCCTGAGGCGAACGTCCCCCAATGGCTTTGGCGCGCTGAAGCGGATGTGGATGAGTTGAAGTCGCTTTCTCAGGAAGAGCAATACGGTATGGAACGCGATGCCAGGATGGTTTTCAGGCGCCTGGCAGGATGTTGGACCTATTGGGGATGGAAGCACGATTACTTTGCCTCCGAAGAGGATGCGCGCGCCTTTTACGATGAAATTTGCTACATGCTGGCTTCTCAAATGGCCGCTCCCAACTCTCCCCAATGGTTTAATACGGGTCTGCACTGGGCCTACGGGGTCACGGGTCCCGCCCAGGGTCATTATTATGTAGATGCTTCAACCGGTGAGGTTCAACTGTCCAAGGATTCTTATGAGCATCCCCAGCCCCACGCCTGCTTTATTCAAGCGGTCACGGATGATTTGGTGAATGAAGGTGGCATTATGGATTTGTGGGTGCGGGAAGCTCGATTATTCAAATATGGATCAGGCACGGGCACCAATTTCTCCAATATCCGCGGGTCCGGCGAATCGTTGTCGGGCGGCGGGGTGAGCTCGGGATTGATGAGTTTTCTGCGAATCGGCGACCGGGCGGCGGGAGCAATCAAATCCGGCGGCACTACGCGCCGGGCGGCCAAAATGGTCACTCTCGACATGGATCATCCGGATATCGAGGAATACATCAATTGGAAAGTGGTGGAAGAGCAAAAGGTCGCGGCGTTAGTGGCGGGGTCCAAACTGGCTAGTCGGCATTTGAACGCGATCATACGGGCTTGCCAAGAGACGAAACCCGAATTAAACGGCCACCGGTATGATCCGGCGTTCAATACCGGTTTGAAACAAGCGGTTCAGGCGGCCCGACGGGTGATGGTTCCGGAAAACTACATCCAGCGAGTCATTCAACTGGCGGAACAGGGGTATACGTCCATCGAGTTTCCTGAATACAACACGGATTGGAATTCCGCGGCCTATTTGACGGTGGCGGGACAAAATTCGAACAATTCTATTCGGGTGACCAATGAGTTCATGCAGGCGGTGGTGGAGCATAAGACGTGGAATTTATACGGCAGAACCGAGAAAGCCAAGGCCCTGAAAGAAGGCCGCGCCCCCAAGCCGTACAAGACGGTCCGGTCACGTGATTTATGGGAGCAAATTTCCTATTCCGCGTGGGCGTGCGCCGATCCTGGCGTTCAGTTCGACACGACGATTAACGAGTGGCATACGTGCACAAAAAGCGGTCGTATCAACGCTTCCAATCCCTGCTCGGAGTACATGTTTCTGGACAATACGGCATGTAATCTCGCCTCCTTGAACGTCATGAAGTTTTTTGACACCGAACGCGGCGAGGTAAATTTGGAAAGTTATCGCCACGCGTCGCGCCTCTGGACGGTCATGTTGGAAATATCCGTGTTGATGGCCCACTTTCCCGGCCGGGAGATCGCGGAGTTGTCCTACCGCTATCGTACGCTGGGATTGGGATACGCCAACGTCGGCGCCCTGCTCATGGTGTTGGGGATTCCCTATGATTCCAAAGAAGCGTTTGCCGTGACCGGCGCCCTGTCGGCGATTATGACGGGCGTGTCGTATGCCGCGAGCGCGGAAGTGGCCTCGCATTTAGGCGCGTTCCCGGGGTATGCGGACAATCGTGATGACATGCTGAAGGTCATGCGCAACCATCGCCGCGCCGCGTACAATGCCAAAGTCGAGGAATACGAAGGATTGAGCGTGGCCCCGCAAGGGATTGATCCGGAGCATGGCCCTGACTATTTGGTCAAGGCGGCCCGGGAAGATTGGGATCGGGCCGTGGCCTTGGGAGAGGAATTCGGATATCGGAACGCCCAAGCCACCTGCATTGCCCCGACGGGCACCATCGGGCTAATTATGGATTGCGATACGACTGGCGTGGAGCCGGATTTCGCCTTGGTGAAGTTGAAAAAATTGGCGGGTGGCGGGGATTTCCGCATCATCAACGAATCCGTGCCGTTGGCGTTGCAGCGGTTGGGATATTCAGACGCGGAGACGACGGAGATTATTCGCTATTGCCGCGGAGCGGGTACGCTGGAAGGCGCTCCCCATATCAATCCGGTCACGTTGAAAGCTCGCGGATTCACCGAAGAGGCGCTTCACCGGGCGGAAGAGGCTCTGACGTCGGCGTTTGAAATGCAATTCGCCTTCAACAAATGGACGTTAGGCGAGGAATTCTGCAAGTCGTTGGGAATCACTGAAGAGCAGTTAAATCAGCCCATGTTAAATTTGCTGGAAGCTTTGGGTTTTACCAAGACACAGATTCAAGAAGCCAATGACTATGTTTGTGGAACGATGACGATTGAAGGGGCGCCTCATTTGAAGCAGGAACACTATCCCGTGTTTGATTGCGCCAACAAGTGTGGTCGGCAAGGCCAGCGTTTTATCGCGTACAGCGCCCATTTGAAAATGATGGCCGCGGCCCAGCCGTTTATTTCCGGCGCCATTTCCAAAACCATCAATATGCCGAACACCGCCACGGTGGAAGATATCAAGAAGGCGTATATGGAATCGTGGAAATTGATGTTGAAGGCCGTCGCGTTGTACCGGGACGGATCAAAATTGAGTCAGCCGTTGAATTCGGTGAGCGATGATGAAGGCATGGAGGACGTATCGATTGAGGAATTGCGCGCGGAACCGGTCAAGGTGGCCGAGCGTATCGTCAAACAATATCTGCGCAATCGTCGGAGACTCCCGGATCGCCGCGCGGGCTACACACAGAAAGCCGTCATCGGGGGGCATAAAGTCTATCTGCGAACCGGCGAGTATGAGGATGGTTCGCTGGGAGAAATCTTCCTGGATATGCACAAGGAAGGCGCGGCGTTCAGAAGTTTGATGAACTGTTTTGCGATCGCGGTGTCGTTGGGGCTTCAACATGGCGTGCCGTTGGAAGAGTTTGTGGATGCGTTTGTGTTCACCCGCTTCGAGCCCAACGGCATGGTGAACGGAAATCCGCATATTAAAATGGCTACTTCGGTTATTGATTACGTGTTCCGGGAGCTGGCGATCAGCTATCTAGGACGGCATGACTTGGCTCAGGCGGTCCAAGAGGACATGCGCGGCGACGCTATTCAAAAGCCCGGGGAGAAAGCCAGATTGGATGATGAACTGACGAGAGAGGGACCTACGCCGGAAGGCGCGGTCATCGAGAGCCATCGCCTACCCAGATCCTCCCATTTGGTGCTGGAAGGAAATCGTGCGGCGCTTCCTCAAGTAAGTAGCCGCGCTGAACTGGCGCGTATTGCTAAGCTCAAGGGGTATGAAGGGGATGCTTGCCTGGAATGCGGCCAATTCACCCTGGTCCGGAACGGGACCTGCTTGAAATGTATTACCTGCGGGTCGACATCGGGTTGTTCGTAATTCGGTAAGGATCATTACCTTCCCCAAGGAGGGCTCTGGGCAGAGCCCTCATTTCTTTTTGCTTTTTGGGGGTATTCTGGCCTATACTACCGTTTCGCAAATGATCCTATTAATCGGTCGTCGGATGGGAAAATGGTCGGGGTTCAGGAGCAACTAAGCCTTCTCGTTCAACTACAGGCCCTCGATCGGGCCATTGATTCCATTACCGAACAAAAAAACGCCATCCCCCAAGAAATCGCCAGACAGACGAAGGCGCTCAAAGAGCGGGAGCAAGCCAGCCTCGCGATCAAGAAAGACATCGAAGCCCTCCAGCGCGCTCGCAAACAGGATGAGCTTGAGGCGGAATCCAAAAATACCGAATTGAAAAAATTCCAAGCCCAGTTGTTCGAAGTCAAAACCAATAAGGAATACCAAGCCATGCAAGCGGAAATTAGCGATCGTAAGGCGCACAAAGCCAAAGCGGAAGACAGCGTGCTCCAAAAAATGATGGCGGAGGACGAAAAGAAAAAAGATCTCGCCGCGGCCATGGAGGCGTTCAAGGCGTTTGAAAAGGAGTTCAAGGCTTTGGAGCAATCATTGAACGCCAATTTGGCCGAGCTGGAAAAGGAATTGGCGGCCAAGATGGAAGAGCGAACCGCCGCCGCTCAGAAAGTGGAGGCGAAATCGCTCGGTATTTACGATCGCATCCGGAAAAACGAAGACGGCGTGGCGTTATCCCAGATCACCAACAGTACGTGCGGCGAGTGTCACATGTCGCTTCGCCCGCAGATCACCATTGAACTCACCAAACAAGATCACATCGTGTTTTGTGACAGCTGTTCAAGGATTCTCTACCTCTAACGAAGGAGCCAGAAGACAGAAGTCAGGAGTCAGAATGAAGAATGTCGGTTATTATATTCTGTCTTCTGAATTCTGACTTCTCACTAATCATGAAAAATTATCCTATTCTGATTTTTCATATTGATGGTGCCTCCAAGGGAAATCCAGGCCGTTCGGGAATCGGCGTGGTCGTCAAAACCCCCGAAGGGGAAATCATCGAAACCATTGCTGAGTATATCGGGGAAGCCACCAACAACATGGCGGAGTATCAGGCATTGTTGAAAGCGTTGGATCAGGCGAAGAAACTTGGGGCCCAGGAGATTAAAGTCTTTTCAGACAGTCAGTTGATGGTCCGCCAGGTGAAGGGCCAATATCAGGTGAAGGACGCCAAATTGAAGATTTTGGTGGCTGAGGTTCACCAACAGCTCAAGCATTTTAAGCAGTGGGACCTTCACGACGTCCCCCGCGAACAAAACGCCCACGCCGACGAATTAGCTTCCTCAGTCATTCCCGAGAAAACTTAAAGTAGTATCCGCTCACCCTGAGCTTGTCGAAGGGTTAAAACCGCACCCCCACCTGAACAATTATTAATGAAGCCGTATTAGCCGGGTGAATCAACCATTGATACCGGCCTTCGACAAAGAGCTCCAAGGGCAGGTGGAGATCTTTGAGATCACTTCCGATTCCCACTCTTTGCCGCCGTCACCGTATACGTCCCATACGGCAAATCAAACGCATAGCTTCCGTCGGCAGTAGCTTTGGTCGTGACCACCACATCCGCCGCTTTGGCGGTGATGGTGACCCCTTCCGGACTCTCTCCGTCTTCCAGGGCCACCGTGCCTTTCACGGCACCTTTCACCTCGCCCGTCGCAATGCCCAGAACATTGCGGCCGTCCCGGCTACACCCCACCAGCCCCACGATCAAGGCCAATGCCAACACCCCTCATTTTATAAATCAATTATAGCTCAAAATTTCGATCAGCGGGCGTTCGCGGGAGAGATGGGGGGGGGTAACTCTTGTTGGCGCAATGAAAAATATCCTCGATTTTTATCAAGCCCTTAGCGATATACTATAAAAGACAATGCCAGAGATCAGCCGTTTTTTTGGAATCATTATTCGGATGTTTTTTGACGAGCATAATCCTCCGCATATCCATGCGGAGCATCAAGGGAACAAGGCGGTATTTGATTTGAGTGGAAATATCACACAGGGCAATCTGAAGTCACGAACCGCTATCAAACTCGTGCGCGATTGGATCGACTTGCACGTCGCCGAATTGCGCGAGGATTGGAAACTCGCCCAGGCCGGGAAGGCTATCAAGAAGATCGACCCATTGGATTGAGGTGAACGATGTGGAATCTTAATGAGGTCAAACAGATTGAGTACCAATTAGACTATTCTTTCCTGATCGTTTTTGATGATGGCACCCGTGCGATTATTGATTTTTCGGAGTACCTGCAACGTGGACCTATTTTTGCCCCACTGAAGGATCGCGACTTCTTCCGGCAGGCAAAAATCGAAGGTGGGACCATCGCTTGGCCCAATGGGGCGGACATTGCTCCTGAAACCCTGTACGAAAAATGCGAACGAAAAATGCGAATACAACGTTAGCGGGTTCGTCGGTTCCATTTAGCGATTGTGGAGGGGCAAATGCTCGGCCACGTAGGCCGCGTAGCGAAGGGCGGACAAAATTTGATCGCGACTGATATGAAATTCCTGCTCGATCGTTTCGAAACTTTCTCCCGCTCCCACATAACCTACGATGGAGGCCACGTCGAGGCGAGTGCCTTTGAGGCATGGCAATTATATCGTCAATCGTACCGAGAGCAGTAGGCTTACCTTTTGAGGAGGGTTTGAAGTATTATGTTGATGGGGCAGAGCGGATGGTCGCCCCGTAGCGTGTCCGCAAGGACTCTGCTACGGGGAGGAAAGTCCGGCCGCACCTGACACCGGCGCTGGGTAAGACCCAGGCCCCGCTTCTTAAAGGAACGGGGACAGAGAGTGCCACAGAAACGATACCGCCGGGTAGCGTGTCCGCAAGGACTCTGCTACTTGGTAAGGGTGAAACGGTGAGGTAAGAGCTCACCGCCCCTCGGGCGACTGAGGGGGCAAGGTAAACCTCGCTGGCGCAAGGCCAAATAGGGGCCCAATCCAAGGGATCAAACCCTTGTTGACAGGAGCGTGTCAGCTCTTGAGGTCCGGGTAGGCCGCTTGAGGGAAGGGGCAACCTTTCTCCTAGAGGAATGACTATCGTTCGCCGAAGCGAACGCGAAAGCGGTCGCGGAGGAGGATACAGAAGCCGGCTTATAGCTCTGCCCCAATTTTTTCTCTGCGAATATTCGCAGAGAAAAAATAGAGCAGGGGAACAGCAGAGCAGTGGACCAGTAGGATCCCTGCGGTCTACTGTTCGACTGTTCTACTTGTTCGAACTTATGGTCAATTCTTTAATCGTGAAATTCCCTGTGGTGTCGAAGGCGCGGACACGGATTAAGGATGACGCGCCTGAAGGCGTGAATTGGAACCGGAAGCGTTCTTGAGATTGGTCGTAGAGGCCGTCTGCAGGCGCTACAAACATCCATTCTTCGCCGTTCATCGAATATTCCACCCGGGCAATGACGCTCGTCTCATCTTCCGCGGCGCCTTCGACAGTAACCGTTCCTTTGCCTTGGGCGGTAAGGGAGGAGAGGAGTGGCGCGCGATTGTCTATGAGGATGGGTCCGGTGGTTTTCCAGCCTTTTTCGGTTTGCGCGGTGTCATTCATGCGTTCGTCGGAGGCGGTGACCTTCACGTAATACCAGCCGTCTTCCAGCTGTTTGGGGTCGAATTTATAGTCTTTTCGCGTGACAGGTTGGGGATGCAAAGTGAGCCACGAGGGACTCCCATCTCGTTGGACGGCCACGAAGTAGACCAGCTCATCCCCGTCCGCGTCTTCTGTTTTCCATTTTACGGTGACCTCGGTAGATTCCTTCGGCTTGCCTTGTGATCCTCGATCTTCGGGCGTTTCCAAGGTGATTTCCGAGACCACCGGCGTTTGATTGGAGGTGAGATAAGGAATCATGATCCATCTCAATGCCGAACGAGGATCTTTCCATGAAATTTTGAGTTGGAGATACCGGCCCGTCGGGCAAGTAGGGATTCCCGGCGAGGCAAGGGCGGAGGACCAGTCGGACCATCGGGTATCGGGGACGGACGTATTGCCGCTTCGCGCGGAGACGGTGAGGGCGCCATCCGTTCCCCAAGTCAGGCGGCCCCACCGGGCAGGGAATTTAGCGTCTTTGATATCCGATACCCAGGAGAGATCAGTCTCGGCCGGTTGAGCCAAGTAGACGGCTCCTGGATTTCCCGTGGTGACGAGGGACAAGCCTTTGGGGTCGGTATAGAGGCCGAGAATTTGTCCTTCGGTCAGGTCAGCTAAGAGCGTCGTGGATCCGTCCGGTTGACGTTCGAGGATTTTGGCTTCGTCACCGGTACCGATCATAATTGGGCCAAGGGGCAGAGTGGCTAGGCTCGTGAGATACACTTTAGATAGCCCCCAGAGCTTGGCGAGGCGGCCGTCCAACCCGGCTCGGTAAACCGTGCCGTCGAACAATTCCTGAAAAGGGGAGGAGGGGGTCGCTTCTTCTCCGCTTTTGGCGCTTTCGGCGGCACGTTTAAGTTGCTTGACGAATTTATCCGGTTCGAATTTTCTTACCTTGTTGGCGCCGATGACCAATCCCAGGGGTGTCCAGGAGAGAAAACGGGCTTCTTGCTCGTCTAAATCAAATAGCACTTCCACCTGGCCTTGAGGAGTTCGTTTCAGCACATACCCGTTGATCGAGGTCCCCGCGTATAGGGCGCCCTGGGGGTCTTCGGCCAGGGAAAGAACGTGGTCTTCTCCGGATTCCAGGATGACAGAAAATTCGCCTTTCGTGGTGATCCGATACACCCGCCCCTTAGGGCCGGTTCCGGCATAGAGCGCGCCATCTTGGGCCGTGAGCAAGCACCAAATGTAGGATTCAGGTAATTCACACAGCATGGAAAATTTTCCTCCTGCCGGACGCGAAAAAATTTTGGCTTTGGGAAATGTGCCGGCAAAGACCGTGCCTTGGGGGGTAACCACCATGGCGCTGACGATAAAGCTTCCCGTTTCGAAAAGCGGGGTGGCTTTTTGGTTTTTGAGTTCGTAAATGACGCCGCGATTCCCCGTGCCGAGCAGGAAGGCCTCTCCGGATTTTACGGCCGACCACACGCTGATTTCGTCAAGGGGGATTTTATCCAATTTATGTCCTCTTGTGACAAATCCTTGGGAATTGATCACCGTTTGGCGAAGCTCCCCTTTTTGGAATTCCTCTATGCCGGATATCTTCCATGTTTGGGTCGTAACAGCTTCCACATTGGCCAGGAAGGCCAAGAAGGCCAAGGAAGTGTATGAAGATGCGCGTCGTACCTTGCTGGCCTTAGTGGCCTCTTTGGCCTTCTTGGCTGTTTTCATGTTCATCCTCCTTTTTTCTTCACGACTTTGACCGTGAGGCGTTTTTTGCCTCCGACGATCCAATTGACGGATTTGGTGGCGTTTAAGTAGTCGCGTTCAAGATCAAGTCCAGCGGCAGCGCCTCCGCCGATCAAGGTTCCGACGACCGAGCTGGGCAGGGAAGGGGTACGCGTGCCTTTGCCGATCAGGCCCACTGAGGGCAAGAGGAGCTTGGCCACAATGACATTGGCAGGAAGGCGGATATGTTTATAAAACAGGAAGAGGTCATCCAGTGTTTCCGGTTTGGAGAGATCGGCGGAAGCTTCCCGCCCTCCTGATAGGTGGATCTCGTAATCGCCTTCAGGCAATGTCTTGGGCACGGCAAGTTCCACGGTATCATGCACGGGATCTTGATGATTGGGGCGCAATTGAAGATGAACAGTGAGCGTGTCTCCGGCTTGAACTTCTCCCGAAGAGAGCCAAGCGAGATCGATGGGCGCTCCCCGTTTCTCGTGGAGGACGGAAAACTCCGCTTGGATACGCTCGAGATCCACTTTCTTGAAAGGATTGTTCAGGATGGTCAGGACGTGTTGAATCATTTGGAATTGTTCGGGCAATTGTCCCATCGCCGCCCCTGGTCCAGGAATCATTTGTGGGTCTTGAGCATAGACATCTTCGATGATTAGGGGTTCATGACCCTTGAGATGAAGGGTGAGCTTATAGGTGATGGCAGAAGGGGTGGTATCGGTGCTCTCGGTTTGTTGGAGGAGTTGGAAGAGGGCGGCGATAAGTAATCGGGCGGTCAGCGTCTGGTGTTTGGCGATTTCAAATGAAAATGACTTTTTAAATTTAGTGTTAGGATTTTGAATGGTCACGGCCATGGGAATCATGGGGGCTTTGCGCGCGGTTGTGCCCACGATACAGGGCAGGCGGTCTTGGAGTAGCATCCCCGCCTCTTGGAGGGGGGCGCCAAGTTTGAAGGAGACTTCCAAGCTGGGAAAAATATCAAAAATGTAGGTGGTGCTGATGGGGATGGCCATTTCCCCGCTTAAAAACATGGGATGTCCAAAGGCGTAAACCTTGTCGCCGTCTACGGCGGTCACCGTGCCGATGCCGGCGGCGCTCCAATCGCCCCGAACCAGGATGACTCCAATCCCCGATCCGGGTGAAAATTTCTCAGCCTCTTTGGGCTGCGGAGGAATGCCTCCCGCTTGACCGCCTTCAAGAAATTTAAATCCATAAGGCTCCAGCGCTCCGGCCAAATACGCTCTGGCGGACCCTGTCAGCCCTGAAATGAAGAGAGGGGTGTCGATGGGGCGGTAGGGATCGTCCTTGGATGGTGGCCAGACCCCGGCGTTTTCCTGGGGGCGACCACCTTCTTCTAACATGTTGGCAATGGGGGTGACCAGCGCATAAGGTTCTTTCGCGAATCCAAATGTTCTGGAAAGGGCGCCGGCGAGCTTATTTTGAAAGTAAATCGGACTTCCACTCATGCCTTGAGCCACGCCCTTTTGAATGACACGGGGATCGGTGCATTTCACAATGATGAAATCGTGTTGGGGCATCGCATTTTTCATGATGCCGACGAGCTCCACCTCGAATCGTTCGGGCGTGGTGCCTTTGAAGACGGTGAGGCCGTAGCCTTTCAGACCCTCTTTAAGGTCATCCACAGGAATGGTGTCGAGTTTAGCATCCGACAGCAGAGGTATGAAGCAAAAACTAAAGAGGCATAAAGCAAGAACTACAGAGGTATGAGGAAAAGACAAAAGGGGTATAAAGCGAAACCTAAAGTGGAAAAAGCCGCGCATTTGTACCACCCTTACCCCTTTAGTATTTTCTTTATACCTCTTTAGTATTCGTTTCATACCTCTTTTGCCTTTGTTCCATACCACTTTTTCTTTTGTTCCATACCTCTATTTTTTCAGGTACGTGAAGATCGTCGTGTTCTCGATGGGGCCCTTGGCTTTGATGGTCATGGTCATGGGCGCGGGTTCTTCGATATCCGCGGTCGTGTGAAGACGCATGGTGCCGGTCGTGGCATCGCTCATCAATTGGCGTTTCGTCAGATTAATTTCAAGCGTGGTCTTAGCTTTGATGCTGAGCGTGGTGTCGCTGACGGCTTTCACTTGGACGGCCTGGTCTTCTTCGCCGGATTCTTGTTCCAATTTAGCCTTGGTGTTGAATTCCGCCTCGAGATCCGAATTCACTTCAATGACGCCGATGAGCCCTGAAGATTCTTCTCGGACGTCTTTCAAACGGCATTCCATGGACCCCGATGAGTTGGTGATTTTCATGGACAGGCCTTCACGGCCCGTGCGAGGCAGGAGTTTTTTGAGTTTGTCCTGAAAATACTTTTGATCCACCGTCCATTTGTCATTCAGTCGGACGGGTTGAGCGGGGAGAAAAGGCGCGTATTCCTGATTGAGGCTTTCTAGCTGTTCCAACAGGGGCTGAAGTTTCGGCTGGGCTTTGCCTTCCAGCCTAGCCGAGGTTTCTTCACCCGTGCGTGAAAAAATTACAGAAGCGCCTTCAAGAGTCGTTTCGTCCTCAGGTTCCGGCATGGGTGGATCGGTTTTCATCTTGGTGGAATAGGTTTCATACTCCCTTCGGATTTTTGAGGGTTGGCCGTCGATGACGGTTAAGACCTCTTCCTCGAAGACCTGAGAGGTGGTGGTTTCTTGCAGGATTTCCTGCGATTGCTTCTGGGCTTGCCCTTCCACGTCCATCTTGATGTCCAAGTTCATTTGGAGTTCAATGTGTTCCAAGGCTTTAGCTTTGATGAGCTGGCCTTTTTCAAATCCCAATTGGATGGTATAGGCGACGCGTGCGGTGGAGGCGGGTTGTTCAGCGGCCGAAGCCAGCGGGGCCGTTGCCAGGACACTCGCGAGAAGGAAAAAATGACCAGCGGGTCGTGGCATATGGGAAAAAGTCTAACAGAACTTGGGAATCCTTGACATAGGTTTTTGAAATTTGCTATAGTACTCCAGCCCCAAAGGGACCACCGATTGGAAAAAATGGTTCCCTGGGGGGCGGCCTTTAAACGAATCCGAGAGGTTCGAAAGGAGCGTATGATGCACACGGTAAACGAATATAGAGAGAAGGCCACCGTCCTGGATGCCGTATTATTGGACCGCACGCTCACCCGCTTGGCTCACCAGATCATGGAACACCAACGACACGCGGACCAGGTAGTCCTCATTGGCATTCGGAACCGCGGCGACGTGCTGGCGAAACGTCTGGCGGCCATTATTTCCCGCATGGAGGGGATCAGCGTGCCATCGGGAGCGCTGGATATCACCCGCCACCGGGATGACCTCCAGAAGTCAGAAGTCAGAAGTCAGAAGTCAGAATTAAAAACCAGTAGCATTCCCTGTTCTTTGGCTGATTGCACGGTTATTTTGATCGACGACGTATTGTTTACGGGGCGAAGCGTACGGGCGGCGTTGGACGCGTTGTTGGAATTCGGGCGGCCGGCCAAAATTCAACTGGCGGTGCTCATCGATCGCGGTCATCGGGAATATCCGATCCGGGCGGATTACGTGGGGAAAAATATCCCAACGTCGTTAAGGGAAGACGTCATGGTGAAATTAAAGGAAGTGGACGGTGAGGATAAGGTGATCATCCGTGAAGCCCTCTAAGTCATTGCAGATTGTAGACTTCGACTCTGAAGTCGTGAGCGCTCAGTCGAACGATTGTAGATTGCAGATTTTTGGTAGCAATTTGCAATTTGCAATTTGCAATTTGCAATTATTATGATTTGGCCGGCGAAAGACGTATTGGAAATCGTCTCACTGAGCCGGGACCATTTGGAAACCTTCCTTGGATATGCCGAGGGGTTTGAGGGAGATCACGAAAATCGAGCCGGCGAGGGTAGAGCCGTCATATTACTTTTCTTCGAAGCGAGCACCCGCACGAGAGTTTCTTTTGAGCTTGCGGCTTCTCGAATTGGAGCGACCGTCACCGTCGTGGACGTTTCCGGGAGCAGTGTCTCCAAGGGAGAAACCCTTAGGGATACGCTCCGAACGTTCGAAGCGTTGGGGGCGGATGCGGTGGTCATCCGGCATCCCGTCTCGGGAACCTTGGAGCGCGCGGCGTCTTGGACGAATTGTTCTTTGATCAACGCAGGGGATGGCATGCACGAACATCCCACCCAAGCGTTTTTGGATTTGTATACTTTGAAGAAAGCGTTCGGTCGCCTCGACGGGTTGCGCGTGGCGTTCGTCGGCGATATTGCCCACAGCCGGGTGGCTCGTTCCAATATGCACGCGCTCATGAAAATGGGCGCTCATCCCGTGGCCGTAGGGCCGGCAACCTTGCTTCCGCCGGGTTTGGGGGAGATGGGAGTGTCCACGTCCACAAATTTGGAGGAAGTCCTTCCCGCGGCGGACGTCTTGTATGTCTTGAGAGTTCAGCGTGAGCGCATGCAGAAAGCGCTGATCCCGTCCTTGGGGGATTATGCGAGAGGGTATCAAATCACGGCGGAACGGCTCGGCCGAGCCAAAAAGACCTGCGTGGTGATGCATCCCGGGCCGATGAATCGGGGCGTGGAAATTTCAACCGAGGTGGCCGACGGTCCACGTTCATTGATTCAAGAGCAGGTAAAAAACGGAGTGATCGTCCGCCAAGCCTTGTTGGCGGCGCTGTTCCAACGAAGAAATCAAGAAGTCAGAAGTCAGAGGTCAGAAGGTCAATTATGGCAATGAGCCTGCTGATAAAAGGAGGCCGGGTTATTGATCCCGCCAATGACACTGACGGCGTATTTGATCTGTTGGTGGATAACGGGGTGGTCGCCCGGTTAGGCAAAGATCTGGTGTTTCCCGGTGTCCCGGTGTTTGACGCACAGGGAAAGTGGGTGGCGCCGGGATTGATTGATGTTCATGTTCATTTACGCGAACCGGGCCAAGCGTTGAAGGAAACTATCAAGACCGGCACCCGAGCCGCGGCGCGGGGAGGATTTACCTCCGTCATGACCATGCCCAACACCGATCCCGTTATCGATACGCCGGTCGTCGTCGAGTACATCCGATTGAAATCCCAGGAAGAAGCTTCCGTGCGGGTGTATGTCGCGGCTAGTGTCACTCGCGGGGGAGCGGGTGAGTTTTTGTCGGACGCCGCCGCGTTGAAGGCGGCAGGAGCCTCAGCGTTGTCCGATGATCCATTCACCGTCATGGATGCCGAGGTGATGCGGCGGGGCATGGAATATGCCCGGACGTACGATCTGCCGATCACCACCCACTGCGAAGATAAGAGGATGGTGGTGGACGGCGTCATGCACGAAGGGGAGGTCAGCACGCGGTTGGGCGTGAAGGGCCTTCCGGCGGTGGCGGAAGATATTATTACGTCCCGAAACATTTTGCTGGCCGAGATGGCGGGTTGTCATGTTCACTTGGCGCATGTGAGCACGGCTGGGGCCGTAGAGATGGTGCGCGCCGCGAAACGTCGCGGAGTGAGAGTAACGGCCGAAGTGACTCCCCATCATCTGACCTTGGATCATCATGCGGTGGAGGGTTATCGTTCCAATGCCAAGATGAATCCTCCGCTTCGAACGGATCGAGATATCAAAGCCGTGCGTGAGGGAATTCAGGATGGCACGATTGATTGCATCGCGACGGATCACGCCCCTCATACTCACGCCGAAAAAGAGGAAGGCACGTGGTTGGAGGCGCCATTCGGGATCGTGGGATTGGAGACTTCGGTGGGTGTGGTGATGACGGCTCTTGTCCATACGGGATATTTGACCCCAAGGAAAATGGTGGAGGCGATGTCGACGGCGCCCGCCCAGCTTTTTCGCTTCCCGGGCGGCAAGTTAAGCCTGGGGGCGGTGGCCGATATAACCATTATTGACCCCGAGCGCGAATGGACGGTGGATCCCAGTCAATTTGCTTCTAAGGGTCGCAACACACCGTATGGGGGCGCCAAATTTAAGGGGCATGTGGCTATGACCATGGTGGGGGGAAAAATTGTCTATGAAGGGTAAACCCGCTCTATTGGCGTTGGAAGACGGTTTCGTGCTTCATGGGCGAAGCGTCGGTGCCGAGGGGGAGTCCTCCGGCGAGGTCGTGTTCAACACGGGTTTGACGGGATATCAGGAAGTGTTGACGGACCCTTCCTATTGCGGCCAAATTGTGACGATGACCTATCCTCACATCGGGAATTACGGAGTCAACGAAGAGGATGCGGAATCGGCGCGGCCCCAGGTGGCGGGATTTGTGATGAAGGAACTGAGCCGCGTCGTGAGCAATTGGAGAGCCACGGGTTCATTGGGAGACTATTTCATTCAGCATAAGATCGTGGCGATTGATGGCGTGGATACGCGGGCGTTGACCCGGCATTTAAGGACCCGCGGCGTGATGCGGGGGATCGTTTCCGGTCAGGAAACGAAACCGAGGATTTTGGTGGAGCGCGCCAAAAAGATTCCTTCCATGGTCGGCACCAACTTGGCTGAAGTGGTTTCTTGCAAGGAGCCATACGCGATGACAGATCGCGGGTTGGGAATTTATGGGTTTCATGCAAAATTTAAGGTGGTCGCCGTCGATTGCGGGATAAAGTACAACATTATCCGTTTATTGGCCGAGGCGGGTTGCGACGTGAGGGTGGTGCCGGCAGGTTCGACTCGAGAACAGATTTTGGCCTACCGGCCGGATGGTCTTTTTTTATCAAACGGACCTGGCGATCCCGAGGCGGTCACGGCGACGATCATCGCCGTTAAATCCTTGATCGGAACCTTGCCTATATTCGGGATTTGTCTCGGACACCAGATCTTGGCTCTGGCATTGGGCGGAAAGACCTATAAGATGAAATTCGGTCACCGGGGAGAAAATCAGCCTGTACGTCATGTGAAAACCGGGCGGGTGGAGATTACCACCCACAACCATGGCTTTTCAGTGGACTCGGCCTCCCTGCCGAAAGAGGTGGAGGTCACGCATATAAACTTGAACGACCAAACTTGCGAAGGCTTACGTCATCGGGATCTCCCGGTCTTTTCAGTGCAATATCATCCGGAAGCCGCGCCAGGCCCCCATGATGCTCGCTATCTGTTCAAACAATTCACCGACGCCATGGAACGCGCAAAACGAGGCACCTATGCCAAAACGGTCTGATCTTAAAAGCATTTTGCTGGTGGGATCTGGACCCATCGTCATCGGTCAGGCGTGCGAATTTGATTATTCAGGCACCCAAGCCTGCCGTGCCTTGAAGGAAGAGGGGTATCGCGTAATTTTGGTGAACAGCAACCCCGCGACCATCATGACGGATCCCGAATTCGCCGATCGGACGTATATCGAACCGCTCACGGTGGAGACGCTCGAAAAAATCATTGCGCGTGAACGTCCATCGGCGCTTTTGCCTACGGTGGGAGGCCAGACCGCGTTGAATTTGGCCGTCGCTCTGGCCAAGGCGGGTGTTCTGGAGAAGTATGGGGTGGAATTGATTGGGGCAAAGTTGGAAGCGATTGAAAAAGCGGAGGACCGACTGCTTTTTAAGCAGGCGATGGAGAAGATTGGATTGGAGTCGGCCAAGAGCGGAGTGGCCCATACCCTGGAAGAAGCCGTGACCATTGCCTCTTCGCTCGGTTTTCCTTTGATCGTGCGTCCCGCGTTTACGATGGGAGGGAGCGGTGGGAGCATCGTGTATAACCAGAAAGAACTGGAAGAGGTGGCCCCTCGGGGCTTTGCGGAGAGTCCCATCCACCAGGTGTTGGTCGAGGAATCGGTTGTGGGATGGAAGGAGTACGAGTTGGAAATCATGCGCGATACGAAGGATAACGTCGTCATCATTTGCTCCATCGAAAATTTTGATCCCATGGGCGTGCACACGGGGGACAGCATTACGGTGGCCCCCGCTCAAACTCTCACGGATCGAGAATATCAAATCATGAGAAATGCCTCACTCGCTATCATTCGTGAGATCGGCGTGGATACCGGCGGTTCGAACATCCAATTTTCGATGGATCCTCGCACCGGGCGGATGTTGGTCATTGAGATGAATCCCCGTGTCTCCCGCAGTTCAGCGCTGGCCTCCAAGGCCACGGGGTTTCCCATCGCGAAAATTGCGGCTAAATTGGCGGTGGGATACACGCTGGATGAATTGCCGAATGACATTACCAAATCCACCTTGGCGTCATTCGAGCCCACCATTGATTATGTCGTGACGAAGATTCCTCGATGGGCGTTCGAGAAATTTCCCGATGCGGATGCGACTCTGGGGACTCAGATGAAATCGGTGGGAGAGGCCATGGCGATCGGTCGGACTTTCAAGGAATCCCTTCAAAAAGCTTTGAGATCACTAGAAATAGGTCGGTCGGGATTTGGGGAGGATGGCAAAGCCGCTTCATGGGGGATGGACGATATCCGGCTGAAATTGTCAGTGCCGAACGCCGAAAGAATATTCGCCATTCAGCAGGCGATGGCCCAGGGGATTTCGACGGAAGAGATTCACGCGCTGACAAAAATCGATCCCTGGTTCTTGGACCAATTGCTTCAAATCCATGAAAAATCGATTGAGTTGAAGTTGTGGAAGGACAAGCGGGTAGCGCCCGCCCTCCCTCCCCGTACTTTGTTGTGGGAGGCCATACACTACGGACTGTCAGTCCGGCAATTAGCGGTCATGTGGGGCGTGTCGGAATCCAAAGTGCGCACGTGGCGAAAGCGTTTAAAAGTGAAGCCTGTGTATAAAATGGTGGATACCTGTGCGGCGGAATTTGAAGCGTCCACGCCCTACCTCTATTCCACTTATGAGCAGGAAGACGAAGCTCTCCCAACCGATCGGGAGAAAGTGGTGATTTTGGGAGGTGGCCCAAATCGAATTGGACAAGGGATTGAGTTCGATTATTGCTGTGTTCATGCGGCGTATGCGTTGAAAGAGGCGGGGTACGAAGTGATCATGGTGAATTGCAATCCTGAAACGGTGAGCACGGATTATGATACCTCCGACCGTTTGTATTTTGAGCCCCTGACTCTCGAAGACGTCCTCCATATTGTTGAACGTGAAAAACCGAAAGGAGTGATCGTTCAGTTTGGCGGCCAGACGCCGCTTCGACTCGCCATTCCGTTGAAAAAGGCGAAGGTACCCATCTTGGGCACCGACCCTCTCCAGATTGACGTGGCAGAGGATCGTCGTCAGTTCGGCGCGTTACTCAGGCGGTTGAAAATTCTTCAACCCAATCATGGGACCGCACGTTCTATTAAAGAGGCGAAGCGGGTGGCTTCCAAGATTGGGTATCCCGTGTTGGTCAGACCTTCCTATGTGTTGGGCGGACGGGCGATGGAAATCGTGTACGACGAAAGCATGTTGGAACATTTTATGCGCGTAGCCGTGGAAGCTTCCCCTGAACACCCGGTGCTGATTGACGAGTTTTTGGAAGACGCCATTGAGATTGACGTGGATGCCGTGGTGGACGGGAAACAGTGCGTGATCGCGGGCATTATGGAACATATTGAAGAAGCGGGGATTCACAGCGGGGATTCGTCGTGCGTTCTGCCGCCGTATTCCCTGACCGAGCCGATTATTAATAAAGTCAGGGAGACCACCCGGGCGATGGCGCATGCCCTTTCCGTGGTGGGGTGGATGAATGTGCG
>OBEQ010905482.1_pt1 | contig 19742 bp, 12 predicted proteins | sample 1670901 | NCBI WGS metagenome assembly OBEQ01 (sample SAMEA104232315, study PRJEB22302) | groundwater metagenome | biome: forest; feature: aquifer; material: groundwater | place: USA | collected 2011-08-07 | depth 5.4 m
ATTCATGACGACATTGGCGGACCACCGCTGATTATACCTTTTATTGGGCGAGTGCCGAGCCGAACGCTCTACACAGTCATCGATTCGGAGCCGCATACCGATATCAACGGCAATGGTGTCGTTGACGAGGGCGAACCCATAGACGTCAGCAATTTTGTCACCATGGTTCCGGGACCGTTAAAGGGCCTAGTAACCGATGTTTCCATTGGCTGCAACTTAAATGAAGAATGTGATGGTGGGGTTGAGCAGAAGAGTTTTGTTCGCACGTCTGGAGTGGTGGAATACCTGGGATATGATCCCGAGACAAAAACCATTGGCGTGGATCTCCATCCACAGCTTTATTTCGGTACCTCACTCACGGTTTATGCCGAAGCGCTCGGCGGATTGATTCCACTAAAACTCGACACCGGCACACTGGTCCTAAGAGCACGACAAGTAAACGGCGGCCCCATACCGCAAACTTTACGAGCTGGCGGAGTCGATGAGTTTGGCAAGACATTGCCACCGATCATCGAGCTTGGCGGCGACGTGTATTTAGACGCGCCCTATGCGCAAGCTGTTTGGGGCTTGGCAGACACCAATTTTCACAGCCTTGAATACGGCAATAAAGTCAGTGGTCCGGTCACCTTTACCGAAGACGGACGCTTAGAATTGACCCTGGTGAATACCGAAGAAGCGAGCATCGTCGCAGAATTTTATGTATTGCCCAAAGCAGCACTGAAGAAGTTGTTAGGTGACAACGTATTTGCAGAGATTGCCGACAGGATGCTGAGCGTTTTCACCCTAAGCCCAAAACACAAGGTCGGTGAGGTTAAAATAATTGTTCCGCCCGGCGGATTCTCTTCGCACTTTGTCACTGCGCCGTTGCAGTGATTTTGCTTGTGTAGGATGGGTGGAGCGAAGCGTAACCCATCAAACTATGTTGCTGATAATAGATGATGGGTTACGCTTCGCTCCACCCATCCTACGAATAAGTAAAAAAGCGCAAGACAATGAGATGAAAAAGTTGGCGAACCAAAAGAACAAATAATTGTCCCAGCCAGTTTACGTATTACGAACTAAGAGGCGATTGCGATGCAAACATTAAGAGATGGTGGAATCCTGAGTGTAATGGCGTTTGAGGCGATTAACAGTCTCGGTTTTGACGCTGAAAAAGTTTTTCTCAAGTGTGGAGTGGATATCGGGCGCTTGCAAAATAAAAATTTTCGCACGCCCCACGCGGCGCAACAGTTATTCTGGCAAATATTGGAAGAAGAAACCGGTGACGCGGATATCGGGCTTCACCTGGGACAACGTCTGCCCATATTCAAGCGGCATATATTGGCCTATCTGTTCCTCAGCAGCCCAACCTTTAGCGATGGATTAGCGCAGACCGTGCGCTTTCTGCGTTTGTTAAGTGATGCAGTCTCTGCCACAGTTGTCATCTGTCATGACGAGAAGGGCGACGAAGCCTACTTGGCCTACAATGTCAGCAATCCCCTGCGGCATACCTTGGAAAGCGGCGCTCAAAGCATTATTGCTTTTTTAAACTCTACCACCGACGGCGCCTTCAAACCCACTCAGATTCACTTTCCCCATTCATCCACTGTATCAGCAGAAAAGTATGCAGCGGTTTTTGGCTGCCCCGTACGGCTAGAACAGAATTCTGATCCGCAGCAAACTCGTATCTATTTCAAAAGTGAACTGCTGGCTATGCCATCAAACTACGCGGAACCCGAATTATTTAAAGTCCATGAGGCAATCGCCAGTTCCCATCTGGCCAAACTGGAAATGCAAGACGCAGTTGCGGACGTCAAAACAGCTATCGCTGAATTGCTCGACAGCGGTGTCGTGAATTTGAAAACAGTCGCACAAAAACTGGGAATGAAACCGCGTATGCTGCGCAATGTGCTTTATCAAGCTGATACTAATTTCAATACAGTCGTCGCTGAATGCCGCTGCCTGCTCGCCAAACAACTGCTGGGCCGCTCCAATAAACCGATGGATATTATTGTTTATCAGACAGGCTTTTCTGACCCGAGTACTTTTTATCGGGCGTTTAAACGCTGGACGGGGACGACACCGATTAAATATCGGAAGAAGAAACAGGATATTTTGCGTGAAGCATTTGAGTATGCGTCGAGTGTAGTGGCCTGAATCATTTGATCGTAGGGTGCGTTGCAACGCACCATCATCACGGCCATACACTGCAACAATGCGCAAGTTGCAGGCTGAAATGGTGCGTTGCAACGCACCCTACAATGTTCTTAACTTAATAACATTGCCCGCTATAATCAAACATTTTTCTCATCCATCCGATAAGCCTCAGGATTAAGCCGCGCATCCTTCATCGCAACTTTAGCAAACGGCAAGTAGCGCAAAAACTGCGGCAACAGCGGATAAAACTTTCGCACACACCAAGCAAAACCACGAAATAACGCCGCATCAAATTTGCTGTAGTTAATACCCAACTTGTGCCGAAATTTTTCCGGCAAGGTCGCAATGGTTAATTTTATATACATCCAGCCCAATGGCGGCGCAATGATGCGCCAGATAAATTCGGGAAACCATCGCAACGGCGGTTTAGGAATTTGGCGAAACAGATCAACGCTCAACAGATCCTTCACCACTTCGCTGTACTCCAGCCTTTCGTCGATAATGTAATGGAAATGTTTCCAGTATGCCTCCTCGGTTTGCGGAATATCCCGCTGCGGCACACCCAGCATGGCGCCCGCCTGGAGAAATTCTTTAAACATTTGCACGCGCGTTGCTGGCGTTACTGCAGTGCCAAAGAATTCGTGCATCCGAATGCTGGAATCAAATCCGGTGATATACACCCAAGCATAGGCTTCGGGATCGAGTCCGTGATAAGCCTTGCCGTTTTTATCGACGCCTTTTATCTGACGATGCATTTCACGCAATCGCACTCCCGACTCGATGGCTTTTTCTGGGCGCGCATAGATCACTGGACCCAACAATTCCATCGAATCACGCGCGCGTCCCCAGGGGTCAACTTTATATTTTTTGTCTTTGGAAACACCAGCGGCAATCACTGGATGCGCGACTTGTAGCAGAAATGCTTGCGGCAACATTAACTGATAACGCAAGGTACCAAATTCTTGCCAGGAAAATGATTCGGGACCAAGCGGTCTTGGTGTGGTTTTGGATTTCGGCGTGAAAGTCGTGGTATTTGTTATAGCCATAGCTTGCACTTTGTCGTTGTGAGACGTATCATAAAATATGTCTCACCAAGTAAAAATGCAAGCATATTTTCTAAAATCACGTGCATCAATTGCATCCAGACTTCAAAAACTGCAAGAACAATAGATGCACGAGACAATAATAAAAAGGAGTTTACTATGTCTGAATCAACCGCACAAAGCGGTAAAAAAGATTCCCCTGAACAAGAAGCGTTCCGCCAATACTGTAAAGAGTGGTTGCTGCATAACGTACCGCCACCCTCCCCTGTAAGACTGCCTCAATCCGCTTTAGAAATAATGACCCGCGAGCAATTGGATTATCTTTGTGCCTGGCAAAAGTCAGCCTACGACGCTGGCCTGATCGCTTGTGATTATCCAAAAGAATACGGCGGCGGTGGACGGACAAATTGCCAACGTGTGGCCAACGAAGAAATGCAAAAAGTTGCTACGCCGTTTTTTCCCAATGTGATTGGTCTGGGCATGGCAGCGCCGACGATTTTTCACCACGCACAAGAGCCTATTAAACGCGACTTGTTGCCGCTGTTATTTTCTGGCGAAGAGATTTGGTGCCAAGGTTTTAGTGAACCCGGCGCCGGCTCTGATTTAGCGAGTGTGCAAACCTTCGCTGAGTACGATGGTAAGAAATGGATTATCAATGGTCACAAGGTGTGGACCTCATTAGCCCATTTTGCCAGTTGGATGATTATACTGGTGCGCACCGAAAAAATGTCGAAGGACACCTCCACCAAAGAAACTTCTAAGCATGCGGGCCTTTCCTATTTTGTGGTGCCGATTAAATCTGCGTTGGGTCAAGGCGTAACTGTAAGGCCACTGATTAAAATCACCGGTGAAACAGGTTTTAATGAAGTTATTTTTGAAAACCTCGAAGTCGATGATGTCTATCGGTTGGATGCGGTCGGTAAAGGTTGGGAGGTCGCCATGACCACTCTCTTACACGAACGCGGCGCAGGCTCTTTGCTGACACCACAATCCGGCAGCGCCAGTGGCGCTGTTGACAGTGGAGCTAAAGGCGGCGTCTACAGTTTAATAAATCTCGCTAAAACAAGTATGCGAAACGGCAAGCCCGCGGCAGTTGATCCTATCGTGCGCGATAAAATTATGCAGGTCATCATTCGCATGGAAGGCCTTAAACAGAATCAACGCCGTCGAGCTGTAGCTGCATTGAATGACCATCCCATGCGTTTGGCGTTGCAAAATAAATTGCTCATCACGGAAATTACCCAGGATGCGGCGGATATCGGCCTAGAGATCGCCGGCGCGACTGCGTCCCTCTATCTCAACGATGACAATGCACCGGACTCGGCCCAATGGCCGCTGACCTATATGAACTCCTTTGGCGGAACTATCGCGGCGGGCACCAGTGAGGTGCAACGCAATATACTGGGCGAGCGGGTGTTGGGTTTAGCTAAATCCAAATAAAAGATAAGAGGGAACGAACAATGGCGCAACCAAAAAATTATGGCTTTGGCGAAGAAGAACAGATGTTGCGAGATGCCGCTCGCAAATTTTTTCAAAATAATTTACCCACCGATAAGTTACACAAACTGGTGGCAGGCAATCCAGACCCCAATCGCCCGGCAGAATGTTTGTGGGATCAATCCTTGTGGCAACAAATGGTGGAGCTGGGCTGGACCATGTTAGCGGTACCGGAACGCGCAGGCGGTTTGGGCATGAGCAATGTTGCCGTGATGGGCTTGGTTGAAGAAACCGGTCGTGCGGCATTTCCTTCGCCGTTAATTCCGACTTTAGCGGCTACCTATTTACTGAGTGCCTGCGAAACTGCGGCAGCAGACGAAATACTCGCAACACTGGTGGAAGGACAGGCTGGGGCCATCGCCCTCACCAACCGACAGGGTTCTTGGGAGTCTACGGATACTGATGTAATTGAAGAAGATGGCGTCTTGAATGGCACCGCATGGTTTGTGCAGGACGCACAGAAAGCTGATTTCTTTGTGGTGAGTGCGCGTAATAGCAAAGGTGTGGCGCTTTATGTCGTACCAAAAGATGCGACGGGTCTTACTATTCACGCCGATGGCATTGTCGATTTAACACGTGATCAAGCCCACCTCGAATTTAACGCAGTCACACCACAAGCCTGTGTCGCCGCTGCCGGACTCGGCGATGTCGCTATCGACAAAGCTCGTCCCGCAATTCTGAATATCATCGCCGCCGACATGTGTGGTGCTGCTGAATGGCAATTGCAAACGACAGTGGAATATGCACAGCTGCGCAATCAGTTTGATCGGCCAATCGGCTTTTTTCAGGCAGTGAAGCATCCCTTGGTTGATCTCATGCTCCTCATCGATCAGACCAGATCACTGCTCTACAACGCCGCCTGTGCGGTAGATCACGAGCCAGAAAAAGCCGCGCAATATGCGTATATGGCGAAGGCATCCGCCTGCGATATGGCGGCCTATGGTTCATCGCGCTCCGTGCAATATCACGGTGGTATTGGTTTTACCTGGGAGTGTTATGTGCATCTGTATTTTAAACGGCAGAAGCACAACCAGATGCTGATGGGCGATGCGACGTATCAGCGGGCGAAGTTGGCGGAGATTTTGATTGGACCGATGGCGGCTTGAGTTTGTAGGATGGGTGGAGCGAAGCGCAACCCATCATCTTCCATTAAAAAAGATGGGTTACGCTTCGCTTCACCCATCCTACGGGGATCTTACATGAAATTAGGCTTAGCACTGATGTCGTTTGGCAATCGCGCCAGCGTGAATCTGGAATTAGTCAAACACGCAGAAGCGATCGGCTTTAATTCGGTTTGGACTGCCGAAGCTTACGGCGGCGATGCAGTTACCGCAGCGACCTGGATTTTAGCCCAGACCACGCGCATCAAAGTCGGTACCGCGATTATGCAAATGCCGGCGCGCACACCCGCCATGGCAGCAATGACCGCGATGTCATTGGATCACTTATCGGGCGGACGTTTCATCTTAGGTTTGGGGCCATCTGGCCCGCAAGTTGTTGAAGGCTGGCACGGTCTGCCCTATGGCAAACCCCTGACCCGCACCAAAGAATACATTCAGATTATTCGCCAAATATTGGCGCGTGAGGCGCCGCTCGAGTTTCACGGCGAGATGTATGACATTCCCAACACCAGTAAGGCCAGCAGCGGTTTGGGAAAACCGTTAAAGAGTATCTTGCACGGCAATCCGCAACTGCCCATTTATACCGCCGCCATCAGCCCCGCAGGTTTGCGCTGTGCAGCGGAAGTTGCCGATGGCGTATTTCCCATGATGTACGATCCAGATAAATACGACGTTTTATTGAAACCCTTTTTAGAGGAAGGTTTCGCCAGTGCCGTCGGCGAAAAAAGTCTGGACAATTTTGTCGTGGCGCCGACCACCACCGTGATCCTGCATGATAATGTCGACGAAGCTATGGCATTGGTAAAACCCCATTTAGCACTCTATATTGGTGGTATGGGCGCGCGCGATAAAAATTTCTATACCGAATATGCCATTCGTATGGGCTTCGAAGAGCAAGCGTTACGTATTCAGGATCTGTACCTCAGCGGCAGAAAGGCTGAAGCGATTGCCGCTGTGCCTGAGGAATTAATCGATGCCGTGCATCTGGTGGGTCCGGCAGGTCGGATTAAAGAACGCTTACAAGCGTGGAAAGCCGCCGGTCAACGCAAAGAAGTTCACACCATGATTATTGGTGCACAGCAGCCGGAAGCGTTGGATCTGTTGGCTAAAGAGATGCTTTAACACCTGTTGCACGACGCAGGCATTCCCACGCTCCTGAGGGTGTCGTAAAAGTAATTTGGTGGGCAGTGCCCACCCTACAAGTAGTGCTAATTCGCGATACTTGCCTCTAAATGTAGGGTGGGCACCGCCCACCGTTAGACCTTTGCGCCACCCTCTCCTGCGTGGGAATGCAGGCGTAGTGCGGTATCCCGACGTCGTGCAACTACATGCTGAAGAGATACAAATTACTTAAACAAAATCAGGGAGGATAACAATGTCTTGGCAAGCAAAGCTACTCATATTCTTGATGAAGTTTTCTGCAAAGCCGGCCCTGGGGGTTATCTCTATGTCGGCTTTCAGCATGCGCGTGCTGCGATTTTTATTTGCCGCTTTAGCGAGCATATTACCCGTGCCAAAATTTGTTGCTATTGAAAAGGTAAATGTCGATGGCGTGCCGGCAGAATGGGTATCGGCCGGCAATCAGACTGCCACAGGCATTGCGAATGATAAAGTCATTCTCTACTTCCATGGCGGCGGCTATTTTTGTGGCTCGCCCAAAACTCACCGGCCCATCACTTGGCGGCTAGCAAGAAATACCGGTATGAAAGTCCTGGCGATTGACTATCGTATGTCTCCAGAATTTTCCATTCCCATTTCAATGCTGGACGCAATCTCCTCTTATCGATGGTTACTGCAGCAGGGTTATAAAGCACATAATATTACACTCGGTGGCGATTCAGCTGGCGGCAATTTAACGTTAATCACCACCCTAGAAATTCGCAATCAAGCCTTGCCCATGCCAGCGGCCATTTTTTGTATTTCGCCATTTGCTGACCTGACAGCAACCAGTCCTTCATTGATTTACAATGCCAAGAGCGAGGCGCTGATTCATCACAAAGGCTTAAGAAAAATTCAGCAAAAACTCTGTAACAAGCTAGACTCTTATGATCCTCAAATCAGTCCGGTCTACGCTGACTATCACAACTTCCCACCGATTTTTTTGCAGGTGGGGTCAACAGAAGTGTTACTCGATGACAGTAATCGGGTGGCGGAACGGGCGCGTCAAGCTGGTGTACTGGTAGTTCAAAAAGTTTGGATTAACATGCCCCATGTGTTTACCATTTTGGCGGATTTTATGCCAGAAGGAAAACGTGGACTGAGAGAGATTGCAGAATTTATTATCGACTATACTGGCTATAGAGCTGTCAATAAAGAAACGGCGGAAGACGGTTTGTCAGTGGACCATTTACCGATTGACCGTTTATTACCGGAGCATGTTGTCATCAATTAGTGTGATAGAAACGCAGAGGAGAACGACGGTGAAGCCGATATTGAAACCGATAGTACAATCTAATGATTCCACTCTCACTATTAATAATGAGTTCAATAAATTCCAAGCTCAATGCCACAAGCTTTTTCACAAAATATTATTTGAAGGCGCGAGATTACCACACTCAATCGCGCTGCCATTGTTGTTTGGGCATAGGTCGCCCACGCCACCCAAAATTCTGGATCAAATGCGCGAGGATTTGCAAAATCTGGTCGCTCAAGATATTGAAAATGTCAGATCTGGCGCTTATCCAAAGGCACTCCTCAAATTCCCCATTGCGTCTCACGTCACAACCGGCTTGAAATGGGGACCACTGGATTTTCTGCGCATTATTCAGCGCAGCAAAGCGCGCAATTTTCAAGAACTTCCGCAGCATGCATTGGAAGGTGATTACCCCAGCTATTATCTGCGTACTTTTCACTGGCAAACGGATGGCTGGTTCAGTGAAAAATCGGCGCAACGCTACGATGCGTCGGTTGAGTTTTTATTTGGCGGTGCGGCTAACATGATGCGAAGAATGACTCTGCCGCCCATTACTGCGCTATTCCAGAAGAAAAGCGTGCCGCAAAATGGCGCTAGCGGAAAAACTCAAATGCGAATACTGGAGATCGCTTGTGGCACTGGAAGTTTTCTACAGCAAATTCGCGCCGCATATCCCTACGCCGCGTTAACGGGCTTGGACCTCAGTCCTGACTATATAAATTTCGCACGAAAAAACTTGCCCGATCCAACCATTAAGTTAGTCGCAGAGAACGCAGAGCGAATGTCATTTGCCGACGAGACGTTTGATGCAGTGATCTGTATCAATCTGTTTCATGAACTGCCGCCGGATGCACGACGCAACGTGTTTCGCGAAGCGCGGCGGGTGTTAAAAAGCGGTGGTGTATTTTCTGTTAGCGATAGTATTCAGGCGGCTGATTCAGACTACTTGGAAGGCGTCATGAAACGATTCAGCGAGCGTTTTCATGAACCTTTTTATCCGCATTATGTGAAAGATGATTTAGCGGGGATTTTTATCGAGTGTGGGTTTAGTGATGTGGTTTCACGGCCGCATCTGTTTTCTAAGGCGGCCTATGGATTTAGGTAAGTTGGGGGTTTAAGTGACTGAATTTACCTCCAATCATTTCAACCCATACACCGCATTCGCGTTAGACCGCGCCACCAATTCACTAAAACCATTCAAATCCTGTCGAAACGCCTGCTGAAAATCATCGACCAAACGTTTAATGTCTTTAGAAGTACCTTCATCGGGAATAAGCTTTTGATTCACTACACCCATGGCAATTCGGACAAAGAAACCACTTTTTGTTTCAGAGGAAAGATGTAAACGCAGGTTTGAAGAATTCGACGCTGCTGGAACTTTTAGCGGCGGTTCTTCAAGCTGCGCATTAAAAACAATCCCCTCACCGGCGTTACCCTCGCAGGCAACGGTAAAAAATTCATGCATCATCTCATCAATGTTGGTAGGTAAAAAGAAATTAAGCACAGAAGGCGGCACAAAACCTAAAGCTGCACCCTCAACAGTTGCTTTCGGCACACCAACAACATTGATATCGAGATTGGCTAAGGTCGGTGTTTGGCGGTAGTTGATCTTGGAGCCGAGCCCTTCAATGTTATAGATCATGCCGAGTATTTCCACCTGTGCATCCATATTGGTGGTCAGATGAATTTCTGGCTCCGCTCTTAATGAAGAGTAGGTACGCACATTCGCAACCAACGCTACGCCATTTTTTACGGGGATCACACCCGTCTCATTGACTAAAATATTAATTTCGCCGCGCAGCGTGTGAGTATCAAGTTTGATCTGTGCCACACGGCCATATTCGTCATTAATATCCAGTGTGAACTTCAGCACTTCACCCAGTTTCTCGATTTGATGAGCAAGCTTGGGGTAGGGTGATTTAAATTTTTTCGGCTCTAATTTTACCGCGACACTCACTTCTTGATATGGCTGACTGTATGTCTGATTACCCACGGCAACTTTTTGCTTTTGGATCAGATTTTCAATCTGCCCAAGTTTAGCGAATATATCGCCGGTATTTGGATAAGATGCCCATAAAGGTGCTACCACATTAATGTCTTCAGTGCCTAGCAGTGGGTTAACCTCACCAGCTTTTGTGCGATGATCTGTCGCGGTGTATATTCGAGTATTCGCTGTCGAAAGAACTTGTAAAATATCGAGCAAGGCATTGTGCGGTCCGTCACTGCTCACCTTACCGATAGCAACATTAAAATCTCCGTCCAAATGATAGAGAGGACTACCGGAGGATTTGTGGACCAGAGGCCTGGCTTTCACCGCTACCTTTAAATCACCAAATGCCTCGAGTACATTCGAATCGTGACCTAAAATTCGCTTGTCAGCTCCCAACTGATAAGCATCACTGTGGCGCGCGCCATAAACTCGCAGTTAACGCCAACCATCAACTTCATCAGGTAAGGTTCCGTAAAACTGTTTAAGATCGAAGCTTTCGAAAGAAAGCCATAAGTCATCGACAAATTGCTGAGTTTGATGATCGAACTGAGAATTGGCTGTAATTACACGCTGCAGATCGACCATCTCATTGAGATTCGCAATCGCAACCTGCGGATCGCCATCGCCTGCGAGTAACACAGCTGGCTGCCAGTAGCGCATTTGCCATTGCTGTAGTTGCCAATCTTGGACCGACGCATCGGGTAGTGTCGCGTGACTCAGGCTCGCCGAAAAGGCCAGAGGAATAAGCATTTTAAATTGCATGGTTCTCCCTAAAGCAGTTGTCGCAAATATACTTGTTTAATTCCGTTCTCGTTCCCACACAGGAGAGGACGTCGTGAAACTCCCTCTCCCTTTGGGAGAAGGAATTTGTAAGTTACTTCTACGACAACCTCAAAACCGCAAATTAAGCCCAAATGACATAATTGAAACCTCGCCATCGGCATTAACTGTTTCGAAAGGTTCAGTCGGCGCATCGGAGTTACTTAGCTGAAATTCCCGATCATCAAGCATGTGATATTGATAAGCGGCGGTAAAGGACAACGGGTTATTGAGAAACGTAGAATGTCCCAAGGTATAAGTTGTTCCAATAGACAATACTGTGCGATCGTTGTCGAGCCAGTTAACATCGGGAGTCAGGCCGTCTTTAAGCGCCGATTCTTCCAATGCAAAACCGAAAATCAATGTTAGATCATCTCGATCATTGAGATTAAAATATTCTTTGAGGCCTTTATAGTTAAGAGCAAATCGCGGCACACTGATATCCTGAAACTGTGCATTGGCTTGATCCTTAATAGAGTTAAGACCTGGTTTGGATTTCAATTTGTCTGTCAAATCAGACCACCGTTGAAGTTCGTAGGTGAAATCCATAAACCATTTATCGTTTATTGGATAACGCGCTCCCAATGCAATAATCGATGGCATATAGACGTCTAACGCAAAGACATTAAGCGGTACACCAGGCGGATTGATTGTTCCGGGAATAACAGCCACCGCATTCAATTCGAGGGAATAAAAACTTTCCTGTCGATAGGCGGCAGCCAATTTCAGACCTGGCTTACACAACGCGCGATTTTTATCTTCACAAAATAACTTACCAAAATCGAGCAAGGTTCCCACCAGTGCGGAAAACGTTGTCGATCCCTGAACATTCACTATTTCATGGGAAGTTTGGCCATCCAAGGTGCTTTCCACATAGGCCGGTGCAGTACCGTGAACATTCATCCGCGAGCCAGCGCCAATGAACCAACCATCTCTAATCTCCGCACCAACACTCGACGAAACGAAGATGGGCTTTTCGCCGTACTGCATAAACTGCCCTTCTTGCGAGGTTTCATCCTCGATATTGAGCATGGTTTTGCCGTCGTCTTCCACTGCCATAACTAGCCCCCAGGATATATTGTGATCCTGCGGCGAAATGTTGTTGAGATAGAGTTTTAAACCAATCACCACCTGATTGTTTTTCTCATCGCTCAGGACACTGCCGGTTCTGGTGGGTGGATTAGAGCCGCCACGACTGTGGAGGCGCAATTCTGGTGAGACATAAAGATAACCCGGCGTAAACTGGGTCAGCTCAGTTTGCGCAAGCGCTGCTGGGTTATAATAGGCCGCAGAGGCTTCTTCAGAAAAAAGCGAGCTGGCCTGTGAACTGCCTACATCGCCGGGTAACAGGCCAAACGTGTTGGCGACGGTCCCCATTCCTGCTTGTGCATTAACGCCGGCTAATAGAAAATGTGCGGCCGCAACCGCTCGGTAGTATTTATTCATCGTTGGTTTCTTTCTTATTGTTGTATTTATTGTGTTGTATTTATTTTGTTGTATTTATTGTCGCGCTTGTTCTTCTGAAAAGTTCTCTTACCCCAATGGTGTAGAACTTCGCTCTTTTGTTTATTATCTGTTTTATATCGCGGCTACAGCCGCTAAACGAACTCCTAATATAGCCCGCTCTATTTGCTTTATTATTGCCACGCCCACTCTACAGCGTACATGGCCGAGAAATTCTAAAACGAGTTCATTTGGGCAAACTGATAAAGGCATACCAAAGAGTCATAGGCAATTCAAATCAGCTTTTACAAAACGATCACATCACGTTTGGCATCATGCCATTTTTGATAGCTGTCGCTGTATTTGTCTTCTATTACCGTGCGTTTCACTTTAAGTGTCGGTGTGAGTTCACCGCTTTCAATACTCCAAACAGCTGGCAAGACCACCAGACATTGCAAGTGCTCGTGAGAGTCCAACTGAAGGTTGATTGTCGATTTCATCTCTGCCAGCAAATCGATAAGCTTGTTCGCCGTCAGTTGTCGGCCAAGTTCTGACAACACAATCAACGCAATAGGCTGCGGCAGCCCTGTACCCAAAACACAGACATTATCAATTTCGGTGTATTGCATGACTAATGCTTCGATCGGCGCTGGCGTAATGTATTTACCTTTGGTGGTTTTAAAACATTCTTTAATGCGTCCAGTTATTTTGAGAAAACCATCGCTGTCAATGTGACCTTTGTCGCCAGTGCGCAGATAGCCATCGGCTGTCATGGCGGCTTGCGTTGCCGCGACATCTTTATAGTAACCCAACATAGTCGCGGGAGATTTAACGAGGACTTCACCCTCGTCACTAATTTTGGCGCTCACGCCAGGAGTGGTTTTTCCCACTGCGCCGATCTTGAAACTTGTTTCAGTGGAAAAATGCGAGTAGGCAAGATTTTCCGTCATGCCGTAACCCTCGCGAATATGAATCCCGATCGAACTATACCAATGCAGCAATGAAGTCGAGATTGGCGATGCGCCACTGACAAAACGGCGCGCTTGATCCAGCCCTAGGGCGATGCGGATTTTGCGTTGTACAAAACCGGAAATAATAGGTGTTTTTAACAGAAAATTAATGGTTCGCTTCGAGGATTGCTGAAAAATTCTTTCCTGAAATTTCAGCCAGATTCGTGGTACACCAAAAAAAACCGTCGGGCGGGCACGCTTGAGATCATCAATAAATGTTTCGAGACTATAAACAAAATACACGCGACACCCCGTGTAGAGAGATAACACTTCCGCGCCTATTCGTTCAGCGGCGTGGGCTAAGGGGAGATAAGAGAGAATACGTTCCCCATTGTCATGACTGCGGATGGACATTAAGCCGAGCGCGGCGTTACTAAAGTTGGCGAAGGAATGCATGACCCCTTTTGGATTGCCAGTAGTGCCAGAGGTATAGATGATGGTGGCCAAATGATTTTTATCGCGTTGCGGAAAGCCCAGCGCCGGTGTGCCAGTATCGGTTAAGTCTTGCCAGCGCACTGCAGTTTTTACCGCACTTTTATTGGCAATAGGCGGCATCGAGATATCAACCAGCGGCCGACTAAATAAAGTGGTTGCTGTTTCCCAGCTGTTCTCATCACCCACCAGTGCAGCTCGCGCCTCACTGTGCTCAACTATTTGCGCAATGGATTTGGGCATCGCCGTCGGGTAGATCGGCACGGATATGTGCCCCGCCAGCCAAATACCCAAATCCGCCAGAATCCAATAGGCACTGTTTTTTGAAAAGATGATAATCTTGGATTCTTGGGGCAGATCAAGTGACAACAGGTAATTAGCGATACGTCGCACTTCATCGGCGGCTTGGCTCCAGCTGTAGGTAATGGTGGAGCCATCGGCGAATGGTTGGATCAGATAGGGCGCATGAGGTGTGAGGCGAGCCCATTTGAAGAAACGATCTAACGGTAGGTCTGTGCTGCTAACATCACGAACTTTGCTATTATTTTTGTTTAGTTCTTGGGCCAACATAAACAACATCCTTATTTTGGTTTATTTCAGTTACCGTCCCAGGCAACGAATTCCATAGTAAGCATTTTTAACAAGAAAGCTCAAATGACAAAAATGGAATTCGTAAAATGGTAACAAATTTCTAGCGCATATGTGCTAGAAATTTTTACTTCCACCCAAATTGATAGCGCTCAATGGCTAAAACGAGAACAGTTTCCCTCATCGGGACGCCGCACCGCCTAACCCTATCCCAAAGGGAGAGGGGATCTACTTGTTTAATACCGATAGGTCACACTCGCCCCCAACATGCGCGGTGGTCCGGGCACAAATGTAGAAATGCCGAAACTGCTGCCAGCATTGCCGGCATCGATTATGTATTCTTTATCGAGAGCATTCTTCACATAGAACAAGAGATCCCAACTCGAATCAATAAATTTCACACCGCCAACAAAATTTAACAAGCTAAGGGCGTTTTGATGATTCAAACCGTTGTCACTGTCGTTATCGTCTTCAAAAAATACATTGGATTGAAACGCATAAGTTGAAGCGACGTACCAGTCACCCCAGCCATCAAGGGTATCGTCATAGCGCAGACTGAGCGCACTAGACCACTGAGGTGTTAATCTGAAATGGTTGTCCGCCAGTAAAAACTTTGCTTCATCCGCCATGCGAGCATCAATATAATTGAGATTGTAAAGCAGCGAAAAATGCTCGCTGAATTGCGACCTGCCGCTCAGCTCTGTGCCCATAACATGCGCCCGCCCTTTATCATCTGTCTCAAAACCGATTCCTACTACACCGACTTCAGTCTCAAAATTTTTAAAGTCGTAATAAAATAAACCGAGTTCCACCGCATGCCGGCGATTCAAGCTCTGCTGTTTAAATCCAAGCTCCCATGAATCGACGATTTCTTCATTTTGTTCCTGTATGTCGGAGCGAGTTGTATAATTGATTGCTTGCGGTTTCCGCCCGCGTGCATAACTCATAAAAATATTTGAATAAGCATCGCGTTTATATTCAACAACTAGTCGACCGACTGCGCCAATAAAATCATCGCCCTCTTCATTACGCCCCAGATATTGTCCTGCACTATAATCAATTCGCGGATCATCTTGTGGTGTGAGAATAAAGTTTCCGCGCCATTCAGTGGGCAGCAGATTAGTTTTGCCTACGGTCGCTTGGGCAGACGAACCAAAATCGGGAATTTCAAAACTGCTGTTCACGTCTTCATAGGTCACGCGCAGACCCATGGTCAGTCGCAGTTTTGTTGTAAGGTCATAACCGGCATCACCAAACAGATCGAGATAGCGGTTATCAGCTTCATTAATTGAACTCTCCATCACCGCCGGATTCAGCGCCAGATCACCTAGCGCTGTGCCTGCGGGGAAGATGCGCCCGAGCAAGTCAGCATCTGCCAGTGTTAATTTTGCATTGGGTTGTCCTGCTGCATCATAAATTGGGGGCGCCACTACCACAGCGCTTTGTCTGCCGGTAACACTTTCAAGCAATTTGGGGAAATCAATAAGATACTGTTCGTTTAAAACCAGTGGTGTAGCACGCGTAGATTGTTCGACAAATAAATTGATGCCAACAAAACCACGCCAGGCGCCTTGGTCGTCCGCACTTGGGCTACCAAAGTTAAAGCGGGCTTCTTGACTCCATTGCTCATGTTCGACATTATCTTGCAGCTCGATAATTCTCAGCGGTAAACCATCAGCATCCGCCAGTTGATGCGTGTCAAACTCACGATAAGCTGAAGTAAGGGTCATCTGCCATTGTTGAGTGAGTTCAGTATTGTAGATTCCGGTGAGACCTATTAACTCTCTGTCGATGCCGAGCTGGTTACCGGCATCAAGGCTTACTTCTTCAAAGGGATTATCCGACGGGAAAAAAAAGCTCTCGAACGCCACGCCGGGCGGTGAATCTTTTTGATAATTTAAGATTAGGTTTGCGTCGCTTTCATCCTCAAGATTAAAACCCAATGAAACACGCAGCGCTTGGGTATCTTTACCATTTAGCGCACAACCGAGTTTATTATCAATATAACCATCTTGGGCGCTGTAGTAGTAAGCGACACGGCCTAAAAGTTTATCGCTGACAAGCGGCGTATTATAGTAGCCGTTGAGTGTGTGTGAATTGAAGTTGCCCAATGAATAGCTGGTCTGCGCGCTGGTTTCATCTTTGGGTTTATTTTGGATGATACTGATGGCGCCAATCTCGGCACCGCGGCCGAACAAGGTACCCTGCGGGCCTTTGAGTACTTCGATCCGTTCGAGATCGTACATGGCGACATTGGCGCCGTGGAATCGATTGATGGATACGCCATCTTGATAAATCGAAATTCGTGAGGAACTGGTCGCACGACCATCGTCGCTGGTCATGCCACGAATCATAAAGCCCGTTCGATCGACGCTTTGCTCCTGAATATTTACCCCAGGAACAAAGGTCGACAGAGTGTCCCATGAGTCGATCTTTAAATCTGCCATCATAGTGTCGGAAATGACTGACAAGGTGATGGGGACATCAATCGAGTCCTGTTCGCGTTTTTGCGCGGTAACAATGATCTCATCGCTAAAAAGGTAATTGCTCTTTTTATTCGCCTTTTTATTCACAACCGTTGGACTGGTGATTGAGTTATTTAGCGCTGCCTGCCCTGCTCCGAATGCCGATAAGGCGGGTGAAATCAGACAAGGGATAATAAAAAAATAACTGGTTATTCTCATGCGATTGGTATCCAATCCATTGGGCTTTAGTTTACGTTTAGACATAATTCATCCATGAATTACAATTAACCTAGACAACTCAGTCAAACTCAAAGATTACCCCTGTATGCCAAATTATTCCAACTTTTATCCTCTAGCGCAGATAACTTTCCGCTACGGAATGGCAGCGCGTCTAGGAATGTTGGAAATGTTGCTAGGGATATGGATGGTCATGTTGTTGGCTTTTCTAACTGGCTCCGCTGGTGCCTTTGGCGATACGCTCCCGGCCAATGACTATGATGTACTGTCAATTGACTCGTCTACAAAAAGAATTTCAGTTGTACCCTACCTCAAAATCAACGATTCCTTGGAAAAAGACCTGCCGACAGATTTGATTGTCAACAACCTAAATCATGCGGGCTGGAAACAAAACACCAACCAAACCATTTCGCTGGGTTTAACAGAAATGAGTTCGCTTTGGTTTATGTTCACCATAGACAATCAAAACACACTGCAAAAACGTTGGTACTTGGAAATTCCCAACCCAATGCTTGATCACATCAAATTCTATGTTATTGAAGATGGCAAAACGGTGAAATTTTTTGAGGCCGGCGACAATGTTCCCTATGAACGCTGGCCGATAAAAACCACTCATCCCGTCATCCCGCTTGATCTTAGCCCCAACAAAATAACCACTGTGATGCTGGAAGTGCAAACCAAAGGCACCCTTAATCTGCCCGGTATTTTATGGGAAGAGTTAGCCTTTTATGAACACAATGATCTGTCCAAGATCGTCAATGGACTGTACTTTGGCATCGTGTTTGTCATGGCGTTTTACAATTTTTTTATTTATCTCTCAGTGCGCGACAACAGTTACCTTTATTACGTCTTATTCGTGGTCTTCATGGCGTTGTACATGGGCACCGCCCGCGGCATTGCACCACTCTACCTCTGGCCAGACAATACCTGGTTACACGCCAATGCAGGGCGAATGTCGATTACCTTCGCCGCCGCGTTTTGCTGTTTTTTTGTGGTTTCGATTTTATCGCTGAAGGAAACCCTGCCCAAGGTCGGTTTATTTTTAACGAGCTGTGGATTCATCTACCTGTTCTGTTTGTCCAGCGGTTTGGTATTAGTGGCAAGCGCCAACTCAGGCATAGTTATAATCGGCAAATTTGTCTTTATTTTACATTCGCTGGCCGGCACCTTCTCTATATTCGCTGGCATATATCTCGCCCTCAAAGGTAGTCGCATCGCGGTTATCTTTTCCGCTGCTTGGCTGATTTATTTCACTGGCGTGGTGGCCGCGTCACTCAATCGCATAGGAATTTTGCCATCCAATTTTTTCACCGAATACGGTGTGCAGTTCGGTACAGCGATAGAAGTTATTCTATTTTCATTGGCGCTGGCCGACAGAATCAATACCATGCGCGATGAAAAAATTGCGGCGTTTGGTCAGGTTGCGCTAAAGAATCAACAGATAGAACACATTCTTCGCGCAACGAAAGAATTGACCAAAGCCAAATCTAAAGTGGAAGCCTGTCGAGTCGCGATCCAACATATGATTTTAGTCGACGACAACATTGCATTGGAAAGCATAGTGTGTAGTCTGGCAAATAAAAATCGCGAGACCTTCACTGGCTATCAATTCTGGTTGGACGGCCAGAACGTTGAACATCCGTTACCTTACGAGAGCGATCCAATACGCGGTCGTTATTTATCTGAATTGAATTCTATCGCCTTGATTGATAATTGCTTAACTGTTCCTATCAAATCTGAAAAACAGTACATAGGCTCAATAGAGATTGGGGGCTACCGAAATACCATAATAGAAGCTCCCCACGAAGAAAGTATCGTGAATGTGCTTGAAGGCATCTCCCGTTCATTGGCGTTAACCCTGGAAAATATCGACTCAGAAGAAAACTCTCGACTGTCTGGCATAGGTGCCATGGCTGCCTCCATCGCGCATGACTTAAAAAATCCGCTCGGTGCGATAATGGGTTACGCCGACATGGCCAGTGACAGCAAAATTTCCAGCACTGAACGCAACGATTATCTCAACGTGATTCAGCGCGAAGCGGAGCGAATGTCATCAATGGCACATGAAGTACTGGAGTTCAGTCGAGGCGAGATTAATCTTATTTTGGCTACAGTGCATAGTGAAACTTTTATCTTAGATGTGTGCAAAACTCTGCAAGTCATATTTCAAATGCACAATATAGAATTTCACCATGCTATATCCTACCAAGGATATATAGAATTAGATGACAATCGGCTGCGCCGCGTGCTGTTAAATCTTGCCACCAATGCCCAAGAGGCCATGAGTGGCTCGGCGTACAATAAAGAACAAAGTATAGAGGAAGATCGCCAGACAATTGATCCACGCTTTGAGCTGACGCTGGCAAGGCAGGAAAATAATATTGTTATCAGCGCCACCGACAATGGCCCAGGTATCCCCACACAAATTCGCGCCACCCTTTTTGAACCATTCGTGACTGAGGGTAAAGCCAATGGCACTGGTTTAGGCATGGCGATTGTTAAGATGATTGTCCAAGCCCACGGCGGGCGTATCGAATTTGACACTGAA
>OBEQ011018715.1_pt1 | contig 19742 bp, 21 predicted proteins | sample 1670901 | NCBI WGS metagenome assembly OBEQ01 (sample SAMEA104232315, study PRJEB22302) | groundwater metagenome | biome: forest; feature: aquifer; material: groundwater | place: USA | collected 2011-08-07 | depth 5.4 m
CCCGCTGGGAACAGCAGATCTCCTGCGGCTCGCGCCGGTTCACGCAGACAAACAGAATTTTCTGATACGGAACCCTGTCTTGCTCCATCTCACTTCAAAGGCTTGCGTTGATTTCGCCGATTTCGTCCTGATGACTTTTCATTTAAAGATTGAGCCCGATCGATTGCAGGTCCTCTTCGAGCTGCTCGGCGTTCTCGAAGCGGATTCCCGTCAGCCCAATGCTCTGCCCCGCGGCCACCATCTCCGGCCGGTCATCGATGTAGACCGCCTGCCGGGGCCGCATGCCGGAGCGTTTCAGCGCCAGGAAGTAGATCTGCGGGTCCGGTTTGCACAGGCCGACCTCGCAGGAGGCCACCCAATCCTGGATGACGGAGAGCGCGGGGATGGTGTTCCGGAGGTGCGCCAGGTGCAGCTCGTTCGTGTTCGTCAGCGCGATGAGCCGGTGGTGGTTGCGCAGCCGGTGCATGATGCGCGTGACGTCCACGTTCTCACGGATGATGTCGCTCCAAGCGGCCACGAACCGCTCGTAGGTCCAGGGGAGCTTCAGCGCGCTCTTCAACCCTTCGTAATAGGCGCGGGCGCTGATCCGCCCGAGCTCGAAGGGGAGCAGGAGGTCCTGATGGTACACCCCCTGCTGGATCTCCTCGAAGGGACGGCCGAGCAGCTGCGCGACCTGGTGCACCAACCGGTCCGACTCCACCTCCACCGCCACACCACCCATGTCGAACATCACCAGCTGATAATCCATCGGTCAGTGCCCGTTCAGAAAAATGGTGTCCGTCGTGTAGTCGAGCGAGAGAAAAGCCAGCAGGTAGTCGGTGAGGTGGCGCGTGAGGAGGAAGTTGTGGCGCACGTGCTCCCGCCCGTTCTCTCCGAGACGCTTGGCGTACGCGGGGTTGCCCAGGAGCTGTTTCACGGCGTGGGCCGCCCCTTCGATGCTGTGGACGAGCAGGCCGCTGTAGCGGTGCTGCACCTGGAGCGGAATGCCGCCCACCGCCGAGGCGACCACCGGCCGCGCCTTCCACAGCGCCTCGGACACCGTCAGCCCGAACCCCTCCCTGATCGATTTCTGCAGGACCACCGTCGAGGCGCGCTGGAGCGCGTTGATCTCTACATCGCTGTTGGGAGGCAGCAGGAGGAGGTGGATCTCTGGGTCGCCCTTGGCCCGGTCGCGGACCTGGGCGAGGACCTCCTCGCCCTCCGGATCGTCCGTCGCCGTGCCCCCCGCCAGCACGAGGCGGCACTTGACCGAACGGCGCACGCGGCGGAACACATCGATGACGCCGACCGGATCCTTGAGCCGGTCGAAACGGGAGACCTGGGTGACAATCGGGCGATCGCGGGGGACCTCGAGCCGCTGGAGGACAGCATCGACCTCCTCGGTGTTCAGCTCGCGGTTCTTGTCGCTCAAGGGATCGATGGACGGCGCGATGAGCAGCTGCCGCATCGCCATCCGCTGGGTGAAGGCGGGCGCTGAGTACACCGCGGCGTCATAGCGTAGGATGAACGGCTCCAGAAACGACCACGCTACTTGGTCCGGCCGGGACACGTCGATATGGCACCGCCACAGCCACCGCGCCCGGGGCCGCCGCTTCCGGCGCTCGACGAACACGATGGGCTGCGGATCGTGGATGAACACGATGTCCTGGTCCAGGTCGAGGCGCTCGGCGTTGGCGCGGCCGACCTCCAGGAACAGGTCGTACATCTCCTGGCTGATCAATTCCGGCGCGCCGTGGAGAGCGTTGTGGAACGCCTTCGTGACCCGGTAGAAGGGCCCGGGGCCCTCGACGACCTCCCAGCGGACATCGAGCCCCAGCTCCGTCAGCAGCGGCACCATCCGGTTGAGGATCTCGGCGACACCGCCCCCGACGCGGGTCGAGTTGACCATCACGACCCGCCGGTCGGCGAGCCGCTTGGCGAGCTGAATCAACTCCGCCACGGTGCTCGGGCCCGCGATCGGCTCATACGCCGCCAAGCCGCTCATCAGCGCAGCTCCTCGCGGATGAGCGAGAGGAGGATGCCGCGCAGCGTCTCCAGGGTGTGCGCGTAGGGATCGAGGCACGACACGTTCTCGCCGAGCCTCTTCAGCCCAAGCTGCTCCGTGAACCAACGCGCGAAGTCGTTGGTGGGCTGGCCGATGCGCAGCCGCGCGTCAAAGATGTGGAAGTAGAGCGCGCGGACGCTGATGTGCTCAAGCACCTGGGCGAAGTCGGCGAGGGTCGAGGCCGTGTAGGACGTCGGCATGATGACGTGCACCGACTTGAGGAAGAAAAACTCCTCGCCGGCCGACACGAACTTCAGCCTCGCCCCGGGGTTCTGCTGGAGGTACTGCTCGATCGTGCCGGCCACCACCTCCCGCAGGCTCTGGAGGCTCGCATGCTCCATGACGTCGATGCTGGCCAAGAGCTCCCCAAGCGCCCCCTCGCCGAGCACCTCCGCGACCCAGTACGCGAAATCGTTCGTCGGCTCCGGGGTGAGGTAGTGGTGCTGGAGGAGAAAGTAGTGCGTGTGGTAGTAGATGCACGAATCCGGCACCTCGCGCAGCAGCTTGACGAGCACGGGGAGGGTTGACGCCCGAAGGCCCGTCGACTCCTGAAGCACGAGGCTCGTGAAAAAGCGGAAGGCTTGCGGCCCAGTCCCTGCCTTGGACGCTATGACCGCTGCCGATGGTGCTTCCATCACTCCTCCGCAATCCGCTCAAGCAGTTCGAGCACCTCGGACGGCCCATCCAGCCGCCAGCGGGCGCACGACACCCGCGCGCCTGAACCGACGCACACCGACACGCCGCGCCAGCGGTGCACCGCTCGAAAGGCGTCCTCATCCGTGCGGTCGTCGCCGAAGTACACGAGTTCCCCCGCTCGGTATCCGTACCGCCGCATCAGCCACTCGACCGCCGAGCCTTTGTCCCAGGCCACCGGCGGACGGACTTCGATGACCCGCTTGCCCAGCGTCACGCGCGCGACTCCGCGCGCCTGCCACGACTCTAGCACCCCGTAGACGAGGCGGTGGAAGCGGCGCACCGCTGAGGGCCGCACGTTCCGCCAGTGTACGCTCAGCGAGTAGCCCTTGTCCTCAACAAACGCCCCCAGGATGGGCAGCACCTCCTCGGCCAGTCCGCGCGCCAGCCGCGCCATCGCGGGAGTACCGCGTCTGGCTGCGGGGACGACAACCGTCCGGCCGGGGACGCCCAGCTCAAGCCCGTGGTTCCCGATCCACACGAGGCCACGGACTCCGACGGCGCGCCGCAACGCGCGCAGCGCGCGGCCGCTGACGATGCCGAGACGTACGCCTGGGGCGCGCTGGACCGCTCTTAACACCGCACGCGTCTTCTGATCCGCTACCGCCAAGTCGGGCCGGGCCCGGAGGGGGATCAGCGTCCCATCCAGGTCGCTCAGCGCCAGCAGCCTCGCCGCTCGTCCCAGGCGGGCGGCGAGTACCGGCCATTCGCGTAGCGCGTGTCGCGGGCGCCTCACCGCGGCGGCGTCCCCGGACCGGCAGCCGGCACCGGTCAGGCCTCCTGAAACTCAAACGCGAACAGCGTCGAGATGATGCTCCCCGCCCAGCGGAAGATATTCTGCTCCCGCACCAGCGCCTGCAGCCTGCGCATGCGCCGTTGCTGCTCCTCCAGGGGCATCGAGACGGCCTGAGACAACACGTCTGCCATCTCGTCGACCGCGTAGGGGTTGACGAGCTGCGCCTCGGTCAGCTCACGCGCCGCACCGGTAAACTGGCTCAGAATGAGCGCCCCGTCCTCGTGGATGCGGGAGGCGACGAACTCCTTCGCCACAAGGTTCATGCCGTCGTGCAGCGAGGTCACCATGGCCACGCGTGAGAGCCGGTACCAGGCGTGCAGCGTGGTGGGCGAAATCGCCCGCTTGATGAACAGAATGGGCTGCCAGGTCAGGGTGCGGTGCCTCCAGTTGATCGCCCGGACCAGACGATCCAGTTCCTCGTTCAGCCGCTGGTACATCGGGATCGCGATGCGGCTGGGCACCCCGATTTCCACGAAGACGAAGCGCTCCGCGAACTCGGGGTGGCGCTGCAAGAAGCGGTCAATGGCTTGGAGCCGCTCGGGGATTCCCTTGGTGTAATCGATCCGGTCGACCCCGACGGCCACGATCTTGTTCCGCAGCCGGTAGCGAGCCGCCAGCCGCTTGGCCTCCTCCTCGACCGCCGGGCCGCCGGTGTGCGCCGCAATGCCGTCGAAATCCACGCTGATGGGGAACGGCTTCACCAGTGTGGTGGAACCGCCCCGGATGACTTCGGACCGTTCCCGGTCCACCCGGGCCTCGAGGACCCGGTCGACCGTGTCCATGAAGTTCTGGCAGTGATGGAGGATCTGGAAGCCGAGCAGGTCGTTCCCAAGCAGGCCGTCCAGGATCTCCTCGTCAAATGGGCAGATCCGGAACGCCTCCGGGTTCGGCCAGGGGATGTGCCAGAACTGCGCCGTGCGGATGTTGGGCCGCTTCAGCAGGCGGGAGAGGAGTGCCAGGTGGTAGTCCTGGATGAACACGAAGGCGCGCCGGTCGCCGACCTCCTCCAAGACGGCGTCGGCGAACTTGCGGTTCACGGCCTGGTATTGCTGCCAGTCCGACACGTTGAACGCGGGCCGGGTGTAGGCGATATGGCACAGGGGCCAGAGCCCCTCGTTGGCGAAGCCGTAGTAGTACCCGGCCTCTTCCTCCTCGGTCAGCCAGACGCGGCGGAGGGTATAGGCGGGTGTTTCCGGCGGCACCTCGATGTGGCTCCGCTCGTCGACCACGGCCCGGTCGGCGCTCCCGCTGCCGTGCGCGATCCACAGTCCGCCGCACGCGCGCATGACGGGATCCAGCGCCAGGGTGAGGCCGCCGGGCGGGACCTCGCAGAGGATCGCCTCTCCGTCGTAGCGGTGGACGTACGGTTCCCGGTTGGAGACGATGACGAACAGCTCGTCGGCCAGCCGCTCCTGGATCATGCTGCGAAGCTGCGTGTTCGTCCAAGCCATCTCAGGCGCCGGGTGACTCCGCCGCTTCCGAGCGCACGGTGCGGGTGGGAAACGGGATGGTGATGCGCTCCTGCCGGTAGCGCACGTGCAGCTTCTTGAGGAATTGGTGCGTGATGAGGTACTGGTCGACGAACTCCTTCGCCCGCAGCACGACGGTGAAGTCGATGCTGTACTCGCCGAAGGTGTGGTAGCGGACCAGGGGCTCGAAATCCGGCACACCACCGGTGACCGTCCGCATGATCTCCGCTCCCACCTCGCAGGTGACGCGCTCGACGTGCTCGAGGTCGCTGTCGTAGCTCACCCCGACCTCAACGGTGACGGCGAGGTCGCGGCTCGGCAGGTAGTAGTTGATGAGGATCGCCTGCCCCAGCTTCTGGTTCGGCACCAGCACCATGTTGTTGGGCAGCATGCGGATCATGGTGGCGCGCCACCCGATGTCTTGGACGTAGCCCTCCTGGCCGGAGTCGAGCTTGATGTAGTCGCCGACGCGGATCTGCCGCGTCATGGTGAGATAGAAGCCGGAGAAGAGGTTGGCGAGCGTGTCCTGCAGCGCCAGCGCCACCGCCAAACCGCCCACCCCCAGCGCCGTCAGCACGGGCGTGATGGGCACCCTCATCGCGTGGAGGAGGGTGAGCACGCCGAGAATGAGGACGGTGGTCTTCGCGATGTTCTGCGTAATGCTCGCGACGGGGAGTCCCGGCTGCGTCTGGTCGGTGCTGTAGAGCACGAGGAGCTTACCCGCCACGTCGGCGGCGAAGAACGTCGCGGAGAGCCCCAGCAGGACGTAGACGGCCCGCGTGACCAGTGATAAGGCGTGCGGGGAGAAATCCCAGAAGCTGACCGCACCCAGCATGCCCACCAGGACCGTCCAGCCCGGAATGCTCCGCCGCAAACGCTCGACCACCACCTCGTCCCATTTCCAGGCGGTCTTGGCGGCCCACGCGGAGAGCCGCCCGCAGACGGTGTAGGAGAGGAACCGGCCGACGGCGTAGGCGGCCAGGAGCGCAATGAGGGAGAAGAGCGCCTGCCGGGCCCAGGGAGGAAGCGAGTTCACGTGGTCAAGCAACATGGGGCCACCGTCGTTGAGCGCGGACACGGAAGACGTCGGAAGGGGGCACGGTCACCGGAATCTCGTCGCTGATCTGCAGTATAGAAACAGCGCGTGGGGCTGTCAATGAAAACCACGCTCGGCCAGCCGCTCCAGGATCGCCCGGTTGGCCGGAGGGAACCGGTAGCGGCCCAGGTGGTTCAGCGGTACCCACCGCAGCGCGCGAGCGGCGAGCGGCCTGGGCCGGCCCGCGATGGAACAGCGGAACACGACGAACAAGACATGCGAGCGCTGCGGGCCGCGGGAGCGCACCCGTTGGAACACTACCGCACGGGTCACCCGCACGCCGAGCTCCTCGCGCAGCTCGCGCCGCAGGCACACTACCCACGACTCGCCGGCCCGGCGCTTCCCGCCAGGAAACTCCCAGTAGCCGCCCAGCACGTCGCCCGGACGCCGCCGGCAGATGAGGCAGCGGCCCCGGCGTTCAATGACGGCGAGGGCGGCCTGGATGCACCGGACGGAGCGGGAACTTGGCATCAGGGTGTGGAAAACTCCGGCACTGCCGCTTGAGCGCGCAGGCGGCGCACAGGGGAACTCGGGCGGTGCACACCATCGCGCCGAAATCCATCATCGCCTGGTTGATGGTGTAGCCCTGCCCCGGCGGGATGACCGTCTCGGCCATGACCCACAGCCGCTTGGCGGACCCACCCTTGAGACCGCCCTTGAGGCCGAAGTACCGTGACAGCAGGCGGGCGACATTGGTGTCCAGAATGGGGGCGTCCTTCTCGAAGGCGAAGCTCAACACCGCTCCCGCCGTGTAGCGGCCGATCCCGTCCATGGCCAGGAGGCCGTCGTACGAGTCCGGGATGCGGCCGCCGTGCTCCCGCAGGGCTCGCCGGGCGATCTGCCGCAGGCGCAGCGGCCGCACGTTGTAGCCCAGCGGGTACCACACCCGGCGCAACTCGGCCGTTCTGGCCGCGGCCAGCGCGCGCAGGGTGGGATAGCGGCGGAGGAACTCGCGGTACTTCGGCACGACCCGCTCCACCTGCGTCTGCTGGAGCATAATCTCCGAGACGAGGATCTTGTACGGGTCGCGCGTCTCCCGCCAGGGCAGGCGCCGCTGGTGAATGCGGTACCATGTGATGAGGCGGTGTTGAAACAACCGGAGGAGGCGCGCGTCGAGCATACAGGTATGAGTCACGATAACAGAGCGGCGTCCCACCGTCAACGCCTCCCAGCGTGCCGATCGGCTTATCTGCTTCCCCGGTAACTGCTTCCCCGGTAACTGTTACCGTTCTTCTTTCAAACCACGGCCACCTTGTTCGACGAGCCCGACCGGCGAGGAGTTGGGTGGGCCGGCAATCTGCGATCGCCGGCATTTCCGTCGCCCGACCCAGCCTTCGGCTGGGTGCCCCGGGCTCGGTCACCGGTCGGCCGCCGCCGGCGTCTCGGAACCCGCGCTGAGCGAGCGGGCTTGCCGGGGGCACAACGGAGCGCCACAAGGCCCGCGGAGAGCCGCGGTGGATTATGCGAAGTTGGGTGATCCGCTCACCTGGTTTACAATCTTCCGCTGCTTCTGCTAGAATGGCGCTGCCTTTTGACACCGACGATGCCAGCCACCCTCTACCGCGCCACCGTCGAGCGGATCGACAGCCTCTCCTACAACGTCCGCGGCTTCCACTTGAAGCTCGTTGAGCCGCCGACGCTTGAGTTCAAGGCGGGGCAGTTCATCATCCTGAACGTGCCCCACGAGGGCAAGACGGTCAAGCGAGCCTACTCCATCGCCTCCCCGCCGCACGAACCCGACTCGCTCGACCTGTGCATCCAGCACGTGGAGAGCGGCATCGCGTCGACGTACTTCTGGAAGCTCAAGGAGGGCGACGTCGTCTCGATCTCCGGAGCGCACGGCACCTTCCTCCTCAAGGAACCGCTCGACTACGAACCGGTCTTCATCGCCACCGGCACCGGCGTGGCCCCGCTGCGCGCGATGATCAAGCACCTCCTCCACATCAACTTCACGAAGCCTATGTGGCTGCTCTTCGGCACCCGCTATGAGCACGCCCTGCTCTACGAGTCCGAGTTCCGCTCGCTCGTCGGCCTCCGGCGCAACTTCCACTACATCCCGACGGTCAGCCGCCCGAAGGAGTGGCACGGCGAGGTGGGCCATGTCCAACAGCTCTTCCAGAAGCACGTCACCGACTACGCCAACAAGGAAATCTACCTCTGCGGGTGGCTGGAGGTCGTGCAGGCCGTCTGCAAAGACCTGGAGAGCTTCGGGGTGCCCAGAGACAAGCTCCACTACGAAGAATGGGCCTGATCCCAATGCGGAATGCGGAATGCGGAATGCGGAGTCGCTCCTGATGGAATTCCACACTCCGAACTCCGCACTCCGAACTCCCTCGGTTCTTCAGACGCTCCGAGTGGGCCACACCCCGGACATGGACGACGCGTTCATGTTCTACGCCATCGCCTCGGGTGAGGTCCCGATGGACGGCCTGCGGTTCGAGCACGTCATCGAGGACATCCAGACGCTCAACGGGAGAGCGTTCAAGGCGGAGCTGGACATGACGGCTATCTCCGCGGCAACCTACCCGTCGGTGGCGGACGCCTACTGGATCGTCTCCGTCGGCTCAAGCGTGGGCCGCAACTACGGGCCGCTCGTCATCTCGGCGAGCCCGCGCGAGCCCGCCTCGCTCGAGGGTCGGCGCGTCGCCGTGCCCGGAGCCCACACCACCGCATCGCTCCTGCTGCGGCTGGCACTGCCGACGTTCGAGCCGGTTGAGATGCCATTCGAGCAGATTCCAGAGGCGGTGTTGACGGGGACGGTGGACGCGGGGCTGGTCATCCACGAGTGGCAGCTCACCTACCGGGACGCGGGCCTCTTGCCGGTGCTGGATCTGGGCATGTGGTGGCAGCAGCACACGGGCCTGCCGATCCCGCTGGGGCTCAACGCGGTGAAAAAATCGCTGGGGCGGGAGCTGGCGCAGCGGGCGACGACCGTCCTGCGCGACAGCATTCTTCACGCCTTCGCCCATCAAGAAGAGGCGGTCGCCTACGCCATGCGCTACGGGCGCGGGACCGACCTCGTCCGCTCCCGCCAGTTCATCGGCATGTACGTGAACGAGGAAACGCTCAGTCTCACCCCGCCCTGCCGCGAGGCGCTGAACCTGCTCTTCTCGCGCGCGCACGAAGCCGGCCTCATCCCCCACAGACCGTCGCTCGAAGTCATCGAACCGCTTTCAAGGTGATTTCACGGATTTGAAAATCGGATTTCGCGGATTCAATCTGCGGAATCTGCTTTCTTAAGCCGCCTAATCATCAATACGTTTTTCGGCGGAGGATACCATGAAAATCGGATACCACATGTTTGATTTTCATGGGCCTCCGTGCTGCCGCTTGCGGCGCTTGCCGCGGGGAACGGGCAGGCCCTGTTTCCACGCCGGGCGCGCTCCTGAGCCCATCCCAGCACGGCAGGCAGGAATCCACGCGCCTCAGAACGTTATCGCGAAGGCGTTTCGCCCCAGCTGGAAACCGCGACGTCTTGTTCGGCGCTCAACACGATCCCGCCGACCACGTCGTTGAATGCCTGTCCCTCGGTGCCTGGCACATTTCTAACAGTAGAGACCGATCTAATACCAACAGATTCCGCGTTAGCTTGCTTATCGCTCTAAGGCTTCGTTGCCTAGCTCATGCCGGACAGAATGTGGTTATGGATCAAGAAGTTCTACAAACGCCACAAACGGGCGCTTCAAGTAACCACGCTCCTGGCGGTGGTGCCACTCTATTTCCATTGGCAGGCGAACCAGATAGCCGGGAAATCTTACGAGTTATCTATAACGCCTAGGCTTTCAGTGGCAACGAACTTCCGGACTTCTCACGTTGGTGCATCTGGAGGCCAGGATGAGGTTATTTGTGTGCCTGTCGCGATCTTTAACAACAGCAGCGCCTATGCGCTAGATGTTGAGTTTGACGTCCTCATGTCCCGTGCCAAGGGCGAAGAAGTAAGCCTAAATCAATACTTACGGAGCAAGAATCAGCTGCCCCCCTATCGTAGTAGACTTGCACCCGGTGCTGAATGGCAATCTCGTACAAACGAATTTTGTATATCGGTCGTCAATAACGCTATTGAGACCTATAAATCTGGAAAAGAACAGTGCAAGGTTCAGATCAACCTAGCGTGGCGTGATATTCAGCGCAAACAGCACCGCCTTGTGCACCTAGCACAACTAGTTTACGCAGCGCCGTCAGATCGTTCAGGCGGATACTTTTGGTTTGAGCGCGTCGGTTCGTATGAAACTTTGGCGGGAATCTTGGGATGGTGGCAAGTCCATCGCCATTGGGGATTACCGAGCTTCATAATTTGGAGCCGTCGTCGTCTCTGAGCGTTACCCTGCTAGGAAAGTACCAAAGGAAGGTGCCGGGCACACGGGGACAGGCATTTGGCATGCACATCGCCCCGCCTAGCTGATCTGGGCTGGCGCACTCAGGTTTTTCTGAATAGCACTCCTCCTGGAAATGTTATACTTATGCACATGAGATTACTCGAGCCTGGGAGAAGCACTTCAAGAGTTGAAATTTTGAACGTTTCGCCGCATGGAATTTGGCTCTACGTGAGGGGGAAGGAGTATTTTCTGCCCTATGCGGAGTTCCCCTGGTTTAAGGATGCCCGTCTTTCCGAGATTGAACATGTCAAGTTGCTCCATGGACGTCATCTCCGCTGGGAAGAGCTCGATGTTGATTTGGCGCTGGATTCCCTAGGGCACTTAGATCGCTATCCATTGAAGTACAAGTAGTCCCGGCATTTGGCATGCACATCGTCCCGCCTCGCTGATCCGGGCTGGCCCCACAGGTTTTCTGCGAGAGTTGCAGACATCAACGATAGGTGGTTCTTCTAAGCACGTCCGTGCTGGTGGCCACGCGGTCGAGGAATAGCGTCCCATCGAGGTGGTCCACTTCGTGCTGGGCGACGACCGCCTCGGAAGGTGCCAGGCACCGGGGGACAGGCATTTGGTCTGCACATCGTCCCCCCGCTGTTTTGCCCCGCGGTCTCTGTTTTGCGCAGCAAAACATGCGGGGCAAAACAAGCCGCGGGGGCTTGCGTCGCCTAGGTGATCTGGGCTAACGAGGTAAGATTGCAGGGGGGTACAAGCTCAGGGTATACTAGTGAACGTGAAGTCTAGCGTCGTTCAGAAGCAGCCCTTAGCTGGCTATCGGGGCAACTAAATGACTACGGCCGCAGTCAAACCACCCATCAAATTCAAGTTTGATCCAGAGAAGTTCGTCGCTTCTTTGGCCTTTTTTGCGTCTCACGCCAAGGGAGTGGATAAGCTAAAGGCCGCAAAGCTGTTGTATTATGCCGACAAGTACCATCTAGTTCGTTATGGCAAGCCCATTCTTGGTGACGTGTATTACCACTTGGACTACGGTCCGGTTCCCTCCAAGGCCCTCGATATCATGAATGAAGCCATTGATCCATATCATCTGCGCGGCATCCCTCAGTCTAACCTCGAGCTGCTCAGAAAGTACTTGAAAGTCGACTCGGAGGAAAAGAAACACCCAATCTTTGAAGTCAAGATGGAGCCTGACCTTGATGTCTTTTCCGAGTCAGAATTAGAAGCCCTGAATGAGACCATCAAGCAATACGGGCACTACAGTGGGCGGCGGCTGATTGACCTTACGCATCGAGAGGCCCCCTGGCTCAAGACGGAGCGAAACGCGGAAATTGATTACCACCTATTTTTTGAAGGCGAGAAAAATGCGAGCCCCGAAGCCGCAGAGTATCTTGAATCGCTGCGAGAGCACATGGAAGTGATGTTTTCATTGACCGCGCCATCATAATGCATGGAGGTATCATCCAAAGCAGCTGATCAGGTCTTTGAGAAAGAGTTCGTTCGGGGAGGTGTCTTGGTCACTGAGATGCAATTCCCGAGCGGAACACGGAAGCTCAAGTATCTCGTTGTGCTGAACAAACATCCCGCCGATTTACCAACTCTCCTGTTCTTAACCACTTCTCAAACTGATTACTTCGATCGTTTCCCGCACGTCGATCACATTCGGATTAAGCCGAATGTGCTGCCGTTCTTCCCAAAGAAGACCATTCTTGACTGTCGAGAAGTCTTTGCGATGGACCGTGAAGATCTGAAAAGACGTTACCGAGAAGCGGCGCTAAAGTTTGCGGGCATCCTGCCACAAGAGTACATGGACCAAGTTGATAAGATTGTGGCCGCCTCCCGTACCATTGCGATCCGCTACAAGAAACAGATTCTGGGAAAGTGCCAGGTACATATAGTCCCGCCTCGCTGATCCGGGCTGGCCCCCCACATGCTTTCATGCGAGGGTGGCAGACATCAACGACAGGTGGTTCTTCTAAATACGTCCGCGCTGCTGGCCACGCGGTCGAGGAATAGCGTCCCGTCGAGGTGATCCACTTCGTGCTGGGCGATGACCGCCTCGAATCCTTCCAGTCGCCACTCCCGTCGCCGCCCATCCTGATCCAGCGCCCGGAGCCGCAGGCGCGCTGCCCGCCTGACGTTGCCGGTGAAGTCCGGCACCGACAGGCACCCTTCCCGCCCGATGATGCCACCCTCCGGCTCATCCAGCTCTGGATTGACCAGCCTGAGGAGGCCGTGGCTCTTGCCAGCCTTCGGATGCATGGAGGCGTCCATGACCGCGATGCGCAGATGGCTGCCGACCTGCGGAGCCGCGAGCCCGACGCAGCGAGGATGGCGGCGCATCGTCTCGACCATCGCATCGATGAGCCGACGGACGCGCTCATCCACACGCTCCACGTATCGCGTCGAAGTCTTGAGAATCGGGTCGGGAAATCGACGGATCGGGAGGACACTCATGGAAGGAAAACCGTAGAAGCCACTGGAGTGGCTAAGTGGCGAGGTGGCAAAGTGGCTGAAAGGCTGCGGTACTCATCAGCATCTTGGCCACTTAGCCACTCAGCCACTTTGCCACTTCAGAGGACAGTCGCTTCGGCCGGGCGCAGGCTCACTTGGACGCTCAGACGCTTGGCGATGCGCTGGAGGAGTGCCTTGAGCGACGACTCGGAGCGCGAGGGGGGGACCTCTACCTCAAGGAGGAGCAGGTAGAGCGAGGGACCGCCGCCCGCGCTGCGGTGGGTATGCACATCGGTGATGTTCGCACCGGCCTTGGCCAGCGCCTCGGACACCCGATAGACGATGCCGGGCCGGTCGGCCCCGTAGACGCTGATCTGGAAGGCTGTCCCCCGCCCCTTCGGCGCGCGCGCCTCCGAGGTAGCGAGCGGCTTCAGGTGCACCGCTAGCCCCTGCCGCTCGAGCAGCACAAACGCGCGCCGGAGCCGCTCGGCGCCGACCTTCGCCGATGCCGAGAAGATCAACATGACGGCGAACTCCCCTTCGAGGCGCGTCATCGCCGAGTCCTCAAGGTTGCAGCCCAACTGGTAGAGGATCTTGGTCACGCCGGCCACGATGCCAGGCCGGTCCTTGCCCAGCGCCGTCACGATCCACCTGTTCGCCATGGCTGTCTGCTCCTGGGTGCAGGGTGACGGGTGGAAAAGCTGCCCCTACGCCCTACACCTTTGACCCTTTACCGCCATGTCATCGCGCGATTCTACTTCGAACCCGAGGTCCTCGACCATCCGCCGGGCCTCCTCCGCCTGCTGGCCGGGCGTCGTGAGGTAGCCCTCGATGAAGATCGAATTAGCCGGGTAGAGCGCCAGCGGCTGGAGCGAGCGCAGGTTGACCTCGCGCCCGCCCGCGGCCCGGATCTCGCTCATCGGATTGAGCAGCCGGAAGAGGCACAGCGCCTTCAAGCACTTCGTCGGCGTCAAGAACTGGGACGGTTCCATCGGCGTGCCTTTGATTGGATGCAAGAAGTTGACCGGGATCGAGTCCATGTCCTGCTCCCGGCAGGCGAAGGCGAGGTCGAGGATATCCTCGTCGGTCTCCCCCATGCCGATGATGCCGCCGCTGCACGTCATCAGCCCGGCCTTGCGGACATTGGCGACGGTGTTCACACGGTCCTGGTAGGTGTGGGTCGTGCAGATCTCTGGGTAGAAGCGCTCGCTCGTGTTGAGGTTGTGGTTCACCCAGCCCACCCCGGCCTCCTTCAGGCGCCGGGCCTGCTCCTCCGACAGGATCCCGAGGCAGAGGCAGATTTCCAACTGATAGCACTGCTTGATCTGGCGGGTCACCTCGCAGAAGTGGTCGATCTCCTCATCGGTCGGGCCGCGGCCGCTGGTCACCATGCAGTAGCGGCTCGCGCCGGCGACGAGCGCGCGCCGCGCGCCTTCGAGCAGCAGCTCGCCATCCATGAGCGGGTACTTGTCGATCTTAGCGGTAGAGATAGAGGACTGGGAACAGTAGTGGCAGTCTTCCGGGCAGAGGCCGCTGCGGGCGTTCTGGAGCATGCACAGCTTCACCCGCTTGCCGAACGTGGCCTTGCGGACCTCGAAGGCCGCCTGGAGCAGCCCGGGAAGCCGCTCGTCGGACAGCGCCAGGATGGCGCGGCCTTCTTCTCGGGTAAGCGGCTGGCCACTGAGCGACCGTTGGACGATATCCGTCCAATTGAGCGTGGAGGAAGAAGGCGGCATCATACGCTGGATCGCCTGTGACGCACACTCACCAATACCCAATGACCAAACGACACTTCGGTTTGGTCATTGGTCATTCGGTCATTGGTGATGCTGTGGTGATGGGTGCTTGGTTATTGGTGACGAGCGGTGGGCGCGGGCTCGAACACACGGAGGATCTCATACAGCGTCGTGCGCTGAACCGCCGTGAAACCCGACTCGTGGATGAGTGTCACGACCTCGTCCACGGCCGTCTTGTTGATGAAGCCGGTGGCCGCATGGACGTTCTCTTCGAAGAGCGTGCCGCCGAAGTCGTCCGCTCCGAAGTGCAGGGCGATCTGGCCGGTCTTCTTGCCCTCGGAGAACCACGAGGCCTGGATGTGGGCGAAGTTGTCGAGGTAGAGCCGGGAGAGCGCGATCATCCGCAGGTACTCGGTGGGCCCGGCGTGCTGGCGGATGTGCTTCTGGAGCGGGGTGTTGCCCGGCTTGAAGGTCCACGGCACGAAGGCGGTGAAGCCTCCGGTCTCATCCTGCAGCTCGCGGATGTGGTCGAGGTGCTCGAGGATGTCCTCATCCTCCTCGATATGGCCGAACATCATCGTGGCGGTGGACTTGAAACCCAGGCGGTGCGCCTCGCGGTGGACGGAGAGCCACGCCTCGGCGTCCCCCTTCTTCGGGGCGAGGCGCCTGCGGATCCGGTCGGAGAGGACTTCCGCCCCGCCACCAGGCAGCGAGACCTGGCCCGCCTCCTTGAGCCGCTCGAGCACGTCGCGGATCGAAAGGCCGGACACCTGCGCCATCGTCGTGACCTCGGAGGCGGTGAAGAAATGGGGCGTCACCTGAGGGAAACGGCGCCGCGTCTCCCGGACGAGGCTCGTGTAGTAGTCGAGCGGCAGGTTCGGGTTGTGCCCGCCCTGGAGCAGGATGGTGGTCGCGCCCTGATCGACCGCCCGCTGGAGCTTCTCCATCACCTGCTCCAGCGTGAGCGTATAGCCGTCCGCCGCGCCCGGCTTGCGGTAGAAGGCGCAGAAGACGCAGTCGGTGATGCAGACGTTGGTGTAGTTCGGGTTGGAATCGATGACGAAGGTGACGCGCGGCTCGGGGTTGTGCCGGTGCCGCACCCGGTTGGCGAGGTCGGCCAGCTCGAGCAGGTCGCCGTGGCGCCAGAGCCACAGTCCCTCCTCCCGCCGGAGGCGGGAGCTGGAGAGAATCTTCTCTTCGACCGACTCAGAGCAGATGATGCTCATCCCACCACCTGGTCCTGCTCCACCGAAGGCGGAGCGATTTCACACCCTGTCAGCAGAGAGGAAAACATCGATGTGGCTCGTTGGTGAAATCCGGCCTTCGGCCGGGGACCAGGTGGTGGGATCATGCACCAGCCAGTCGATGTGCGGTAAGCGTTAGAGCAGGCCATGCGTCATCACTAGTTCCTGGAACTTCGCCATCCCTTCCTCTTCCTGCGGTCCCAGCCGGTAGATGAAACCGGCGAGGTAGACTGCCAGCTCAGCGGCCGGCACCCCGAGGTCCTCCGCGCGCTCGGCGGCGATTGTTTCAAGCTGCCGCGCGTTGACGCCAAGCGACTTGGCCAATGAGAGCTCCAGGCACCGCTTCTCCTCCGCGCCGACGTCCTTCCGGACCGCCCACACCGCGAAGACGAAGGGCAGGTGCTGCCACAGCCACCACTCAAAGGCGACGTCGATCTCGAAAGGATAGGCGCGGTTGGTCTGCTTGAAGCGGAGTGCCGCGTCGCCGATGAGCAGCAGCGCATCTGTCTCATCGCCCGGCGCGGGGAGGGCCGTCGTTCGTGTGTACGCCGCAGGGCTCAAGCCATAGCGCTGCTCGAGCAGGAGCCGCAGGAGCACCGCGGTCGTCGAGGTCTCATCGGTCACGGCGATGGCGGCGTTGTCGAGCCGGCGAATGGGCCGGCGAGCAAAGAGGAACACGCTGCGCGCCCGGCCACGCACGGCGATGCCGAAGCGGCCGAGCCGCTCGAACGCGTCCGAGAGCCTGAAGTAGTCCGCTACCGGCAGCAGGCCGGCCGCCAAGTCGCCCGCGGCCGCGCGCCGCCCGAGCTCCCGCGGGACGCAGTCCGAGAGCGCGAATCCCTCCCCCAGCGCGAGCCCATTGAAGAAGGGCGCGCTATTGAGGTACGGGACTCTCGAGACGCAGGTCCTCGTCGGAGATGTCGATGGTGCGATAGAGGGCATCCCGTTCCACCGGAGTGCAGCCGGCCTCGCGGATGAGCTCCACGAGCCGGCTCCGCGTGAGACTGACGGGCGAGGCGGCATCGGCGGCATGCATGATCCGCTCCTCACCAATCGTCCCGTCCATGTCGTCCGCGCCGAAGTGCAGGGCGACCGAGGCGATCTCCTCACCCATGGTCACCCAGTACGCCTTGATGTGGGGCACGTTGTCGAGGAGGAGTCGCGCGATCGCGATCGTCTTGAGGTCTTCCATCGCCGAGGCTTGGCGGCCGACCACCTGCGTCTTGCCCGGCAGGTACGCGAGCGGGATGAAGCTCATGAAGCCGCTGGTCTCATCCTGCAACTCGCGCAGCTTGAGCATATGGTCCACCCGCTCCTCGTGCGTCTCCATGTGGCCGTAGAGGAGCGTCGAGTTGGTGGGGATGCCCAGGCGATGCGCGATGCGGTGGATCTCCAGCCACCGTGGGGCGCCGATCTTGAACGGAAAGAGCGCCTTGCGCACCCGCTCCGAGAAGACCTCGGCCCCCCCGCCCGGGAGTGCTGCCAGGCCGACCGCCTGGAGCTGCCGCAGGACCTCCTCGACGCTGAGCCGGAACTTCTTGGAGAAGAAATCGATCTCCACCGCGGTCCACGCCTTGATCTGGATTTGCGGGAAGGCGGCCGTGATCGCGCGGAACATCTCGATGTAGTAGTCCCACGTCCAGTCGGGGTGCAGGCCGCCGACGATGTGCACCTCGCGCAGCTCGGCGCTGCACCGCTCCACGACCTCGCGGATCGTCATCTCGTAGGCGTTCGGGCGGCCGCGCTTGGTGGCGAAGTCGCAGAAACGGCAGGAGAGGACGCAGATGTTCGACGGGTTGATCTGGCGGTTGATGACGAAATGGACCCGATCGCCCCACCGCTCGCGCTTGACCTGATCCGCCAGGCGGCCCAAGCGGATGATGTCGCGCGTCTCGAAGAGCTCCAGCGCCTCCTCGCGCGTGAGCCGCGCGCGGTCCTGGAGCTTTTGCGTCACACTTTCCAGTACTGAAGCCATCGGGTGTTGACTCGTGTGACGATCTCAGGGTCCATGACGACGGGGTCCGGGTAACCGGTCTTGAAGGTCGCGTCGATGCCAAGGCACCCGCGGTACACCGGCCAGGCGTCCTGCAGCTTGGCCGACGTGAAGATAATGTCGCGCGCCGGGTCAAAGCGGGTGAAGATGCCCCACAGCACACTCTCGCGGTCGTCGAGGTTCACGTCCGGGCTGACGGCGGCGATGAGCTTGATCGACGCCAGCGATGGCACCTGCACCAACCGGTGCACCACATCGCGCCCCTCCCCATCGACCTGCACCGCCAGGAGGGCGTCCTCAAGCAGGCGCGCGCGCTTGATCCTGGGATGGAGCCGGGCGACCGCGGTAGGATCAACGAGGGGCGCTGCCGGTGCCGCCGTTTTCCCACCCTGGGTGGCATCAAGCACCATCTTACTACCCAGGTTCAGGGTAAAACTGGTGAAGTCCAGCGTATCAAAAGGCACACCGGGAAGAAAAAGGAAGTCACTGGATGGATCGAAGTGCTCCCTCACGGCGCGCAGCACGGCGCTGGGATCGCGCGCGTCCACATCGGCGTCCACCAGGATGAGGCACTTCGTCAGCGCCATCTGCCCGGTGCCGAAGAGACCGAGTGCCGCCTTCATTCCCTCTTTGCCGAAGCGCTGCACCACTGAGGCGACCGCGAGGCTGTGGAAGCCCGCCTCGTAGTAGGCCCACAGGTCCCGAATCTCCGGATGGACGAGCCGGATCATCGGCAGGAGCATCTCCTGGACCGCCTCGCCGATGTACCGGTCCTCCTGCGGCGGCTTGCCGACGACGGCGGAGAGGTACACGGGATGCTTGCGCCGGGTCATCGTTTGCACCCACAGCACCGGGAACGGTGCGGGGTGCGAGTAGTGGCCGAAGTGGTCGCCGAAGGGCCCCTCAGGCTGGCGCTCATCCGGCGGCACGATCCCTTCGAGGACGATCTCGGCCTCGGCGGGTGCGACCGTCGAGCCGGTCTTGCCCAGCACGATCGGCACGCGCCGCCCGGACAGGAACCCCGCGAAGGCGAGCTCGTCGACCCCTTCAGGGAGCGGTGCGACCGCCGCCAGATACAGGATCGGGTCGGTGCCGATGGCGACCGACACCGACAGCGCCTTGCCCTGCCGCTCCGCCTTCCAGTAGTGAAAGCCACCGCCCTTCTGGATCTGCCAGTGCATGAGGACCTGGTCCGGGCCGACCACCTGCATCCGGTAGATGCCGAAATTGCGGGCGTCGGTCTCCGGGTCGTGGGTGAGCACCATCCCGCAAGTGAGAAACCGGCCGGCGTCCTTGGGCCAGCACTTCATGACGGGCAGCCTTGAGAGGTCGGGCGGCTCCTCGACCTCTTGGCACGATGCCCGTCGGACCTTCTTCGGCGGCATGGCGAGGACGCGGCCGATGGTGCGCCACTCTTCGAGGAGTCGCTTCGGGCGCGGCGGCATCACCGCCTCGATGAGCCGTGACAGCTCCCTGCCGACCTCCTGCGGCGAGCGGCCGAGGGCGAGCTCGATGCGCTTCGGACTGCCGAGGATGTTGATGGCAAGCGGGAACGCGGAGCCCTTGACCCGCTCGAAGAGCAGTGCCGGCCCCTGCTCCTTGACCACGCGCGTGGCGATCTCGGTGATCTCAAGCTCCGGATCGACCTCGATGCGGACCTGCGCAAGTTCATTGTTGCGCTCAAGCAGAGAGAGGAAGGACTGCAGATCGCTCAGTGGCTTCTCAGTCGAGTGGTAATTCGGTAATTCAAAGGGGCGGTTTCAAGTTCCTAGCGCAATAGGGACGTTGTGAAACGCTTCGCTCGGTGTCTTCCAGTTGAGCACCTTGCGTGGGCGACCGTTCAAGAGGTCCTGGACATGCGTGATCTGACGACGCGAGACCCGCGAGAAGTC
>OBEQ010882735.1_pt1 | contig 19736 bp, 17 predicted proteins | sample 1670901 | NCBI WGS metagenome assembly OBEQ01 (sample SAMEA104232315, study PRJEB22302) | groundwater metagenome | biome: forest; feature: aquifer; material: groundwater | place: USA | collected 2011-08-07 | depth 5.4 m
CGGAAGGCGAGGAGCACGTCCACACGTTCCGTGAATGTGTGGAGATGCTCATCAAGATGGCGAAGGTGCCTGGCATCACGTACGAGATCGACCCCCAGTACATGCGGCCGACGCAGGTGCCCAGACTGATCTGTGACGCGTCCGCCTTTACGAGTCGAACCGGGTGGCGACCCGAGATCAGCTTCGGGACGATCCTTACAGAAACACTGGATTACTGGAGGGACCAGCTCGCACGGGGACTCGTCAAGTGACGACCCTCCTGCCGTTCACGCGGGTGCACGTGCCATGACGCTGCTGCAGGATCAGATATATGACACCGCATCTGCCTGCCGGATTAGCGGTTCGCGTCACGTTGTAGACGTTCTGCCGCTGGGCGCTCAGCCGCTCGCGAACTCCTTGAAAGACGAGGCCATCGGCGCGGAGCTACGGGTGCCGCTCACTCTGGGCTTCTGTCCAGACTCGTCGCTGGTCCAGATTCGAGAAACCGTTCGCAAGGAAATCCTCTTCTCCAACTACGTTTGGGTGTCAGGCACGTCCGAGACGACGCGGCGATGGGCGGAGCAGTTCGCGCGCGCCGTCGTGGATCTTGGCCGGCTGGTGCCGGACGATCTGGTCGTCGAGATCGCCTCGAACGACGGCACCTTCCTCAAGCCGTTCATCGCCGGCGGCTACCGTCACGTCGTCGGGGTCGATCCCGCGACCAATATCGCCGACATAGCGGTTCGCGAGGGTATCCCCACGCTGAACGCCTTCTGGGGACGCGAGATCGCCGAGCGGGTGGTGCAGCAGCACGGACAGGCGAAGGTGCTCTTTGCGCGCAACGTGATCGCACACACCAGCGAAGTGCACGACGTCATGAGCGGCATCGAGTTGGCGCTCCGGCAGGATGGCATCGGCGTATTCGAGTTCCACTACGCCGCTGAGATTCTGAACGGCCTGCAGTACGACTCGGTTTACCACGAGCATCTCTGCTACTTCTCGCTGGCATCGATCGAGAACCTCCTGCGGCGCTCGGGCTTCACGGTCTTTCACGCCGACTTCAGCCCGATCAGCGGGGGAGCGCTCGTCGTGTATTTCTCGAGGCAGCGGAGAGAACCGAGCCGGGCGCTGCTGGACATCGCCGCTGCCGAAGAGCGCAACCGCGTCAATCGTCTCGAGACCTGGCAGCGATTCGCCGACGCCTGTGTCCTCCACAAACGTCGTTCGACCGAGCTTGTCGCCAGCCTCTCGGGCAGACGCATTGTCGGCTACGGCTCCTCCGCACGCAGCGCAACGTACGTCAACTACTGCGGCTTCGATGCGACGCAGATCGCCGCCGTCATCGACAACAGTCCGCTGAAGCAGGGGAAGTTCACCCCGGGTTCGTCGATTCCGATCGTGTCGCTGGAGGAGGGGCTGCGGCAAAGCCCCGACTACATCTTTGTGTTTGCGTGGAATTTCCGGGACGAGATCGTGACGAGCTGCCGGAGGGCGGGATATCAGGGGCGATTCATCACCGCGTTCCCAGGCGCGCCGGCGGTGTGGGATTGAAGTTTCTGGACCAGGCGCTGCGTGACGTGTACCTCATCGAGCCGGAGACCTTCATCGACGAGCGCGGTCTCTTCCGCAGGCATTTCTGTCGCAGGGAGTTCGCCGACCACGGCATCGACATGGAGGTGAAGCAGGCGAACGTTTCCGAGAACCCGCGGGCCCACACCCTGAGGGGACTCCATTTTCAGCGGCCGCCGTTCGGCGAAGGCAAGATTCTCTCGTGTCTGAAGGGCGCGATCCACGATGTCATCGTCGATCTTCGCGCAGAGTCCCCGACGTACTTGCACTGGACGTCGGTGGAGTTGAGCGATCGGAATCGCCTGAGCGTCTACCTACCGCCGGGTTGTGCGAACGGCTGGATGACCACTGAGCCCGAGACGTGGATTCACTACTATCACTCCGAGGTCTACCAGCCTCGGGCAGAAGGCGGCATTCGCTACAACGATCCGTTCTTCGGCTTCGCCTGGCCTGCCGAACCCGCTGTCATCTCAGAGAAGGACAGAACGTATCCCGACTTCAATCCCGAGCGGACCTAATCAGAGCGGAAGACGAAATCCGCTTCGACAATCGTGTTCTTGATGAACGGCACCTCCTCCAATTCCCTTGCCTGGATGACCGACTCGGCTTCCGCGGCGCTGAGGCCCTTCGTGTTGACGTAGAAGTCTCGGAGTCTCGCCAGGCGCAGAGGATCATCAATCTCCGTATAGATGCGCGCCGTGGCTGATCGCACCAAGGCTGTGATTGCCAGCGCCACGACGCCCTCGACAATCAGCAGGCCTTCGTCAAGTGACATGCCTTCGGCGCTCCGATCGGCGATCCGCCGCCGGCTCACGAGGTCGTAAACGGGCGGATGCACCGTCTGACCGCGCATGAGACGTCCGACGGACTCGACGATCGCGTCGCAGTCGTAACGTGCGAGTACGGTCGACGCTGCAGTTCGGCGGTCAATGCTTACAAGCCAACGATCGATGCCGAGCATACGGGCGGTGATTCCGCTGGTGGTGAAATGTGATGCGATGGCCTGTGCGAGCGTGCTCTTGCCGGTGCGCGAACACCCTCCCATGACGACGAGCGATCTCGCCGCTCCATGTGTGATGACGGTACGCTGTACCTGAGAGAGGAGATCCGCGAGAGAATCCACATGCACCGAACGAGGTCTGTCGGGTGGCGTCGCCAAAATATGTGGACGCTATACTAGGCCATCGAGTCGGGTCCAGGGTCGACTCCAACAGGGTCGACTCCAACTGGGGCAGCGCGACGATCACGCCATGAGAGGCATCGAATGCACATTATCCATCGCCGCTCGCCAGATCGTGAGCGCTGGTGGGATCGCGAGGCGGGTCCGTCCAGGTGACGCGTGAGTCCAGAGAGATGGCGAGACCACCGGTTCGGGCTCACAGCTGACGCCCGCGATCGGCTGCGGCTGCACGTCGTGTGGGTGACCGGCGCAGGCACAGGGTTTGGGCAGGCGGCCGCTGTTGCTCTCGGGTTGTGCGGAGCGCGTGTCGTCCTGACCGGACGACGCGCCGACAAGCTCGACGCAACGATTGCAGTGGCGCAGGGTTTCGGAGCGTCAGCGGAACGGTTCATGACGCTGCCTCTGGACGTCTGCGCCCGCGATCAGGTCGAGGCGGCAACCGCCCGGCTTGGCGCCGACGGCCTCACCGCGCTCGTACATTGCGCCGGCGCTCCTCAACGCCACGTCCCTGAAGGACCGCTCCTCGCCTCCGATGGGGTCGAGGCGCTGTGGAACACCAACGTCATAGCCGCGTGGCGCTGTCTTCGTGCCACCGTACGCGTTGCCGCTCCTCGCGGCCTCGTCCGAGCGGTACTGTTTTCTTCAGAAGCCGCCTGGCATTTCACTCCCGGATTTGGACCGTACAACATCAGCAAAGCGGCGTTGAACAGCCTTGGCGGATCGATGGCTGAAGAGGCGGCGGCGCAGTATCCGGACTGCGACGTGCAGATCAATGTTCTGAATCCGGGAGAAGCACGTACCGAGATGAATCAGGGGTCGGAGGTGAGCCCGTACACTATCGCTCCGATGGTGTTGTCTCTGATTTCACAAGCGCGAGGCGGTCCAAACGGCTATTTCTTTCACGCCGATGGAAGGAATCTGACGTTCGGCAGCCGAGCGCGGTGGCCGGCGCTGCTGCTCTCGGGTTAATGCGCGTCTGACACGCCGCCTCAATTCGAATAGGCGCTCACGCGAGCTTGCGCCGCGGTTCGTCGTCGTGACGGTGCGACCGCATCTGGTCCCGGTGATTTCCGCTTCGGTGCTGTCAGCGATCACCCGCAAGGCGGGCGCGCGCAACGTGCCCGCCGAGGCAATCCTGTTGTGGCCGAGTGATCAGCACTCTCATCGACTCGATCTGACTCTCACAGCGGGCGCCGATTATAATCGCGCCGGGTACAGTCACCTCGTCGCGACGAAATTGGGGGAATGATGCCGAGTTTTGCTGCCGAACTCATAAGTCCAGGTCATGCCTACAGCGTTGGAAAGGATGTACCGACATACGGCGGCGACGGCAAGGGCATCGAGGTCGACGTCCTGTCGGTTGACCGGGACGGAGGCGTGCGCGAGCTGACAATCAGCCAGCAGGGAAGCGGCTACGCGTCTGGCAATGTGCTGGTGATAACCGGTCCCGGCGACGCGACGTTCCGGCTTCGTGCCGCTGGTGAAATTCCTGGCGGCACCGGCATCAGTTCCTGGGTGTCCATCGCAATCTTCGGAATTGTTGTCGCCTTGTTCATTTTTCGCAGGAGAGCGAGAAAAGTGAAAAGCGTCACGCCGTAACCTGGGATCTGTGGCACGGTCACGGTCGTTTCCGCAGGAGGCCGCGGCCTGAGAGCTCCTTGAACAGGAGCTGGCCGAACTCGCGGTTGCCTTCCACGCCCAGGTGGCCATCGATCTTGAGGAACAGCCGGGCGCCCGCCTGTGCTCGGGCCCTCAACGGACTGAGCATGTCGAAATACTCAACCCCATACTGGCTGGCCTTGCGAGCCACGTTGTCCGGGAAGTCCCGGCGCGGCTCGAAGTCGGCGGTGATCACCCCGGTCGAGTGGTACCCGAGGTTGATTTGACCGGGGCCGACTTGGTTCGGGATTGGGAATGCCGATAGGAGGAAGCGGCCACCCCAGCCCTCCACCAACTTCGCCGCCGCCGCCATGTGGCGAAAGGTCACGTCCATGACCGTCTCGGCGCCCGGCTTGAAGAGCTCCGATCCGAACGGGTAGACCGCGGGAGGTGGCTTACGGCCCGTGGCGATCTGGATGGTTTCGAGCGATCTGTTGAGAAACCAGTAGACGTACCAGCGCTCGAATCCGTCCACCGTAGGGAAATTCTGTAACGCAATCGGCGAGGTGGCGACGACGAGACCAGCGTTGTCGTGTGTGGCCTTGGGAAGGCCGTCGAACCCCACGTCTGTGAAGAAGTCGTTGTGGAACAGCGCGACCACGACGATCGCCGGCCGCCACTGCTCTCCATAGACCCGCACCTCGTTGAAGTACTGGACCCCGGCATACGAACTGACGCCAAGGTTATTCACGCAGTACGGTAAATCCGCCTTGGTCAGGAGCGCCTGAAGCACGTCTGCGGCAGTCAGCCCGTCGGACATATGCGGGGCGGCCACCATGCTGTCGCCGATCAGAAAAATCCGCTGCCGGTCGCCGCACTGGTCGAACGCCGTCCCGCGGAATCCGAAACGATTGGTCGTGTACTTCGTCTGAAACTCGGGCCCATCGAACGCGAACGTGGTGTTGGGCGCCCAGCGGTAGTAGAACACCTCGTCCGGCGCGATCACCTGCTTGTCGTACCATTCCCTCCCGATGAATAAGTAGTAGGGCTCGACAAGGCCGAAATACGGCGCGGCCAGCCGCATGAGGCCTTCGGAGACCAGTACCGCTGCCGCAAGGGAGGCCGTGATGAGCCCCATCCGCGCCAGCGCCGCCTTCACGCGCGCCATCGTCCGGAGTTCATCGTCTGGGCAATCTCATTTCTGGTGAGCCTGGCGCCGGCACGGACGCTTATCGAATCAGCAGCCGACAGATGTGACGGGTTTGTTCGTCGAGGGTTACACGACCGCCGAGAATGTCGACTGGCAGCGGAGGTGCCTTGTCGATCCCGGTGGCCATGTTCTCGCCCAGCCCGTATCTGAGCCACGTGGACAATCGCGGTTTCGTGGCCGGAGGCGTCCCCTTGTGAATTCCAAACGTGTCGCCGCAGTGCACCGTTCCGGCTGGACCGTCGAAGCGCTGGGCGCTCGGGGAAATCAGGGCGTGAAAGCTTTCGTCGTCCTCGTACGCGATGGATCCCCGTGATCTTCGGAAATGATCCAGCGTGAGGCCGTCCTTGCGTTGCCAGAATCGCAGCGACTGGCGCTGCGACCTCCGACGAATCGCACCGGCCGTGTGGGTTTCGGGAACGAAGACAAAGTCTCCCTCCCCTACGCTGACGTCCGTCCAAAAGACGAACACCGCGAGAAACCGGTAGTCATCTTCATCACGATGGTACTTGTGCGTGACCCCGGCCTCCGGTCGCGGAAACGTCCAGAACGTGTTGATCGAATAAAGCGTCGGGAGACATCCCAGGTACCCGCCGATGAGATCCAGGAGCTCCTCTTTCAACGCGAGCTCGATGAGAGCTGGCGCTTTCAGGGTCTGCTCGAGCGTGTAGGAACCATAGGGCCATCCGTGAGTGTCCTTCAGCGGAAGGCCCACGGACCCGTCGCCGTAGGCCACGCTATGCGCGTTGTGGCATGGCGTGGCGAGGAAGTAGTCGACAAGGTCTTTGCAAGCGGCTTCGGGGACGCGGAACGGCATCCGCACGATTCCCGTCGTCGCCAGCTGCTCCAGGGGCCCCGTCGAATGCGCGCCTGTATAGCGATTCGGGCGCACCGTGTTCGTGTAGTAGGCGATCGCCGACGCGATCGCTTCGCGATCGGTCCCGCTGACGACATTCTGCAGCGTCGCTAATGACGGCTCGTGATCTGGTGAAGCGTTCATGTCCCACTAACCATTACTGCAGCGATGGCGCATCCATCAACGGACACCCGAGGCGTCCAGCCGGCGCCTGGCCTCGGCTTCACTCGACGCGACGATGACGCCGGGCAACGTACTTACGTCCTCCTTCCCCCATTTCACCTCGCCCAAGGCTTGAGGGAGCGCGTAGAACTGCCGGTTGAAGCGCACGATATTATACGTACCGACGCTTCCGATCAGGATTGGTGGCTGACCGTCCGAGGTGATCGCACCCGGTGCAACGGGAGGCTTGGTATCGATGGTGTGCTCGACCGCGGTCTGCGTATAGGCGACGATGAGGTCGGGGATCGCCGCGAGATTCTGGTCGTCCCACGCAATATTGCCGGCGTCCTGCCGCACCCCCCAGTACCGCCCACCGAATCGCACGATGTTGAATCCGTTTCTGCTCGCCACGAGATGCGGATGCGTATCATCCTCGAACCTCGCGGCGTTCGCGAGCGGCGCGAGGTCGGCATCTGCGAGTGTCGGCGTCGCCGCGGTTCCGCAACGCCGCGCCTCTAGACATGCAGTAACCAGCGCCGATGCGATCCGAAGTGAACCGCGAGGCGTGTAATGAATGTTGTCCCCGGTGAAATAGTCTTCGGTCGCGTCGGAGAACACACCCGTCAGATCGACAAAACGGCCGGGGTACGCCGCGCCCAGGTCGCCGTACAGCTTCGCTGCATCACGGTATAAGGCCCGAGCTGGGGCTCGGAACATTGCGCCGGGCTGCGCGCCAGACATCGCCCAGTGCGCCAGCACATAGTCGAAATCAGGGATGTCCTTGCCGGAAGCTCTGCTCACGTACGGGTTGCTGTCGGGATCGGCAATCGGCTGCAGCGCACTGATGATGGCGATTCCGCGGCCCGCGAAGGCGCTCTGGAACGCGAGCAGGTTTGAACGAAACGCATTCAGAATCTCGTCGAGGACCTGTTTCGAGATCTCCAGATCCGGCAGGGATGTCCAACGGCGGAGATCGGGCGCTTTCAATGTAGCTAGGTCGAGGTCAGCGCTTCGAGCTCCGCCTTCCTTCGTTTCGATAAGCGTAATGACTTCACGTAGCGAACGGGCGACCTTCGCAGTCGGATAAAACGGCGCTTCTGTCGCGACGTCCAACGCTCCGGAAGACCATGGAACAGCCACGATGATGTCCCGGACCCGAAACACGTTGTGCATCCGCCACGCCAGCAGGTACTCGACAACGGGTGGATAATCCTCGTGCTGTCCGACCCGGCGCGCAAACGTAAGCGTGGTTGGCAGCACGGCTGCCACCTCCTGCACCACCCGGTCGCCGGTTTGGGTCGATAGCAGGGCGATCCAGAAGGCGGCGAAGGCGCGACCAGGCTGACCTGCCGATCTCGTTTGCTCATCCACGACCTGGTAGAAGCCGTTGTACGCTTTCAGCCACGGCTCGTTGCCGAAGCGGCGATAGGCCTGCCATCCTCCCAACCCATAACTCACGTCGTTCACGCCGTCGAGCGACAGAGCCACCGCCGGCACGATGCCTCGACGATCCAGCTCAGGAAGAATCCAGTACGATGCCCAAAGTTGCTCCTGCATCGTCATGAAACCGTTATGGCCCGCGTTGAGCACGATGGCTGGACGGCTTATGCCGTGGAGCGCGAGCAGATCGGCCACCTGTCGCGGCCAGTTCGCTGGTTGAGCGCTGGCAGTCGTGGAACCTCCGAAACACACGACGACCAAGCGGTCGCGCGCTTCAGCGGCAAATCGATCCCACCACTGCGGCCAGGTTCGGAGCTCAGCGGGTTCCGAAGCGCGCTCCGCCGTATACCAGCGCAGATACCCGACATTCCTGAACGCCAGAGCGGGATCGAAGGCGAAGGTGTCAAATGCGAGCGGCGCGCGGGGACGGAGCTTCTGGCCTCTCGCAACTTCGATTCGCAACGAGCGCTCCAGTCGGAAGACTGCTGGAAATGAGTCGACCAGCAGACTGGCTGTGGAATCCGGTCGAGTCAGGCCGCTGCGAAGCATCGCCCAACTGAAGGTTTCGAGCATGGCCCACACGAAAGCGAGCATCGCTGCGAGTGCAGTGAGCGCGGAGAGAGCCCGTGCGGCCCGTCCCCCAAGCGCCGCGCGCAGCCGGTTCGGTGTGATCGTCGCCACCTTAGAACAGTGTGTAGATGAACGGGGCCACAGCGCTGCCTTGAGCGAAGACCAGCAGAAGGCTCAAGAGCAGCATGAACAGCACAATCGGAGCAGCCCAGAAGCGCTTCCGGGTTCTGAGGTACCCCCAGATGAGCGAGAAGTTTGAGGCGTTGCCCATAGGAATGGTTCTCCGTCAGTACGGTTTGTCGTGGCGCTGGCCCGGGCCGTCCGTGTCGGCGGCGCTCCAGTACGATCGCCGCGATTTGTCGAACCGAAGTCCCAGATCGTCGTCGCCCTTGAGACGTCTGACGAAGGCGATCGGGGTAATGATAGTCAGGAACGTCAGCATGAGTATCACGGTAGACGAGATAAGCGCGAGGCGATCTGCGAGCGCCATCCACCAACGCTCGACACGCCGCAGGCGTAACGGCGCCGCCACGGCCGCGACGAACAGGATGCCCGCCACGCCAAGGAAATAGGGCGCGGCTCTCCCTCCGCGCCACCACGATACGCTGCCGAGAACGGTAAACGCCGCGCCCAGCACAAATCCAAACCGCCGCAACTCGCCGGCTGTCTTCGTGCGACGCTCAGTCACGGAATGACTCTCCCGTCGCGGCGAACGCGAGGTCTTGAGGTTGCTCCACCTTGTGCAGGACGAGGTCCTCGAGGACCAGAACGTCCATGTCGGTCGTCATGAAGCAGCGGTACGCATCCTCGGGCGTGCAGACGATGGGCTCGCCCCGCACGTTGAACGACGTGTTCACGATCACGGCACAGCCGGTGCGCTGCTTGAATGCCTCCAGCAGCCGCCGGAACATCGGGTGATCCGTCGCGTTCACCGTCTGCACGCGCGCCGAGTAATCGACATGCGTGACCGCGGGGATATCACTTCTGGCGAGATTCACGCGATCGAGGCCGACGACGTGTTCGTCGTCCGACGTCGCCGCTGTCCATCGGTCCCGGCGGACCGACGCAACGAGCAGCATGTATGACGAGGGCCGGTCAAGATCAAAGTACACGCCGACGTCTTCCGCGAGGCAGGCTGGCGCAAACGGGCGGAACGATTCCCGCTTCTTGATCTTGAGATTGATGACCGATTGCATGGATCGATTCCGGGCATCACCCAGAATCGATCGGCTGCCAAGCGCGCGCGGGCCGAATTCCATTCGACCGCTGAACCATCCAACCACGCGGCCCTCGTCAATACACGCCGCCGCAAATGCTGGCACCTCATCCGGATCGAGCCGGTGATATCGATACCCTTGTACGGCGAGCCACGTGGCAATCGTATCGGTCGAGAACGATGGCCCCAAGTAGGACCCGTGTTGTCGATCGCCACACGACAGCGGCGCTCTCGGCTGGTCGAGGACGTGGTGCCACACGAAAGCTGCCGCCCCCAGTGCACCACCGGCATCGCCCGCGGCAGGTTGTATCCAGATATCGTCGAATCCGCATTCACGGAGGATCCGGCCGTTTGCGACGCAGTTGAGCGCAACGCCACCGGCCAGGCAGAGGTTGCGTTCGCCGGTCTGCGCTCGCGCATGGCGCGCCATCTTCAGCATGATCTCTTCAGTGACGTCCTGGATGGATCGGGCCAGGTTCATGTGCCGCTGCGTGATTGGCGATTCGGGCAGCCGGGGCGGTCCGTCGAACAGCCGATGAAAGGATTCTGACGTCATCGTGAGGCCGTGGCAGTAGTTGAAGTACTCCATGTCAAGCCTGAACGATCCGTCGTCGCGCACGTCCATTAACTCGTCGAGTATCTGGCGCACATAGGTCGGCTCCCCGTACGGAGCCAGGCCCATGAGCTTGTACTCGCCGGAGTTCACCGTGAAGCCGGTGTAGTAGGTGAACGCGCTGTACAGCAGTCCCAGGCTGTGGGGAAATCGTAGTTCGGCAGCGATCTCGATCCGGTTGCCACGACCTGTGCCCCATGAGGCGGTCGCCCATTCTCCGACCCCGTCGACGGTGAGAATGGCCGCGCGATCAAAACGAGAGGGAAAGAACGCCGACGCCGCATGGGACTGGTGGTGTTCCGTAAAAAGAATCGATCCTTGATAGCCTTCGACTTCTCGCGCGATGAGATCCTTGATCCAGAGCTTCTCTTTCAGCCACGGCGGCATCGCCGTCAGAAATGAGGACAACCCGCGGGGTGCAAAGGCCATGTATGTTTCGAGCAGGCGCTCGAACTTCAGCCACGGCTTGTCGTAGAAGGCGACCCGCTCGAGTTGGCTGGGAGCAATGCCCGCCTCGGCCAGGCAGTAGGCGACGGCGTTGCGCGGAAACGCCGCATCGTGCTTCTTGCGTGTAAAGCGCTCTTCCTGTGCGGCCGCGATGATGTCCCCGTCCATGAGGAGACACGCCGCGGAATCGTGATAGTAGGCGGAGATTCCTAGTACGTATCGGGGCGTCGCGGCCACAGGCTGATCGACCGGACCGTGGGCGACGTGCCCCTGCCGCGTCTTGTGACTGTGCTTGTGCAGGATCGTCCAGTTCAGTGGGCTGGGTACGACCGGCTTCACGGCGCCGGGCCTTGAGCCTAGCCAATGGCGCGCCTCCTGGTTCGCTTGGGGTCCGCCGCCGCGGCTTTCCCTTTCTGCCAAGTCTTGTTCCAGCATGCGCTCCCGCTGGAAGGGTACACCGTCGGGGCCTGGTCGCGCTTCCGCGGTGTCCACGTTCGGCGGCTTGCAGCTTGACTTCGGCGCTCCGTTTGACGTGCTCGCGGATGATCGCCTGCGCGGCTTCGTTCCCACTCATGCTCGATTTTCGACCCTGGACGATTCGCTTGTACGGCGACCGCATCACGCTGCCGAAACCATTGATACGTGCCCAGCACTGCGTCTTCGAACGTGACCGACGGCCGCCATCCCAGCGCGAGAGCGCCGATGAATCCAACGCCTCGAACGGCATGCCGTCCGGTTTCGATGTATCGAATCGCAGCTCGCGGTGGAAACCAACAACCTCTTTGATCCGTTCCACCCGGGCTGAAGTTCGAATAGGAACGGCGACCGGCCGCTGCGCCGGTCTTCCTCTGATCTCCCCGAAGCAGGCGGTCGTCACCGCGTCGATTCTGCTGATCAAGTAGGTGCCGGTCTTCTCTGTGTCGGACAACGACCTACACGACGAGACGTGTTGATGACGGCACAGTGATAGTTGTGCAGAAGGAACGTTCCTCCGTGTGTTTGGTATTGATTCTGTTCGCGTCGATCGCTAGAGTCTGCGCACCACGCTTCCCACACCGCTCAACTTGCTGAGAGGAGTTCGATCCGATGCGAACGAGTCTTCGCACCTTCGTCGCGTACCTGCTGCTGCTCGGCACCGGCACGGCTGTCATCTTCGCCGCAACTGAAAACTACCTCTCGAAATACAACGCCAGCGGCGCCCTTGTAGATTCAGTGATCTACGAATCCGGTGGCAGTGTCGGCATTGGGACGACGAGTCCGGCAAATAAATTGGATGTTGCTGGTGCTATTCAAATAACGGGGGCGGGTGCCAGCAGCGGCGCAAATCGTGCGACCATCGATGAAGCCACAACGGGTTGGTCGAGATTTCTCGCAACGGGCCCCAACACTTCAACACGCGGCAAAATCACGCTTTCTCAGAATGCGAGCGATGGCTCGCTGTACCAGGACGGCTTGACGATTGACTCGACAGGCAACGTCGGCGTGGGTACCTCAGGCCCCACCGCAAAACTGCATGTGGCCGGCGACATCAAGGTGGACGGGAACATCGCGGCGAAGTACCAGGACGTCGCCGAATGGGTTGATAGCGTCGGGCCACTCGCCCCAGGCACGCTCGTCGTGATTGACGCGTCAGCAGACAACCGTGTCAAAGCCGCAACCGAATCGTACGATTCCCACGTAGCAGGTGCAGTGTCTGCGGCGCCTGGCCTCGCGCTCGGCGAGCCAGGGATCGGCAAGGTGCTTGTTGCTCAGAGTGGTCGCGTTCGGATCAAAGCAGACGCAACCTATGGAGCGATCCATGTCGGAGACTTGCTTGTCAGCAGCCCGACGAAGGGTATGGCGATGCGGTCAATGCCTGTGGATGTTGCGGGAGTGAAGATGCATCGGCCAGGAACGCTGGTTGGGAAGGCACTTCAGCCACTGCAAAAGGGCGTAGGCGAAATCCTCGTATTGCTCACTCTTCAGTAGTTCGCAAAGCTGAATCAGTGGATCGACATGACTGACATGTTCTGTCGTCGGCGCAGCGTAACGTTTGGATTCATGCTGGTGCTGCTGGTGAAGGTGTTGCGCACGCATGCTGCGGCGCAAGCGGGGTGCCTCACCTTCACGGACGATCCGTTGTCTGTAGGAACTCCGGTCAAGGCCGTCCACGTCACCGAACTGAGAACCTGCGTCGACGCGCTGCGCAGTACCGTCAGTCAGCAAACCGGCGGTTGGACCGACTCTCTTGTTCCGACAAGCACGTCCATCAAGGCGATTCACATCACACAACTGCGCTCGGCGATTGCATCGCTCTACCCAGCTTTCGGATACTCCGCGCCGAGCTACACGGACGCATCTCTCGTTGCCGGTGTAACCGAGATCAAGCGACTCCACATCACCGAACTACGGGCGGCGCTTCGGGTCTTGGCTCCGAACATCACTCCAACGTTGACGCTTCCAGGAGATCGCCTTCAGTTGGAAGGCACCACCACATCGTTGCAATTGCAGGGAACGGACCCGGAAGGCGTCGTTTTGACGTACTTCGCGAATGGATTGCCGGCCGGCCTCAGTCTCAACCAGTCTTCTGGGCTGGTCTCGGGGACCTTGGCAAGCGGAAGCGCAGGGACGTATTCGGTAGGGATATCCGTCTCCGACGGCAATTCGAGCGCGTCACAAATCTTTGAATGGCGTGTAGTCTCCGCTGCTACTACCGTCATTTATGACAAATTCATGCAGGCGAACGGTCAGTCATTCCCGGATCACATCTTGGACATGGCGCCAACAGGACTGCATTGGAGTTGGCTCAGAGGGACGCGCGTGCCGTTTGTCGCCAATGAAACCGCACGTGTGGACGGCTCGCCCCAGAGTGAGGCGTGGACCGTTGATGTCGCGCTCGCGGATGTGACGCTGGCAGTCGATGTTAAGTCCAGTGACGCCACACCGTACGGCGGCTTGGTCTTCAGGGCCAGTGATGCAAACAATTACCTCTTCCTCCGCTATCAGGGTCCGTACTTGTACCGCCGTGTGAACGGCGAGTACCAGACACTCGCCTCTGCCAGCCAGGCGTTCAATGCTGGTGAGTTGCATCGTCTCAAAGTCAGAGCGGAGGGAAGTCAGATCGACGTGTACTCAGACGGCGTACTGATGTTCTCAACATCAGAGACTTTCAATCAGACAGCCACGCGGCACGGATTACTGTGGGACCCGACCGAGGATCTGACCCTTTGGTTCGATAATTTCGAGCTGCACTCAAACCAGACAATTACCTCAATTCCCACCTATGAATGCCAATCAGCGGTGTCACCAGGCTCGATGACCGTTAACAGCGAGAACAACACTTACCACCTTAGTGTGTGGGCCGCTCCGGGGTGCGACTGGAGTTTTAACAGCAGCTCCTCTTTCATCACAACCGGCCGGTACTATGACGGTGTCGCCTTCTCGATCGAGAACAATACAACTGGGCAGCAACGGACCGGAGTTTTGGATATCGCTGGACACTCGATATCCGTCACGCAATTGGCGGCTCCTCCGCCGGCTCCGAACGGTCCCTGCACGCCGACGATTACGCCGACGACGTTCGCCGTGTCCTCAGATGGCGGCAACGGCGAAGTCATTGTGACTGCGCCAGGAGGTTGCACGTGGACGATCCAAAACATTCCGGCCTTTGTTCACGTTACCTCTGACGCGGCAGGTAACGGCTCTGGCCTTGTTTCATTTACTACGGATGCCAGCACCTCTGAAATGCCGAGAACAGGAACATTCACCATCGGCGGTCTAACCGTCGCCGTTTTTCAGGGCGCCACAAGTCCCTGTGACTTTTCATTGTCGATTACGCCCGGTGCATCTAACGCTGGCAGCTTGGGGTTGGATTTGCCTGAATGGTGTAGTTGGTCTGTCACTCCGCAAACCGTCGGCATAAGCGCCAGCCCATCGTCGGGTACCGGCGATGCGTCGATTAGCTTGGCGCTAGACCCAGCGCTGATCGCACCGCAGTCCACTGGTCCGCTTTCGCTGTTGTCGTCCTCCCAACAGGTCGTGCTGCCATCCGCGAATCAGTCGCAGCAGGTGTGCAAAGTCATTTTCGACCCTTGCGGGATCTGGGACGGCAACAGATGTTTCAATTTACCTATTCTGGTGTGTGCGGGTCCGACGTTCCCGACGCCACCCCCGGTAGTGCCAGCCCGTGTTCTTATTACTCAAGCGGACGTCATTCTCGACCGGATCGACGTTCGAGTAGACGGCGCATCTGGGACGCCCACGCTCACGTTGAAGTTAATCGGCGATAACAACGAGAAGGTATTGGATTCGTTCGCCGCCGCTCCTGGAAAGACCTACGTCCTCACATTTAAAACGAACGAGCTTGTCGAAGATCACTACAATCGCCTTGAGGCGACATGGGCCGGACAAGTCACGCACCGTGATCTTGCCTTTCAGGCGCTCGGTCTGGTGCGTCACACCCAATACAACGTGCCTCTAGAGACCAAATGCAGCGATGTCAGCGTGACCGCTCACCGAGAAACCGGGTTCGACAATTCACCAGGGTCAGCGAACGCCTGCAGTTATCCGGTAACCATCTTTCACCGGAAGGACTTTGTCAAACAGACTCTCCTCAACGGACATGGAGTGAGCGGCGATCCAGCCGGGGACTTTGCTAATGATGGCGTCCTCACGCATCCGTTTTCGTGTAGTAACACGGATAATGGCAATGCGGAACTGACTGGCGTGAACGCGATGTTTCGAGCCGTTAGCACTCTGGTAGGTGCATTCGAGGATCGGCCTCTCACCACGACAACCCTTGCCGCCCGCGTGCGAGACGCCGCACACCCTGACTGGCTGTTCCTAAAAGATGACCGAGTATTGATAGTTGGGTTCGGATCTAAGACCGGAACGGTGAAATATGTCGGCGACAAGTGTGGCTCGGGCTGTAACGACGATCCGAACCATCATCTGGATAATTTCTCGTTCAACGGCGCGTGCAGTGGCAATTCCGTTGGCGACCTCGGCGTCGGACAGAGCTGCGTAACAGGTGGCGAGCAGCGTGGCTCTTGCCTTACGTCGATTCTCCTGCGGTGATGACAATGATTAGAAATCTTATAAGCACGACGATGCTGGCGGCCTTGGCAGTCCTGTGTGGCGGTCCAGTATTAATGAGCCAAGGCAGCGTTGCAACGATATGGGAGCGGACGATTGGGAGCGACATTGTCACTCTTACCAAGCATTGGGTCGACAATCCCAACGATGGTCACTACACGGTACAAATACAACACACCGGTGATGGAACAACGTTTGAAATCCCACTATCCGCCTCTGTCGGTCGTTTTTCTGGTGCGTGGGTATGGCAACGTCGGCTACTGATCTTCGTCGATGACGAGGCGTCAGTTGTCGATGTGGAGTCGCGAACGCTTGCGGATCAATTCTTGGCGGATCGACCTTCCGTCTCACCCAACAATAGGTTCGTAGTATATCGGCGTTTTGTGCCGCGATACGCGGAGAATGATGAAGGCGTGTACCTCCTATACGACATGTCGAAGAGCGCGGCAGAGAATCGGATGTCTGGCAGTTCCGATGACGGAATTGCGTTGGAACAGAACGCTGGGACGGCTGTGTTCCCGCAATGGAACGCTTCGCGCTTGGCGTACGGTGGACGAAAAGCTGAGGGTAACGAGCGTTTTCACGAACTACGATCTACCTTGACATGGATCGACACGAACTCGTTCGTATTCGTTGATTGGAGCAGGCCAGTGGTCGCTGGCCCGCACACCTCGTCTGTCGTGCGCATCGATATTGGCAGCGGTCCGCGGGACGTTAGAGCTCGCATTCAGCGAATTGATGCGACGCAGGTCATCGATGCGAGCCGTAAAGATAATCCTCCTTCGTACGCCGCAGATGCGCTCTATGCCAATGGCATAGAGGTGCTCGCATGCACGCGCAGATCATGTCGATTGAGAATTGCCGTATCAGGTACGCCAGGCAAGCGCGTTTCATCGTTTGAAGTTGAAATTTGACGATGCTGTGCTGAGCGGTGCGTACCGTCGGCAGCGCAGATCGAGGTGTTCCCTACGCGGTGACGTTTGGAGTTACTGACGCGAGTGAGTTAGTGAGAGGTGTTCTGGGGGGCCGTTTCGGTCTCAGTACGGTCTGCCATCGCTCGTAACGCGAACGCCTTTGCTTTAAGGAGAGCTTCGTCACGGCTCATCCCAATCCCGCCGATCTCTATCTCAGGCACATCAGGCAGTCGCGCGTGCCAAGCTCCGTTGCGCTCGTAGAGGTCGATTTCCAACTCGAGGGTTATCCTATAGCGGTCGAACGGAGGCATTGCAAGCCGAGACGCAAAGGCCGTACCCGAGCAGTATCATAGATTTCACTTGAAATTCACTACCGTTCGTTCTTGATTACGGCCGAGGCCTGCGCAGACACGTCAACCATTCGCTCTACGAGATGACAAATGACGTGCTCGATCGCGACATGTGTCTCCTGAATGAGCGCCGTCGCTGCCGCCGGCACCCGGATCGACACGTCTCCCATAGCCGGAAGGTCGCCGCCTGTTCCGGTGAGCGTGATAACGCTCAAATGGCCTCGTGTCGCTTCTTCCACAGCCTTCACCACGTTGCGAGATGAGCCACTCGTGCTGATCGCGAGCAGTACGTCGCCAGCCTTACCGAGCGCTTGGACTTGACGTGCGAAAATTCCTTGAAAATCGAAGTCGTTCGCATATGCCGTCATGATCGAGGAGTCGGTCGTCAAGGCGATCGCCGGAAGTCCCGGGCGTTCGAACTCCAGCGTCAATCGGCTGACCAGTTCGGCCGCCATGTGCTGCGAATCTGCTGCGCTTCCGCCGTTGCCGCAGATCAACAGCTTGCCGCCGGCCTTGAACGCATCCGCGATCAGGATGGCCGCGCGCTCGATGTCGGCCGCGCACGCATCCGCCGTACGCAATTTGGTCTCGGCGCTTCGCTTGAGGTGCTCGCGAATGACGTCCGCCGCCGAGAGCACGCTGCTCATGCTTTGGAGCCCGCTCCTACCGCTTCCCGCTGTAAGAACCACTGGTACGTGCGCTCGAGTGCATCATCGAACGGGACCGCCGGCTTCCATCCCAAGGCGAGCAGCGCCGACGAATCAAGCGCTTTGAACGGCATGCCGTCAGGTTTTGACGTGTCGAATCTGAGCGCGCCGGCGAAACCAACAACCCTTTTGATCCGTTCCGCCAACTCGCGGATCGAGGTGTCGCGCCCGCCGCCGACATTGATCGTGTCGCCCTCATGATGCGCCATCACGAACATGCAGGCGGTTGCGAGATCGTCGACGTAGATGAACTCTCTGCGTTGGTTACCGCTGCCCCAGATGTCGATTGAGGGTGCGCCTGCGAGCTTTGCCTCGTGCATCCGGCGCATCAGCCCCGCAACAACGTGCGAATCCTCTGGGCTGAAATCATCACCCGGTCCGAAGGCGTCGGCCGGGATCGCCCCAAAGAAGTGCACTCCATGCTGCTGCCGATACGCCTCGCACATCTGGATCGCGGCGAGCTTGGCGACCGCATAGGAGCGATTGGTCGGCTCAGGAGGTCCCGTCAGCAGCGAGTCGACGCGCATCGGCTGCGGTGTCAGCTTAGGGTAGCTACAGGAGCTCGCCAGGTACATCAACCGGCGCGTTCCGGACGCCCATGCCTCGTGAATGACGTGTGTGGCGATGAGCAGATTGTCGCGAATCAGGTCAGCCGGATATCGCTGATTGCCGCTGATGCCAGCCGCGAGTCCCGCGGCGACGAAGACGTGCTCGGGCCGATGGCGGCGGAAGAAAGCGGCGACGGACGTGGGATCGCGAAGGTCGATTTCTCCAATCCCGTCGAGTACGTCGGACCCATCCCGCCGCAACGCAGTGATGATGGCAGCCCCGATGAGGGTATCGGCGCCGGCAACGAACACCCGCTCCTGAAGATCGGCGGACATCTTATGCGCCGGCGAACTTGCGCTCGAGCCGATGCGACGCCATTTCCGTGACGTGAGCAAGCGTGTCGGCGCCAAATCGGCGCGCGACATAGTCCAGATATGGCCCGTGTGTGAAGTACTTCTGAAAGGCGTAATCGCGGAACTTCAGGACTTCGCCTGCCGGCAGGTATTTGGTCGGCAGCGGCAGCGTGTCGACCGCGTGCTGCGAGTATCCACTCCAGGTCTGGGGCAGCGGCCATCCGTTTGCGACAGCCTGGTTGTGCAGCGCCGAGCCGGGGTAGGCCATGGCTGAATAGAAATTGGCGAACTCGGTATTGAGCTCGAGCGCGAGATCGAGCGTCTGCTGCATGCTGTCGTGGTCGTCTTCAGGCAGGCCGAAGATGTAGTTGCCGATGATGTTGATCCCGGCCGCTTTCACGTTGGCAATCGTCTCGTAGACCTGCTTGGCCTCGTAGCGCTTGTCTACGTCGCTGAGCACGCGGTCGTTGGCCGCCTCGATCCCGAACGCCAGCCAGTTGAACCCCGCGCGCTTCAGCTTGTCGAGCATGCCGTCCTTCACCGTATCGATGCGCGCGTACGCCCAGATGTTCAGGTTGTAGCCCCGCTCGATGATCAGATCGCAGATGGCCGAGACATGGCGGACGTTCAGCACGAACATTTCGTCGGCGAACTTGATGTTACGGACGCCGTACTTGTTGACGAGGAGATCGATTTCATCGATGACGCGCAGCGGGCTCCAGAAGCGATAGGAATTGACGGTGTCCTTAAGTCCCAGCTCTTTCTCGCCTGCCTTGAATGGCGCCTGGATGCAGCAGAACGAGCATTTATAGGGGCACCCGAGCGTCGTGTACAGCGCGGCGTAGGGCTCGCGCTCGAGATGGCCGAAGCAGTGCCAGTTGTGCGCACGGTACTTCTGCATCGGCAGCAAGTCCCACGCGATGCCCGGCATGCTCGTGTCGAGCTCTTTGAC
>OBEQ010973137.1_pt1 | contig 19730 bp, 20 predicted proteins | sample 1670901 | NCBI WGS metagenome assembly OBEQ01 (sample SAMEA104232315, study PRJEB22302) | groundwater metagenome | biome: forest; feature: aquifer; material: groundwater | place: USA | collected 2011-08-07 | depth 5.4 m
CGCCCCCGCCGCCGCAGCAGTCGTCGACGCCTCGCTCGGCGTCGCCGCGGCCATCTTCTGCAGGTTCTCTGCCGCGGCCAGCCGCTGCGTGTACTTGAGCAGCAGGAAGCCGAAGATCATGAAGCCGATCGATCCCCACTGCGCGGGCGTCAGGCCCAGGTAGCGCACGTCGACGATGCGCAGGAAGTCGAACAGGAAGCGCACCGGCGGGTACAGCACGCACAGCATCGCCACGTAGAACCCGGGCGCGCGTCGCTTGCTGCCCAGCAGCCAGAACAGCCCCGAGAGCGGCACGAAGTAGAGGGCCTCGTAGAGGCCGAGGTTGTGCCGCTGGATGCCGTCGGTGAAGGTCTCACCCAGGAAGAAGTCGGTGGCAATGCCCGGGTGGTCGAAGGCGCTGAAGCAGCCCAGGCGTCCGAAGATCCAGCCCACCGCGAAGCCCCAGCCGATCACGTCCAGGTAGCGCCACTTCTCCAGGCCCAGCTGCTCCTTGCGGATGAACCAGGCGGCACCGACGGCGGCGCCGACCAGGCCACCGAACGACGAGATGCCCTCCCACACCTTGAGCAGCGACGCCGGGTTGGCCAGCGTGTCCTTGGGGAAGTAGATCAGCCGGTCGACCAGGTGCGCGCCGATGAAGCCGAAGATGAGCACCGTGAAGGTCATGCGCGCGGCCAGCTCGGGGTCGAGCTTCTCGGTCACGGCGCGCTTGCGAATCACCGCCGTGCCGATGATCACCGCGGTGGCCACGAGCGCTCCGAACAGGTGCAGCTCGATGGGTCCGAACTTGTGACCCATGAGCTCGAACGGGCCGGCCAGCCGCAGCGAGGGCTGATGGAAGTAAGGGAAGGCTAGAGTTGCGAGCGAGGTGGTCATGGGCACTGGCTTCGTTGGGTCGGGGTCAGGACGCGCCGATGCGGCCGACCGGTTGCAGGTTGACGCCCGGTGCGAGCTCCTGGAAGGAGAGCACGACGGCTTCGGGATGTTCGATCTCGATGAGCTTCTTCACGTAGCGGCGCACGTCCATGGTGGTCACGACCACGGGCGGCGGCGCACCCGGCGTGCGCGCCTCGAAGGCGCGCCGGAACGAGGCGAGGATGTCGCGCGACAGATCCGGCTCGAGAGCCAGGAAGCTGCCGGTCTGCGTCTTGGTGATGGCACCGCGGATGGCGTCGTCAATCATGGGCTCGACCAGCCAGACCGGCAACGAACGGCCGCCGCGCGTCTGCGCGAAGCTGATCTGCCGGCGCAGCGCCATGCGCACGTACTCGGTCAGCAGCACCGGGTCCTTCTCGGCGCGCCCCCAGTCGGCGAGCGCGCCCAGGATGCCGCGCAGGTCGCGGATGGACACGCCCTCCTCGACCAGGCGGCGCAGCACCTCGGCGAGCAGCTGGGGGGCGACGATCTTGGGCACGACCTCGCGCACCAGCGCCGGGTGCGTCTTCTCCAGCGCGTCGAGCAGCTGCTGCGCCTCCTGGATGCCGACGAACTCGTGCGCGTGGCGGCGCAGCGCGCCGTGGGCGGCCATGGCCAGGCAGCCCGACGCGTCGAAGCAGGTGAAGCCGGCCTGCATGAGCACGGTCTCGTCGGCAGGCTGCACCCAGGAGCCTCGCCGGCCGCTTCCTGGCACGCTGGCCGGCTCGGCGGTCACGCCGAGCGGCTGCAGCCGTTCGGGCTCCTCCACGACCAGCAGGCGGCCCGCGGGCAGGAGGCCCTCGACGATGGGCACCTCGGCGAAGCGCAGGCGCCAGGTGCCCGGCGTGGCGGCGCGCAGGCGGCGCACGCGGATGGCGGGCAGCGCCACGCCCAGCTCGGCGAAGACGGCGCGGCGCAGCTGCGGCAGGGTCTCGCCCAGCAGCTTGCCGGCCGGGCCGTCGTCGACGCCGGTGGCATCGGCCAGGTCGCCGGCCAGCTCGATGGCGATGGCGGCGATGGCGCCGCCCAGCGGTTCGTCGTCGGCGGCGGAGGCCGTGGCCGATCGCGCTGGAGAAGCCGAAGCGGTAGCCTGCTTGCCGCGTGGCTCGGCGGCGCCGCCGCGCCGCTTCATCAGCGAGTAGGCCACGCCGCCGAACAGCAGGGACAGCACGAGGAAGGGGATCTTGGGCAGGCCGGGCACGAGCGCCAGCGCCATGAGCAGGCCGGCGGCGATCGCGATGGCCTTGGGCTGGGCCAGGATCTGTCCGCCGATGTCGCGGCCGAGGTGCGAGCCTTCCTCCTCGGAGGCGACCCGGGTGACGATGATGCCCGCGGCCACCGAGATGACCAGGGCCGGGATCTGCGAGACCAGGCCGTCGCCGATGGTCAACAGGCCGTAGGTGCGCAGGGCGTCGGCGGCGTCCATCCCGCGCTGGGTCACCCCGATGACCAGGCCGCCCACGATGTTGATGACGGTGATGATGATGCCGGCGATGGCATCGCCCTTGACGAACTTCATCGCGCCGTCCATCGAGCCGTACATCTGCGACTCGCGCTGCAGCGCGCTGCGGCGGCGCCGGGCCTCGTCCTGGGTGATGGCTCCCGCCCGCAGGTCGGCATCGATCGACATCTGCTTGCCGGGCATGGCATCGAGGGTGAAACGCGCGGCCACCTCGGCTACACGCTCGGAACCCTTGGCGATCACGATGAACTGGATGAGCGTCAGGATGAGGAAGATGATCGCGCCGACGACGAAGTTACCGCGCACCACGAAGGTGCCGAAGGCGCGGATGACCTCACCCGCATCCGCCTGGAGGAGAATCAGCCGTGTCGACGAGACGTTGAGCGCCAGGCGGAACAGCGTGGTGATCAGCAGGATGGTAGGAAACGATGACACCCGCAGCGCGTCGCTGACGTAGATGCCGACCATGAGCAGCACGACCGCGAACGAAATGTTGAGCGAGATCAGCAGGTCGAGCAGGAACGTCGGCAGCGGCACGATCATCATGCCGACGATGGAGACGACCAGGATCGCGAGCAGGACGTCGGCGTAGCGACGCAGCAGGCCTTCGACGTCGCCCTGCCTCAGCCGGCGGGCGAACCCGTCCGCCCCGAATCCTTCCGCGCTCATGGAGTCCGGCGGACTCTACACCAGGTGAGCGAATCTGGCGGCGTTTCTGGCGCTCCCACGCCGGCCAGATATAATGAGGAAGGCGGCGGCATGGAGAACGTCAAGAAGTACAGAAAAGCGGGCCTCGAGCACTTCATCAAGTTCGTGCGCGAGCTCCCGATCATTCCGCCCAAGAAGGTCCACGCCAAGCTCGAGGAGCTGGGCTACCGCGGGCAAGAAGAGGCGCGGCGCGCGGTCTCGCTGATGGCGTACCGGCACGTCAAGCGCATCAAGCGGGTGTACCTGGACGGCGCCAAGCGCGAGCACGTGCTGCCCAAGGCCAACTACCTGCTGGTCGGGCCGACCGGCTGCGGCAAGACGCACCTGGTCGAGCTGCTGTTCCAGCACATCCTGAAGCTGCCGACGGTGATCGTCGACATCACGACGTACTCCGAGACCGGCTACGTCGGACAGGATCCCAACACGATCATCACGCGGCTGCTCCACGCCGCAGACGACAACCCGATGCTCGCTTCCATCGGCATCATCTGCCTGGACGAGTTCGACAAGATCGCCTCGGGGCAGAACAACGCCATCTTCGCCGGCGCGGGCACGACCAAGGACGTCACCGGCATGGGCGTCCAGCGCGAGCTGCTCAAGATGCTCGAGTCGGGCGAGGTCGTCGTGCCCCTCGAGCTGACCCATTCGACCTACGGTGACCACGTGGTCATGAGCACCGCCGACATCGCGTTCATCGCGGCGGGCGCCTTCTCCGGCTTCCAGCAGGTGGCGCGCCGGCGCGGCGCCGTCGACCGCATCGGCTTCGGCCGCGACAAGAAGTCGAGCCAGTCGATCGACCAGATCGCCATCTCCTTCACGGCCGAAGAAGTTGAAAATATTGCCAATTTCCAGGCCTACGGCTTCCTGCCCGAGCTCATTGCGCGCTTCACCCGCTTCGTCCCCTTCAAGGCGCTCGACTCGGGGACACTCAAGGACATCCTGCGCAACAACGTCGTCGAACGCCTCACCCGCGAGTTCGAAGACGAGGGCTTCAAGCTGGTCGTCGGCAACGACGTCCTGGATCACGTGGTGGCCGAATCCCTGCGCCGCGAGACCGGCGCGCGCGGCCTCGCTGCCATCCTGACCCGTCAGATCGAAGACGTCGCCTTCGAAACCTTCGCCGACCACCCGGGCGGCGAGATCCACCTCCGCATGAAGTCCGGCGAAATCGCCACCGAAGTCATCTAGGCCTCCCCGAAGGGGACGGTGTTGACACTTTAACTTTCGGGCGGGATTGTGCACATTTTGGGCACTCCCGCCGGATCGTGGACGGAACCGCCGCGATTCGCGCCAGGACTGCATCCCCGACAGTTAACTCGGAAGTGCCGCGCACACCGGGAGTGATCTGAGACGAGACACTCCCGAGCCGAAAGTTAAACTGTCAACACCGTCCCCTTAGCGGCAGGGGGGGTAGCCGTCGAGGCGGGAGGGGGCGCCGGCGGCCATGGCGTGGCAGGCGGACTTGACGTAGGGGGCGATGGTGGGGTCGTCGGCGAAGTTGGGCGGGCCCATCATGACCACGTCGAGGGATTTGCCGTAGTAGTCCAGGGCGTCGCGGTCGACGGGGCGCGCGATCTGCTCGATCTCGGCCAGCCAGGTGGCGCGGCCGGTGCCCTCGCTGACGCCGGGGCCCGGGTCGCTCTTGCGCAGCTTGTTGGCGTAGGCGGCGTAGAGGTCACCCGCGCGCGAGTAGCCGGCCACCGTCCACTGCGGGATGTTGAAGGCCACGACTTCCAGGTACAGGTTCTGCGCGCTGTAGAACTGCGCCTTGGTGGCCGCGATGCTCTGCTTGAAGTCCTCGGGCGAGACGCCGTCGATGTGCAACGGGTCGAACAGCCGGCGCTCGCACTCGGCCTGCGCGAACACCGCCGCCGCGGCCTTCTCGCGCGGCGCACTGTCCTCGGCGCCGATGGCGTCCTCGCGCGCCTGCTTGGCGGCCTTGGCCTCGCTTGGACAGCCGGTGCGCGCCTCGGGCGTGTTGGCCGGGTCGTACTCCGGACCGTGGGGCGGGCCCGCCATCGACGCGCACGCGCCCAGCAGCGCAGCCACCAGCACGACGCTCGCGCGCCTCATCGCCACGACTCCTTCCATGGATTGCATACCTTGAACTGTCGCTCCTGGCCGCCGACCTGGTGGATGCCCTTGCAGGCTGCCTTGACCCAGTCGGAGATGTCGAGATCGAGACGCGTGTTGGTGTCCGTCGCGTCCGCCGCGTTCAGCCCATTCTCGTAGGATTCCCTGGCCTTCTGCTTGTTGCCCGCGACGATGTACAGGTCGCCGGTGCGCACGTTCCCGCCGATGACGTACTTGGGCACCTTGCCGGCGATGGCCTCGGCATAGAGCGCGGCGATCTGGCCCAGCTTCTCGTCCGAACGGCGCGCCGCCGCGCCCCAGCGCAGGTGCTCGCACTCGGCCAGGGCGAACACCGCGGAGGTCTTCTCACCCGCGTCATCACTGGCGCGCGCCGCGCTCGCCGCCGCGGCCGGCTCGTCGCAGCTCGCCGGCACCGGAACCGAGGGCACCGCCGGGGTCTCGGCGACCGCGTCGGCAGCGCCACTCTTCGTCTGCTTGCCTGCGCAAGCGGCGAGGGCGAGCGCGAGCGCCGCCACGAGAAAACTCCGCATGGCGGCAGCATATCATGCTAGATCAGCGGCCCATGAGTGAGTCAGCTGAAGCCACCAAGGTCGTCCACACCGAGCAGTCGCGCGAGGACAAGAAGTGCTCGCAGGCCAACTGCAAGCGTCCCTACAAGGCGAAGGGTCTGTGCATCGCGCACTATCGCGCCTGGCGCCACGGCAAGCTGCCCAAGAGCCGCTACAAGATCTGCACCAAGGAAGGCTGCCGCAAGCCGCGCGCCGCGCAGGGTAGCCTCTGTGCCGAGCACCTCGGTGGCGGCGAGACCAAGGCGAGCTGAGCTCGCGGCGGGATGAACCTGTCCTTCCCGCGCGTTCCCGTCGAGTCGGCCGGATAAGAAATGGACAAGATCGTCATCGAGGGAGGCCAGCGCCTCAAGGGTGAAGTGCGCGTCAGCGGCGCCAAGAACGCCGCGCTTCCGCTGCTCTGCTCGTCGATCCTGACCGGCGGCAAGTGCACCTGGAAGAACGTGCCCATCCTCAATGACGTGCGCACCATGGCGCGTCTGCTCGCCGACCTCGGCTGCGAGGTCGAAGGCGAGGGCGAGCGCGAGACCACCATCTCCGCCGCCAACATCACCAGCTTCGAGGCGCCCTATGACCTGGTCAAGACCATGCGCGCCAGCGTGCTGGTGCTCGGTCCGCTGGTGGCCCGCTGGGGTCGCGCGCGCGTGTCCCTGCCGGGCGGCTGCGCGATCGGCGCGCGGCCCATCGATCAGCACCTCAAGGGCCTCGAGGCCATGGGCGCCAAGATCACCCTCGTGCACGGCTACGTCGAGGCCAAGGCCAGGCGCCTGATCGGCGCGCGCATCGTGTGCGACATCCCGACCGTGACCGGGACCGAGAACCTGATGATGGCGGCGGCCCTGGCCAAGGGCCGCTCGGTGATCGAGAACTGCGCGCGCGAGCCCGAGGTCGAGGAGCTGGCGCGCGTGATCAACAAGATGGGCGGCAAGGTCCACGGCGCCGGCACGTCGATCATCGACATCGAGGGTGTCGACGAGCTGCACCCCATCGAGCACGCCATCATTCCCGATCGGATCGAGGCCGGTACCTTCATGGTAGCCGCGGCGATCACGCGCGGCGACGTGCTGGTGCGTGACTGCGTGCCCGAGCACCTCGATGCCGTGAGCGCCAAGCTGCGCGCCGCCGGTGCCGAGGTGACCATCGAGAAGGGCGGCGTGCGCGTGCGCGCGCGCGGCGAGCTGCACCCGGTCGACATCACGACCCAGCCGCACCCCGGCTTCCCCACCGACATGCAGGCGCAGTTCATGGTGCTGGCGTCGGTGGCCCACGGGCAGAGCGTGATCACCGAAACCATCTTCGAGAACCGCTACATGCACGTGCAAGAGCTGGCGCGCATGGGAGCCGACATCCATGTCGACGGCCGCACCGCCATCGTGCGCGGCAAGCCCAAGCTTTCGGGCGCCACGGTCATGGCCACCGACCTGCGTGCCTCGGCGTCGCTGATCCTGGCCGGCCTGGTCGCGACCGGCACGACCGAGGTGCTGCGCGTGTACCACCTCGACCGCGGCTACGAGAAGATCGAGAAGAAGCTCAAGCCGCTGGGCGCCAACCTGAGGCGCGTGCGCACCAAGGGCGGAGGCGACCAGTGAGCGCCGCCGCGGCCAAGCCTGCGAACGGCAGCGTCCGCCCGCTCATCCTGGCCATGCCCAAGGGCCGCATCCACGAGGAGGCGGTCGCGCTCCTGGGCAAGGCCGGGTACGACCTTTCGGCGTCGCTGCGCGAGACGCGCAAGCTGGTGCATGACTGCAACGGCATCCGCGTGCTGGTGGTCAAGCCCACCGACGTGCCCACCTACGTGGAGTACGGCGCCGCCGACATCGGCATCGCCGGGCGTGACACCCTGGAAGAGGATGGCCGCGACCTGTACGAGCCGCTCGACCTGGGCATCGGCGCCTGCCGCCTGGCCGTGGCCGAGCCGGTGGCCCGGCCGGTCGACGAGCGCGGCCACGTGCACATCCGCATCGCCACCAAGTACCCCAACTGCACGCGCCGGTGGCTGCAACAGCGCGGCCTGACCGCCGAGATCATCAAGCTCTACGGCTCGGTGGAGCTGGGCCCGCTCACCGGCCTGGCCGACCGCATCGTCGATCTGGTGTCTTCGGGCGAGACGCTGCGCCAGAACGAGCTGCGCGAGGTCGAGACCATCATGGAGGTCACCTCGCGCCTGGTCATCAACCGTGCCAGCCTCAAGCTGCGCGGTCGCGAGGTCGAGACGCTGGTACGGCGCCTGCGCGGCGTTCTGTGATGTAAAATGTCGCAGCTGCCGTGGCTGACTCCTTCGCGACGCTGACGCCACAGATGCTCCTGGGAGCCTTGCGCCTGCATCCGCGCATCGCCTACCAGGGGCTGTTCGGCGATGCCGCGACGCGCTCGCGCCTGTCGTCGACGATGCCCAAGCTGGTGCCGTTCCGCGGCAAGTACCACGGTGCCATCGCGCTGATCGACTGGGACCACCGTCTGCCGTCGAAGGTGTTCACCATGCGCGTCTACGCCTACTACGACGCCGACTCGCTCGCCGCGGGCGAAGAGGCGTTCGACGACCGGCTCGAGGACATCGGCGCGCGCGACCGCTTCCCCGAGTTCGACGTGCCCGACTTCGGCGACCTGCCCGCCGACGAGGCCTACGAGGTCGAGCTGTCGCCGCAGGGCGAGGTGCAGAAGTGCCGCCTGACCTCGGCGTGGCGGCGCGAGGTCGGCGACAAGGAAGCCCTGTGGGCGGTCGACTGCGCACGTCTGTCCAAGGAGTTCGCCCAGGTCGCAGCGGCCGCGGCCGACCGACCGCGCCACCTGGGCGACCTGGAAGCCGTCTCGTGGACGCCGCCGTGCGAGAGCGGCCACGCCAAGTGGACCGTGGACGTCTGGTACCTGCTGGCCTTCGATGGCCGCGTCGGCACCGGCCGCAGCCTGCTGGTCGAGCTGGGGCCCAAGGCCGCCGAGCGCCGCGTCGTGGCCATGCGCGACTTCTCGGTGCGCGCGGGGTAGAGTTCGAAGGATGCGTGCGCAGGAGCAAGCGGTGCCGGACGGCGCGCCCGCGGACGAGGTCGACGAGACCCTGCTCGACGAGACGCTGCGCTCGACCCCGCGCGAGCGCGTGCAGAACAACGATCAGCTGCTGCGCACGGTCGAGAAGCTGGAGCAGGGGTTTGCCGCCATCCGACCTCACCGCGATCCTGGATAGGCTGGTCGCGGCGCGCATCCGCTTCGTGCTGGTCGGCGGCCTCGCCGCGGTCACGCAGGGCGCTCCGGTCATGACCCGCGATGTGGACATCGTGCCGGCGCGCGACGACGCCAACGTCGACGCGCTCATGGCCCTTCTCGCCGACCTGCACGCGCGCTACCGCGGCCGGCCGGGAGTACCACTCGCGCCACGCCGTGAGCTCATCCAGGGCCTGGGGCACAACCTGCTGATGACCGACCTGGGTGCCCTCGATGTGCTCGGCGCCATCGAGGACGGACGCGACTATGTCGCGCTGCTATCCGAGTCCATCGAGGTCCCGTTCGATGCGACCACGGTGCGCGTGCTCAGCCTCGAGTCGATCGTGCGCTACAAGCGCCGGTCATCGCACGCGAAGGACAAGGCCATGCTTCCTGTCCTCGAAGCCACGCTGCACAAGTTACGCGCCGGAGGCGAGTAGAAACTCCCGCCCGAGCGTCTCGCCCAGGCGCGCCGCGAGCAGCGGCTTCACGTCCGCCACACCGATGGCGCGCCCGGCCTCGCGCGAGGCGGACGTCATCACCGACGCCTCGAAGCCGCACGGGTTGATCCTCCCGAAGTACGAGAGATCCGTGGCCACGTTCAGCGCCAGGCCGTGGAACGTGACCCACTTGCGGCAGGCGATGCCGATCGAAGCGATCTTCCTCGCAGCCTCGTCCCCGATCCACACGCCCGTGGCGCCCGCGCGGCGCGTGGCGCCCGCGAGGCCCACGTCGGCGAGCGTGCGCATCATCGCCTCCTCCAGGTTGCGCAGGAAGCGGTGCAGGTCCTTCTCGCCTTCTTCGAGCTGCAGGATCGGGTAGGCTACGAGCTGCCCCGGGCCATGGTACGTGACGTCGCCGCCGCGCTCGACCTCGACCACCGGCACGTCGCCGGCCGCGACCACGTTGGCCCTGGCCTTCTGCGCGCGGCCCAGGGTGATGACGTGCGGATGCTCCACCAGCAGCAGCGTGTCGGGCGCCTCGCCACGCTGGCGGGCCGCGACGAGATCCAGCTGTTGCTGCCAGGTGGCGGCGTAGTCGGCGAGGCCGAGGTCGACGAGCCGCGCCGCGCGCACTACTCCGCTCCGCTCCGCGCCTACTTGTTGACCAGGTGGATCGCCTCGCCGAGCGCGTGCTTCGCGGCCTCCATGATGGCCTCGGGCAAGGACGGGTGCGGATGCACCGTGAGCCCGATGTCGTGCAGCACGGCGCCCATCTCGATGGCGAGCGCGCCCTCCGAGATCAGCTCCGCCGCGCCCACGCCGACGATGTGTACGCCCAGGACTTCCTCGGTCTGCGCATCCGCAATGACCTTGGCGAAGCCGTCCAGCTCGTTGACCGAGAGCGCGCGCCCGAGCACCGAGAACGGATACTTGCCGATCTTCAGCCTGGTGTGACCCGCGGCCTTGGCTTCCGCCTCGGTGAGCCCTGCCGACGCGATCTCCGGGTCGGTGAAGACCACGGCCGGAATCGTCTTGGCGTCCTGCTCCGCCTTGCGCCCCGCGATGACCTCGGCGACGACCTCGCCTTCCTTGGTCGCCTTGTGCGCGAGCATCAGCCCGAGCGTGCAGTCGCCGATGGCGTACACGCCCGGCACGTTGGTCTTGAGCTGCTTGTCGGTGACGATGAAGCCGCGCTCCAGCTTGACGCCGATCTTCTCCAGACCGATGCCGTCGGTATTGGGCCTGCGCCCCACCGTGACCAGGATCTTGTCGCAGTCGAGCTTGGCGATGGTGCCGTCCTTCTGCTCGATCGACAGCACGGCGCGGTCGCCCTTGTCCTCCCAGCCCTTGGCCTTGGCCTCGAGCAGGATCTCCACGCCCAGCTTCTTCAGCTTGCGCTGCACCACCGCGACGCACTCCGGCTCCATCCCGTTCAGGATGTTGGGCAGCGCCTCGACCACGGTGACCTTGGTGCCCAGCTTGGCGAACACCGTGCCCAGCTCGAGCCCGATGTAACCGCCGCCGACCACCGCCATGCGCTTGGGGATCTCGGTCAGCGCCAGCGCGCCGGTCGAGTCGAGGATGCGCCCCTTCTTTGCATCCTGGTCGAAGGTGAAGCCAGGAATCTGCACCGGACGCGACCCGGTCGCGACCACGATGCTCTTGGCCTCGACCCGCACGGTCGAGCCGTCAGGCTTCTTGACCTCGAGCGCATTCGGCCCCACGAAGGTGGCCTCGCCTTCCATCAGTTCGGCGCCGTTGGCCTTGAGCAGCTGGCGCACGCCCGAGGTCAGCTTGTTGACCACGGTCTCCTTCCACTTGATCGTCTGCGCCCAGTCGATCTGCGGCGGCGAGCTCAGCTTGATGCCGATGTCCTCGGAATGACTCAGCTTGTCGTACATCTTGGCGGCGTGGATGACCGCCTTGGAGGGGATGCAGCCGACGTTCAGGCACACGCCGCCCGCCTTGCCCTTCTCGATGACGATGCACTTCACTCCCAGCTGCCCCAGGCGAATGCCCGCGGGGTAGCCGCCCGGCCCGCTGCCGATGACGACGGCGTCGGTGCGGATGACTTCGGCTGCCATGACTAGTGTCCTTTCTGGGGGGTATCTCGCAGATAGGTAGCCATCTGCTCTCTGAGATGCAAGGTGGGCGTCTCGAAGACGTCCTCGATGAGCGATTCGATGCCGGGCAGCGGCGCCGCCTCTTCGGCCGCGGTGGCGTCGCGGACTTCCTTCTCGATGTCCTCGGCCATGCGCGTGTCGTCGGCCTCGATCATCCAGCCCTGCGCGCGCAGCCACAGGCGCATGCGCTCGACCGGGTCCTTCTTCTGCCGCCACTCCAGGGTCACGTTCTCGTCGCGATAGCGCGACGGATCGTCGGAGGACGAGTGCGCCGAGACGCGGTAGGTCAGCGCCTCGATGAACGTGGGCCCGTCGCCGCGACGCGCCTTGTCGGTGGCGTAGCGCGTGGCCGCGAGCACCGCGAGCACGTCGTTGCCGTCGACGCGCAGCGGCTCGACGCCGTAGGCCAGCGCCTTGATGGCGATGGTCTCCGACGCGGTCTGCACCTTGCCCGGCGTCGAGATGGCCCACTGGTTGTTCTGGCAGAACAGCACCACCGGCGCCTTGTAGACGCCGGCGAAGTTGAGCGCCACGTGCACGTCGGCCTCGCTGACGCCGCCGTCGCCCATGTAGCCGATGGCGCACTTGCCGCGGTCGCCGGCGATCTTCATGGCCATGGCGATGCCGACCGCGTGCGGCACCTGCGTCGATACGCACGAGGACATGACCACGTAGTTCACGTCCTTGCCGCACGGGTGGCAGGGCAGCTGCCGACCCTTGGTCGTGTCGTTGGAGTTGCCGAACAGCTGCGCGATGTACGAGCGCAGCGACATGCCCACGTACAGGCCCACGCCGGCCTCGCGCAGCGCGGGCACGATCCAGTCGCCTGGCTTGAGCGCCGCGGCCGAGCCGGTCACCGCGGCTTCCTGCCCGCGTGCCTCGCCGTAGAAGCCGATGCGCCCCTGCCGCTGCAGCGCCAGCAGGCGCTCGTCCATGATGCGGATGAAGCGCATGTGCCGGTACATGCGCATGGCCAGCTCGCGCTCGGGCGCGAGGAAGGCATCGGTGACCGTGCCGTCGGCGCGCAGCACCTGCAGGAGCCCGCGCGCCTTGCTCAGGTCGTCGCCGGCGAAATAGGCCGCGGCGCTGCCGCCCGGCCGCTCGTACGAACTGCTGGCCGAAGGCGCCAGCGGCTCCACCTAGATCATCTCCATGAACATGAGCGTCGGGTCTTCCAGCAGCTGCTTCACTTCCTGCAGCAGCATGGCACCGTCGTAGCCATCGGCAATCCGGTGGTCGACGCTGATGGACAGGTTCATCAGCTGGCGGATGACGATCTGACCGTCGCGCACGGCGGGCTTCTCGGCGATCTTGTGCACGCCCATGATGCCCGACTCGGGGAAGTTGATGATGGGCGTGGCCAGCACGCCGCCCAGCTGCCCGAGCGACGAGATGGTGAAGGTCGAGCCGGTCAGGTCGTCGCGCGACGCCTTGCCGTCGCGGATGGCGCTGGAGAGCCGCTCGATCTCCTTGGCCAGATCGAAGATGGAGCGCTTGTCGGCGTCACGCACGACCGCGACCGCGAGCCCCTGCGGGCCCTGGGTGGCGATGCCCAGGTGGTAGTACTTCTTGTAGACGATCTCCTGCGACTGCTCGTCGAGCGAGGCGTTCAGGGACGGCCACTTCTTGAGCGCCGCCACCGCCGCCTTGGCGATGAATGGCAGGTAGGTCAGCTTGACGCCGCGCTCGGCCGCCCGCTCCTTGGCGCGGTTGCGCAGCGCCACCAGGTCGGTCATGTCGACCTCTTCCACGTACGTGAAGTGCGTGGCGGTGGACTTCGACCGGGTCATGTTGGCCGCGATGGCCTTGCGCAGGCCGCGGAAGGGCACGCGCTCCTCGAGCGCCGTGCGCACGATGGCGACCGGCTCGCGCGCGGCCGCAGGTGCGGGCGCGAACGTCGACGAAGGCGTCTCGGCACGCGCCGCGGGCGCGGGCGTGCGGAAGCCCTTCACGTCGTTGGTGGTGACGCGGCCGTTCTTGCCCGTGGCGGGCACCAGCGTCAGGTCGACGCCGAGCTCGCGGGCGATCTTGCGCGTCGCCGGCGTGGCCAGCACGCGTCCGCCGCTGCCCACGGCCGCAGGCCGCGCGATGGGCGCCGAGGACGCGGGCCCGGGCAGCTCTTCCGGCACGTTGGAGGCCATCTGCGTCGACATGTGCACCGCGGCGCCGCGACCGTTACCGCCGTTGGCGTGCGAAGCCTGCGCCGACGACGGCGGAGCCACCGGCGCGACCACCGGCGCGGCCGCGGGCGCCGCGACCGCCGTGGCGCTACCGTCGTCGATCACGATCATCACCTGCCCGACCGCGCAGATCTTGCCCTCGGCGACCATGATGCGGGCCACCTTGCCGGCGCGCGGCGCGGGAATCTCCACCGTCGCCTTGTCGGTCATGACCTCGACCATGGGCTGGTCGAGCTTGATGATCTCGCCCTCCGAGACCTTCCACTTGACGATCTCGCCCTCGACCACGCCCTCGCCGATGTCAGGTAGCCTGAACTCGAAGGCCATCGCTACCACTCCAGCGTGCGCTTGCACGCTCCGATGATGCGTTCAGCGTTGGGCATGTACTCGTGCTCGAGCGTGTAGGGGAAGGGCGTGTCGAAGCCGGCGATGCGCTCGACCGGCGCCTCGAGGTGCGCCATGGCCTTCTCGTGGATGGTCGCCGAGACCTCCGAGCCGAAGCCGCAGGTGCGCGGTGCTTCCTGCGCCACCACCACGCGGCCGGTCTTCCTGACCGACTCGAGCACGGTGTCGACGTCCCAGGGTACGATGGTGCGCAGGTCGATGACCTCGATGTCGAGGCCCTCGGCAGCGCCCTTCTCGGCCGCCTCGAGCGCGGTGTGCACCATGGCGCTCCACGCCACCAGGGTGATCTGCTTGCCCTCGCGCACGACCTTGGCCTTGCCGATGGGAATCTCGTAGTCGCCCTCGGGCACGTCGCCGCGCGAGGCGCGGTAGACCCGCTTGGGCTCCATGAACAGCACCGGGTCGTTCTGCCGGATGGCCGAGAGCAGCAGGCCCTTCGCGTCGACCGGGTTGGACGGCATGATGATCTTCAGGCCGGGCGTGTGCGCGAACAGCGCCTCGGGCGACTGCGAATGGTAGTGACCGCCGCGGATGCCGCCGCCGCAGGGCGTGCGGATGACCACCGGCGCCGGGTACTGGCCGCCCGAGCGATAGCGGAACTTGGCCAGCTCGTTCACGATCTGGTCGAAGGCGGGGAAGATGAAGTCGGCGAACTGGATCTCGGGCACGGGCTTCAAGCCGTAGAGCGCCATGCCGATGGCGGTGCCGATGATGCCCGCCTCGGCGAGCGGCGTGTCCATCACGCGGTCGGGCCCGAACTCCTCGAAGAGGCCCGAGGTGGCGCGGAACACGCCGCCGAACTTGCCGACGTCTTCACCCAGGATCACCACGCGCTTGTCGCGGCGCATCTCCAGCTTGAGCGCGTCGTTGACGGCTTGAATGATGTTCATCTGAGCCATGGGTCTGCGATCCTTGTCTTGATCCGGGTGCAGGTCTAGTGGTGGTAGTGTGGGCTCTTGGTGCGGCTCTGCTGCATGAGCCAGGCCTTCTGCTCGTCGAGCTGCGGGGTCGTGTGCTCGAAGACGTCATCGAACATGCTCTCGACCGGCGGCGCGGGCAGGTTGCACACCGCATCATGCGCCTTGGTGATCTCGGCGTCGATCTCGGCGCGCTGCTGCTTGTCCCACTCGGGCGACCACAGCCGCTTCGACTCCAGGTACTTGGCGAAGCGATCCAGCGGATCCTTGGGCTCCCACTGCTTGGGCTCGTTGGGATCGCGGTACACCGACGGATCGTCCGACGACGAATGGCCCTGGCGGCGGTAGGTCAGGCACTCGATCAGCGTCGGGCCCTCGCCGGCGCGCGCGCGCGCGGCCGCCTCGGCGGTCACCTGGATGACCGCGAGGATGTCGTTACCGTCGACGCGAATCCCGGGCATGCCGTAGGCCGCCGCCTTGATGGCGAAGGTCTTGGACGCGGTCTGCTTCTCGCGCGAGGTCGAGATGGCCCAGCCATTGTTGCGGCACAGGAAGATGCACGGCGCCTTGTAGACGCCGGCGAAGTTCAGGCCCACGTGGAACTCGCCCGTCGAGGTGGCGCCCTCGCCGAAGTAGACGATGGCGACGTCTTCCTGGCCGGTGATCTTGGACGCCATGGCCACGCCGGTGGCCTGCGGGATCTGCGTGCCGACCGGCGACGAGATGGACACGTAGTTGATGCGCTTGACCGAGTGGTGCACGGGCATCTGGCGGCCCTTCACCGGGTCCTCCGAGTTGCCATAGAGCTGGGCAATGTACTCGCGAATGGAATAGCCACGGAAGAACGCGGCGCCCGGCTCGCGGTAGCTGGGGAAGACCCAGTCGGCGGGCCGCAGCGCGTACACCGCCATGTGCGTGGCTTCCTCGCCGATCGACATCATGTAGAAGCCGAGGCGACCCTGGCGCTGAAGCCGCATCATGCGGTCATCCATGACGCGAACCTGCAGCATGCAGCGGTAGAGCGCGCGCAGATCCTCTTCGGGTATCGCAGGCACCTGCGCGCCAGGAACGACGTTGCCTTCATCGTCGAGCACGCGGCGGATGTCTTCGGCCTTCGGGACGGCGACCATCATTTTCCTCCAAGGGGATACGCCGGAGAGAACCTCAGGCGCATGGGGCTGTGTAGCGACTCGTGGCCAGCCTTGTCAACACGCAAGTCGTTGATATTTCCGGAGTCGTTGCCGCGCCGCGTCAGCGAGCGTACGTACATCGGTGGCCAAATTCGGATGCGGGAGCGCACGGTTTCGTGTGTGCTATCGTGCGGCGCGCATGCTCTGGATCCTGCTCGGAGTCTTCGCGATGGCGAGCGGCGGATTGATCGCCTACCGGGTGGGGCGGGCACGCGGCATCGAGACGGCGCTGCCGGCCGCGGGCGGCTCGAGCGCCAAGGCCCTGCTCGAGCGCACCATCAAGGACGTGCGCGTGGACGACATCGTCCAGCACGGCGGCAAGGACTGGCTGGTCGAAGGCGTGGTCACCTACGACGAGGACGGCCACACCTGGCGCGGCGCCCGCTGCATCGACGCGCCCGACGAGCGCTGGTGGATCATCGGCCTCGAGCGCATCGGCATGACCACCGTGCGCCTCATGACGCGCGCCAAGGGCCTGGCCCTGACCGGCTACCCGCCCGAGACCCTTGCGTTCGACGGCGTCTCCTACAAGCTCGCCCAGCGCGGCACCGCAACCACCGTGCTGAACGGCCAGTTCGCCGACGTACCTGGCGTCAAGGGCCCCGCCCGCAACGTGTCCATGCGCTGTCGCTGGTGGCGCTATGGCGCAGCGGGCGAGAAGACGCTCCTGGTCGAGCAGTGGGGCGAGGACTACATCGCGCTGGTGGGCGAGCTGGTGAAGCCCGAGGACGTGGATCTCCTCAGCGCCTCGTAGTCGTTGTATGATGCCCAGACCATGAATCGTTTCATTAGCTTGCGTTGGGGCGCGGGTGTGCTGTCGCTCGTGCTCGGGGCGGCTGCGTGCGGCAAGATTCCTGATCCTCCCGAGGGGCCCAAGGTGGGCAAGGCCACCCTCGTCGCGGTGCACGACGACGAGTCGCCCGTGGTCGGCGCGACCGTGGTGCACACGACGGTCGACGGCACGCTCATCGGCCAGGCAGTCACGTCGGGCACCGGCTCGGCCGTGTTCGACATCACCGAGGGCGACATCCTCAGCATCGGCTGGCTCGAGCCGGATGCCAACGGCGGCTCGTCCAAGCGGCTGTTCACCATCCTCGACGTCGAGGTCGACGACAAGATCAATGTCAACAACCGCAGGAGCTTCTCGTCGGATGTCGTCAGCACGGTCGTGGTGCAGACGCAGGCGCTGCCCGTGGGCGCCGACCACGGCGACCTGCTCATGGGCAACTGCAGCGCCAATGTGAGCCCCACGTCGATGACGGCGATGATCACCATACGCAGGAACTGCCTCGATGCGGCGGGCAAGTTCACCCTCGTGGGCCGAGCGCTCAACACCAACGGCCAGATGCTCGGCGCCTCCGTGCTCGTCGATCAGGCGCCACCGCCCGCCGGGCAGGTGATCACCATGCCGCAGTGGCGTACGCCAACCACGCCCAAAGTGTCCTTCAGCATCGTCAACGTCCCGGATGGCGCCACGCGCACACAAGGCACCCTGGATACGTACCGCCACGGCCTGCCCTATGAGACCTATCCGTTCTCCGGCGACGCGCAGAGCCCCGGCGCGGTCATGGTGCCGACGGCGCCTGCCTACGTCGAAGCCATCGCGCACTCGGCGCTCGCGTCCTTCCCGAGCGCCAGCGACCCCACCAAAACTGATGGTGTGGTGTTCATGCTCGCCAAGGAGGCGTACGCCAACGACGTGGGCGCGGCCTACACCGCCGACCTGTCGCTGGCCATGCCGCGCGTGTTCGAGTCCACCTACGCAGCCGCGACGCAGACCTTCGAATGGAAGATCCAGGCCGCCGACGACGAGCAGGCGGGCCGCCTGTCCGGTGGGGACATCGTCGCCATTGCCCTGCCCTGGGGCGAGCCCAACGACCCGAACAACCAGAAGAACGTCTGGGTGGTAGTCGCGCCTGGCTTCGTCGGTTCGCCGCTCAAGGTGGACGTGCACCAGCTGGCCAGCTTCGCGCCCCCGGCCGACTCGGGCATCCTGCCGGTCAGCTTCAGGGCGCTCGAGATCGACATCGTCGAGGGCTACCACGACATGAAGACACGCTTCGGGACGAACTTCCTCGAGAGCGTCGACCAGCTCGACAACTTCGAGGGCCTGGCCTCGTTCAGCGGCGAGCTGCACTGAGCTGGGGAGTGCGAGGGGATGGCGCTGACCAGCAAAGTCCTGGTGCTCGCCGCGCTCCTCAGCTGCGCCTGCATCGGTGAAGCGGGATCGAAGCTCGCCATCACCGACGGCAAGCTGCCCAGCCCAGAATTCGGTCATGGGCGCGGCTGGGTGGCCAAGAACGTCGAGGTCAGCGCGTCGAATGGCACGCCAATGTGGGACGTGCGCGCTCGCCTCGGCGTCGAGGTGGCCGGCGTCAATCGCATCCGCTACGGGACGTTGCCCGATGGCTTCATCGAGTACGTCGCGGCGCAGCCCTTGGTGTCGGGCGAGTGCTACAAGATCGCCACGGATGCTGCCCCGGCCGGAGGCGAGGTCATGCGCTTCCATGTCGTGGGTGACCACGTCGTCGCCGGCTGCGATCCGCTTCGCTGACGGCCAGCCGGAATCTCGGATCTACGCGGCCTGCGCCAGGAAGATGGTGTGCTTCGGGCCGCCCGCCTTGCCGCGCGCGGGAACGTCGACGCTGCGGGCGGCGAAGCCGGCCTTGCGCAGGCGCGTCTCGAAGGTGCTCGAACGGTCCGAGGACCAGACGGCCAGCATGCCGCCCCGGCGCAGGGCGTTCTTGGTGGTCTGCAGGCCGACGGGCGAGTAGAGCAGCTGGTTGCCCTTGCGGACCAGGGACTGCGGGCCGTTGTCGACGTCGAGCATGATGGCGTCGAAGCGCACCGTGGTGGTGCGCAGGAGCGCGCCCACGTCGCCGACGTGGACCGCGGAGCGCGGGTCGTCGAGCGGGCAGCCGGCCAGGGGCGCGAGCGGGCCGCGGTTCCATTCGACCACCGCGGGCACGATCTCGGCCACGACGACCTGCGCGCCGGGCGGCAGGACGTCGAGGGTGGCGCGCAGCGTGTAGCCCATGCCCAGGCCGCCCACGAGCACGCGCGGGGCCTCGGCGGCGGTCACGTGGGCGCAGGCCAGGCGCGCCAGCTCCTCCTCCGAGCCGTGCGCGCGGTTGGACATCAGGTCGAAGCCGTCGACGCGGATCTCGTAGTCGCCGCCGCGCTGCCTGAGCACCAGCTCACCACCATCGGGCGCGCGGGCGCGGCCCAGCTCCTGCCAGGGAATCACGGGCGGGTACCTCTCAATGCCTTCAGCATTACGAATTGAGCAGCTTGTCCAGCTCGTTGTAGGCCTGCGTGAGCGCCTGCGCGACCTCGGTGGCCGCCTTGAGCTTCTCGGGTGAGTGGGCGTGCATGTCGGGATGGTAACGGCGCATGAGGCGGCGGTACGAGATCTTCACCTCGTCCCAGGGCGCGCCGTAGGTCAGCTCGAGGCGGGCGTAGTACTGCACCACCATCGGGTCGGCGCCGCGGGGAGGCTTGCGCGCGCCGGCACCGGCGCCCGGGCTGCCCG
>OBEQ011155019.1_pt1 | contig 19728 bp, 23 predicted proteins | sample 1670901 | NCBI WGS metagenome assembly OBEQ01 (sample SAMEA104232315, study PRJEB22302) | groundwater metagenome | biome: forest; feature: aquifer; material: groundwater | place: USA | collected 2011-08-07 | depth 5.4 m
CGACGCCCGCGCCTCCGAAAAGTCCCACCTTTCCACCCTTGAGCACGGGACAGATGAGGTCAATGACTTTGATGCCGGTTTCCAATATTTCCACTTCGGTTGCTTGAGAGACAAAGGCCGGGGCTTTGCGGTGGATGGGGGAGCGAGCGGCGCCCGCGGCGGGCGCCGCATCATCAATCGCTTCGCCAAGTACATTGAAAATTCGTCCGAGTGTCTCTTTGCCAACAGGAACAGAGATAGGAGCGCCAGTGTTGGTGACTTCTTGGCCTCGCGATAGCCCGTCGGTGCTATCCATCGCTACTGCCCGCACCGTGTTGCCGCCGATGTGTTGCTCGGTTTCCAGCACGAGTTTTTTCGTGCCGTTCATTACGGTTAGCGCGCTGTAAATTTCCGGTACACGGTCGGCGAATTCCACATCCACTACTGGTCCGATTATTCGTTTAATTGTTCCTTTCATGTTAGTTGTAAGCTTAGCTGTTTATAAAATTATTTCAATACATTCGCTCTAGTGAGCTCAGTATTTCGTCGTCTGCACTCCTCAACTGACCGATGCCATCCCTGCACTAATCTCGCTAATCTCTTGTGTGATGTTCGCTTGTCGTGCTTTGTTGAAGACGAGCGTCAGGTCATCAATCATTTCTCCAGCGGCTTCAGAGGCGTTCTTCATGGCGACCATGCGGGAGGATTGTTCGGAGGCGTTAGACTCAAGAAGCATCTGGTAGATTTGCATGCGGACGAGCTTTTCGGCGAGCGAGCCCAAAAGTTTGTTTTTGTCGCCTTCGATTAAGTAGTCAACTTTGCCCTCTCCGCCCCGACTTGGAGGCGAGGCCTCCAAGTCGGGGCTTTTTCCTAAGTCCTCAGTCAATTCCTTCAAATCGGTTTTGGACACGGGCACGATTTGTTTGATGTTTGCCGTTTGAAGCATGGCGGATTTGAAATCGGTGTAGGCAACGAGAACTTTATCGTAATTTCCCAGTGTAAATTCTTGTATAGCAAGTTTGGAAATAGGGAGAACATCGGAGAGGGAAATGTTGGTAGGGAGTTCGGTAAAGGTGGCAATGATTTTCTTGCCGATGCGGCGCATGGCGACGTCACCTTTTCTGCCGACGGTAAGCAAATCCACATTCGCGCCGCCATTTTGCTGGCGAAGCAGAGCAAGTGTTTTCTTTATCACTTGCGAGTTGTATGCGCCGCAAAGGCCACGGTTTGAAGTTATTAAAATAAGAAGAATGTTTTTAACAGGGCGTTCGGTGAAAAGAGTATGAGTGATTTCGTCCACATTTCGGCCGATAGATTGCAAAACTTCCCACGAGTATTCGGCATACAAACGCGAAGCGAGCGTTGATGCCACCGCGCGTTTCATCTTGGAAGCCGCTACGAGCTCCATCGCTTTGGTGATCTTCTTCGTGCTTTTGACCGATTTTATTCGGCGTTTGATTTCTTTTGAGCCTGCCATGATGATAAGTTAAAAGTTGTCAGGTTAAAGCTAAGAAGTTAATTTTTTTCTGCTTTTAATTTTTGTCGTGCGTCGAACCTTTCTTTGTCTGTCTTTCCATTTTTATGGCAAACCATTTCATGCTTTTCTTTTTTCTCAGAAGTTGAGTAAGAGCTATTGCAGTATAAACATTTATGGAGTGTCATATATTTTTTTCTGGTTTAAATTTACCTAAAATAACGTAGTAAAAAGCTCCCCTTATTAAGATATATAATAGGACACTTAAAAAGTTCCATATAATAAACCACTTAAAGAATTCTATATAGGAAGTAGTGATTTTTGCTACACTGATCGGCATGTCGGGTGCGGAAGATGTTGGTAAGTGTTTTGCCTGATTATAGGCATCTTCTATGTCCTGCTGGTTAGGTTCGCTGTCAAATTCAATTTTTGTACCGTCGGTATATTGGACTAGAGTTTTTTTGAATTGGTTAAAGGAGTTAAATAAAATTAAATTGCACAGTAGAAAAATAATCACAAAAAATGTAATGTAAATGACCTTTACTAGTCTATACCAAGCTTTTGTGTTTAATTGAGAAATTGTTTTAGTTTCCATATCTTACTTAAATCTTTAATCTTAAATCTTGAAACTTTGCTTAAACTCCCCAATCACTTTTTTCAACTCCGCTTCGCCAGCTTCGCTCCACATTTTAGTTTCCTTTACATCTTTGTAGAACGTCTTGGCGTTGGCTTCGGTGTAGTCGATAAGGCCTTGCTCGAATTCTTTTATCTTGGCCACGGGAACATCATCCATAAAGCCTTTGACGAGAGTGTAGAGGGTGACGACTTGGTGTTCGGTTTTGACGGGAGAGTATTGCGGTTGTTTGAGTACTTCCACTGCGCGTTTGCCGCGTTCCAGCTGCTTCTTAGTGCTTTCGTCCAAGTCGGAGCCGAATTGGGAGAAGGCTTCGAGTTCGCGGTATTGGGCGAGCTCGAGTTTGAGTGTGCCTGCCACTTTTTTCATGGCTTTGATTTGGGCGCTTGAGCCGACGCGGGAGACCGAGAGGCCAACGTTTACCGCTGGACGGATGCCTTTATAGAAGAGGTCGGTTTCAAGGAAAATCTGGCCGTCAGTGATGGAGATAACATTGGTAGGAATGTAGGCAGACACATCGCCGGCTTGAGTTTCAATAATGGGAAGCGCGGTGATAGACCCGCCGCCGTATTTGGCATTGCGTCTACAAGCGCGTTCAAGAAGGCGAGAGTGAAGATAGAAGACATCGCCCGGATAGGCTTCGCGTCCCGGCGGTCGGCGGAGGAGGAGAGAAATTTCGCGGTAGGCGACAGCGTGTTTGGAAAGGTCATCGTAAATGATGAGCACGTCTTTGCCTTGGTCCATGAAAAATTCGGCAATAGACACGCCAGTGTAAGGCGCGATGTAGGAAAGGGCTGAAGATTCTGATGAACCGGCGGAAACGATAATGGTATACTCCATCGCACCGCCTTCTTCAAGACGAGTTTGCAATTTTCGTAGCTTGGAATCCTTTTGGCCGATAGAAACATAAACACAAATCATGTTCTGGCCTTTTTGGTTGAGAATCGCGTCGATAGCGATAGCGGTCTTGCCGGTTTGGCGGTCGCCGATAAGAAGCTCGCGCTGGCCACGGCCAATCGGAATCAGAGCGTCAATGGCCTTGATGCCTGTTTGGACCGCTGTGTCAACACTTTGGCGGGTGACGACGCCCGGAGCCACTTTTTCGATAGGGTACCACTGGATGGCTTTTCCGCCAGAGGCGGATCCGCCTACGGCGGATATTGCGCCCTTGCCTGCCTGCCGCGACTCTCCACTTTGCGGCGCAGGCAGGCCGTCTATGGGTTCCGCGAGTGCGTTTAATACCCGCCCTATCAGAGCGTTTCCCACCGGCACTTCAAGAATGCGCCCCGTGGCTTTGACTTCGTCGCCTTCGTGGATGCGGGAGAAGTCGCCCAAAATAATGACGCCGACAGAATCTTCTTCAAGGTTGAGCGTTACGCCGACCTCGCCATTGGGAAACGTCACCATTTCGGAGGCCTTGATTTCGGAAAGGCCAGAAATTTTGGCGATGCCGTCAAAAACTTCCACGACATGTCCCACCTTCTCCGCTTTGACTTCGGATTGGAATTTTTCGATTTGTTTCTTTAAATTCTCAACTATTGTGTTGTGCGCGGGCATGTTTAGTGGGTTAATAAATAGTTTTGTAATTGATTGAGTTTATCCTTGAGCGAAAGGTCTATCACTTCTTCTTCGGTTTCTATTCTCATTCCTCCGATGAGAGTATTGTCTTCTTTAAAATCAAGGACGGCCTCTTTTGCTTTGTAGCGTTTCTTGAGCATACTTTCTATTTTTTCCGTCACTTTTTTCGTCAAAGGGCTTTTACTTGAAACTCTTGCTCGGGTGATTCCGTGGTCGGTGTCCGAAATGTGCTCCATGCGACTCAAAATTTCCGGCGCTTTGGAGAGAAGGTTTTTCTTGGCCAGAAATTGCACGGCATTAGCCAAAGCACGCTCCAGCTCCACTCCGCTTTTATTTTTAGTGGTGGCGTATATTGCTTCAGCGATTTGTTTTGTGGAAATTTTTGCCATGTGATTTTGCGAAATTACCAAGTCTCGAATCTGCTGATTCGCATGCCGCGCAGCCGTCAATTCAAAGCGCGGCGATTCATTTATTCAAAAGCTTCGTTCGCGCTTTTATCCAAAAGTTTCTTGGTGGCTTCCACGACCAGCGACACAATTTCTTTTTTGGCCTCCTCAACCATTTTCGTTTTTTCCTCCTCAAGCGTTTTTTTGCCATTCGCGATTATTTTCCCTACGTCTGTCTTGGCGGTTTCAAGCATTTCAGCGCGCTTGATGTCGGCTTTTTTGCGCCCTTCTTGGAAGATGGTTGCGGCTTCGGCGCGAGCTTTCGCGAGCGCCGTTTCATACTCCGCTTTCGTGGCAGTGAGAAGTTCGGCGTTCGTTTTTGCATCATTGACACCGCGGGCAATTTTTTCAGAACGCTCCGCCATCAGCTTGTTTAAGGGTTTAAGAGCAAAGAAATATAAAACGGCAAAAACCACGGCGAAGTTTATGGCTTGGGCGACGATAACCATCCAATCGATATGAAAAGTGTTGATTATTGATTCCATAACAGATTTAAATAATTATTTGGTGAATTTGAAAGAATTTGTAATGTTATTGAACAGGTCGGCAATAATTTGATCATTCGGGGTTGTTGGTTTGTTTGGCGGGTAAGAAAATAAAGTTGTAATCTCATAGCAGATACTTTTTCTTGTTGCCAAATAATCCGTTATTGAATTGACAGCCAGAATCGAATCACCAACATCCCCTGTTGTATTTACGGTATAAGAAAATGATTGGAAATTCACCCCACCAATAGTTTTTGAGCCGATCGTCGCATTTTTGTTGTGACCATAAAAAGAGCAATTGGTATCAGTCCCTATACTTACGCTTGCGGATGTGACGTATGTTCCCAGGGCATCTGCCTTTCCCAAAGATGACATGGTGGTGTCGTCATTCGAAAGCTCCACAACTTCTAACGTCTGGTCTTTATACTTATTCGGTGGAGTTACCTTGAAAAACGCGGGGTATTGTATTTCATATCCGTAATCAGAATTTGTGTACGTTTTCCAGCTGGTTGTGGCGGGTAGGGCATTCGCGTTGCTCGAGATAAATTTAAAAGTGGAAAGAATTTGTTTTGCTAAGGCGGAATCCATTGCGCTCGCGTCTATATCATACTTGTAATTACCATTTTCAAGCGTTTGAGTTATACCCGTTTGGCCGATAAGAGATTGTCTAACTTTCGTGTCATAAGCATAAATACTCATAGCTTGCTGACCGCACATACTGAATCCATCGGTGCAAAATATTCTAATCCAAACAACATCAGGCGAACTGCCGTCACCGTCCTCTTGCACTGCCGTAAAACCCGTCGGGTATTTAAACTCAAAGCCAAACTTTTCGTTTCGAAAAGTTTTCCAATCCGCAGTGGATGATGTCGGAGCCATCGTTCCTGGTTCAAATGGGCCATATAATTCCGAACCAGCGTATTTGTGTTCATACACGAAATAATATAAGCCGCAATCAACAATGGTAATTGAGTCCCAACCGCCGAAAGAATTGTAGACGGTATATGGCGTGTAGTTTATCACGCGGGCTTTTGCGCCGTCGCAAGAAAATTCATTTTCCGAACCTTGGACAAGGTTGACGACGGTATTTTGCACTGGCACATTCCATTGCTGTGGCGCTAAGCTTCGTATCGTTTTCTGCGTCCATGATTTATCAGCCAGAATCGGATATTTTTCCAAAAGAACAGTATTATTTTCAGCAATACGCGCCTGATTTTGCCGATACAACATATAACTGCTACTTGCTAATACAGCAATGATGATTATTACGAGAAGAAATATTTTTTGGCTTTTTTTCATTTTAAATAGAAATTATTAGCTGTTGAGTGGACAGTTTAAGATTTAAGTCTCCTTTCGGCGACTTAAATCCAGAACTATTCACTTCAGATGTTTCTAGAACCAATAAAATGGCTTTAGATGCGAGGCGCCGGCGAGTATTGCGACCAAAATGGATGCTTATACATTGCGGGAGCAAACGGAGCCGGCAACAAAGCAGATGAGGCCATTTTATTGGTTATAGGGAGAATGCGATAACCAAAGCGTAAATGGCGATTGCCTCAGCGAACGCGGAGGCGATAAGCATCGGCACCAACACTTTTCCCGCCGCTTCGGGATTGCGGCCGATGGCTTCCATGGCGCGAGCGCCAATCAAACCGACGCCGATACCGGGACCGATGGCGCCGATTCCAATCGCGAGGGCTTTTGCTATGGGTACAAGGTTTAGGGGTTGCATTTTATGATTAATTTTGATTAATAATTAATTTGACCTTTCCCTTTTGATATTTTTTCTAAAATATCAAAAGGGAACTTTCAAATTCTGGCCCGCCCCCGATTTGGACATCCGATGTCCAAATCGGGGGCGGGCTTTCAAGTTACGCCTGCGCTGTGTTATGCTCGCCTCCTTCCGCATGCCCATTCCTTCCTTCGTCAGCACCTTCGGCATGGTCCTGCCCCGCGATGGTGAAGTACACCAGCACCAGAATAGAAAAAATGAGCGCTTGAATAATTCCAACGAAGATTTCCAAGAACAAGAAAGGTATCGGAAGCATGTACGGAAGGATTTTCGCCATGGCCATGAGCAAGACCTCGCCCGCGAAGATGTTTCCGAACAACCGGAAAGAAAGAGAGGCGATTTTTGCGAATTCCCCGACAAGCTCGAGAAGGCCGACAAAGAATGTTACTGGCGCGACTATAAGGACTATCGGCTCTTTCCGTATTTTGATAAAAACTTGCCCGAGCGCCTTCAGGTTAACATATTTGTTAAAAGTTTTCCAGATGCCGATTGAAAAAATACCGAAGAGGTTGGCGCCTAAAACCGCCATCATCGCGAGCGCCATGGTAGTGTTGATATCGGCGCTGCCGCTCCGCAGGAAGGGGATGAATGAGAGGCCGGTATCGGTTTTTTCCACAATGCCAAATCCGCCGAGAGGCAGAAGCCCAAGCCAGTTATTGATGAGAACGAAAAGGAAGACGGAAAAGGCCAGAGGGAAAATTTTCTCTGAGATTTTACGGTTACTGGTGACTTGGTCGCAGAGCGTGAGTGCGCCTTCAAGTATTGCTTCAAAAAAGTTTTGCAAGCCATTCGGGATTTCCCGTAATCGCGCGCGCAGAGTGAGAGCGATAATCGCGATTATGACCACGGCGGCTAGGCTTGTTGAGAGAGCATTGGTGAGCGCGAAAGTGCCGATGTGCGTCACCGGCTCCGCATAAAGAGTAGTTTCGTGTTTGATTTCTTGGGCCGCCGCGCCCGCCGCGGGCGCGGCGGCCAGAACAGTATTATTTTGATTCATTTGATTTGTCATCCTCTTTCTTTATTTGGCTCAGGTATATCGTTATTGTTCGCACAATGCCAAAGGATGAAATTAAAAATCCCACAATTGAAAGTCCCAGAAAAATCCACGGACTTGTGCCATAGTGCGCGTCAAGTTTTTTGCCCGCGATAAGGGCTAACACAATGGGCACCACAACCCACGCCGAAACCCTGCTGAATATCTCCAATCCTAGCTTCCACCACTGCTCGTTTTTCTTTTCCTCTGGCATAATTGTAAAGAAAAGGCTCTATCTCTGAGCCGCGTCAATACTTTAGCAGAAAGCAGCCATATCCTCAAGGGTTTTTATAATTTTATAAGCCAAACTGCTTTTTCCCAAAGGTTTAACCTTTGGGAGGGACTAAATCCCCAACTCTTTCTTGAGAGTGCTTTTAATACTGTTTATCGGCAGAGAAAAACTGACATTGCTTGAACCCAAGACGGTTGCCACGTTGATGCCTATGGCTTCGCCCCGCATATTGACGAGCGGCCCGCCGGAGTTGCCCGGGTTGATGGCCGCGTCGGTTTGGAACACGCCCGAAAGGGTTTCAGCATTGCCCGCTCCGTCTTGGGCTTGCAGGCTTCTATTGAGTCCTGAAATAATGCCGACGGAAACCGAGTTGTTATATTCGCCCAAAGCGTTGCCAATGGCGATGACACTTTCGCCGAGCTTGACTGTTCTTGAATCGCCGAGTGTGACAGTTTTGAATCCCACGCCTTCAATTTTTGCAATGGCCATGTCGTTGGTCGGGTCTTTGTACACCACCCGCGCGTCTTTCTGGGTGCCGTTGGCAAGCAGGACGCTGTAGCTGGCGTTTTCGTCGGCCACGACGTGTTTGTTTGTCAAAATGTAGCCGTTTGAGGTGATGAGAAAGCCCGAACCGCCGCCGACTTTCTGCCGTGCCACGCCTTTTTGGCGATAAACCGGCACTTGAATATTAAAATCTTTGAAGAACGGGTCATTGCCGAACGGGTTTTGATAGACCACCTCAAGTTGCGGCACGTCTTTGGAGATGGCGATGGAAACCACCGCCGGAGCCACTTTGCCGACGGCTTCGGTCAAGAGTTCACTTTGCGATTTTGTCCTGACCTCTTGGCGGTTTTGGATTTCTTTCAGCGACAGCGCAACCCGGGTGTTCTCGCCGGTAATTTTCGCGACCGCTTCATCAATTGACGCCATTTGTTTTTCCACAGCGATGATTTTATCGTCAATTTTTTGCTCTTTGGCGGCGATGAAGCCGGTTACGGAGGTGTAGATGGCGCGGCCGCCAAGGGCGGCCGCGCCTATTATAACCAAGCTCATTATAATATAGCGAGTTTTTTTATTCATACCTATCTATTTTATAAATCCAAATTTTTCTGTCAACTCTTTGCCGGAATTCTTCACGAAGATTTAGGAAAAAGAAAAACCGCGCACACTTGTGGCGGTTTGGTTGAGAAACTTCAGAATTTAACCTTCAGATATGTTCCGTAGGCCAGTTCCGTCTGGCCACGGCCGTCGTGCGGATCATTGAACGGTACTTGTACCGTGATTGATGGAAGAACCAGCTCCCAACGCTTGGAAACTTTCCAGTTTAATGCTCCATCCCAGCGATAAAACACGCCGCTGGAACTGTTCTTCGGGCCGTCGAAACCGTCATCGCGGGCTATGGTGGACTGGTTGAAGAGAGTTAGTCTTTTTATTCCCAAGGGTTCTTGCCAGAGGTGGGTGATGTTCGGAAGTAACACCAACGCACCACCACCAAAATCGGCGGTTTTAGGGTGTGATTGCCGATGACAAAATCTCTGGAAAACCAGAATGATTCAACTCCAACATCACCTGCCCACCATTTATCTTTCGGATAAAGATTGAAAAGGGTGGTTGAGAGGCGCATTTTGAAACCGTTGCCGATTTCGCCCCGCCAACCAAGTGTCAGGTCCAACTCGTCGCCTTTGTGCATCTCCGGCAGATGCTTTTCAATCTCGGTGCTATCCCAAAGATTGACGAAAATTCCCTTCGGAAAATTCAAATCAAGCTCGGTCCACTCCATCCAGCCGGGGAAGAGGTTGCGGGAAATGCGTCGGCCGATATAACCATGCTGGGGACCAGTGAATACATATCCTTGAATGTTTTGACTCCAAGTGTCATTCGGTAGTAACACACTGATTGCAAACACCATCCATTTTATTGATTTCATTGTACAAACCCTTCTTTTTGAAACTGTTTTTGAAGCTCTGATTCGTATACTATATGCCAATCAATCTTTGTCAAGGTTTTCTCTATTCAACTAAGTCCCAGTGCATTTAGAAAACTTTCCAGTTCTTTGCCGAGAATTTCGCGGCTTTGGTTGGGTTTTAGCTTGCCGAGTTTGATATTCATGATGCGGAGACGTTTGAGGGAGCGGACGCTGACACCCAAGGCTTCACTCATGCGCTTGATTTGGTGTTTCCGGCCTTCGGTTAGGGTGATTGAGAAGCGATGTTCATCTAGGAGTTCCACCTTGGCGGCTTTTGCCAAGCGCTTCTCGCCTATGCCCACGCCCTTTTCCAGTTTTTCTTTGAAACCCTCTCCGACCGTGCGCTCGGTTTCCACGACATATTCTTTTTCGTGCTCGTATTTGGGATTGAGGAGGCGGTCGGTGATGCGGCCGTCGTTCGTCAAAATGATGAGGCCCTCTGAATTTTTATCGAGCCTACCGATAGGGAATAACCCTTTCATGGCGAAAATATCGGCGATTTCTTTTTCGCCCGATACAGAACTGTGGGTAACATAGCCTTTGGGTTTGTAGTAGGCGACATAACGCGGCGTCCCGATGGCCGCCATCGGGACGCCGCCCTTCACTTCCACCTTATCTTCCGCTCCCACTTTCTGCCCCAACACTGCCTTCACGCCATTAACAAAAACTTTGCCCGCTTCAATCAACTCGTCCGCGCCTTTCCTCGTCGCCAAGCCCTTATCGGCAAGGTATTTGTTGATTCGCACTTTTCCGTCATTGTTTGCCATTACTTCATTCTAAACGTTATGGATATTTTATGCTATACTTTTGTCTATGAACGAAGATATTTTAAAAAAGCTAGACGAGCAGGGTAAGAAGCTTGAGGCGATTTTTCAATCATCTGAAAAAATGCGGAAGTATTTTATGTGGACGCTCATCATCTCGGTAGCGGTGATTATTTTGCCGATGATAGGCCTCGTATTTGTCTTGCCCAACTTTTTCAACAGTCTCACTCTTCCGGCCGGCCTATAAAATAGGAAGGTCATTTCAATTATATGTCCCTTCCTATTATTTATTTCATAACGCATTATGGTTACATTGCCATTCTCATCGGCTCGCTTTTTGAAGGCGAAACGCTTCTCATAATTGCGGGTTTGGCAGTACATCAAGGACTTTTGGACTTGCCGCTGGTATTTCTTTGCTCGCTGGTCGGCACCTTAGTCGGAGATAATTTCTTTTTTCTGCTCGGTCGGTACAAAGGCCACAAGCTTGTCGCCAAGTACAAATTTTTCAGCAAATTAACCATGGTGTCCGAAAAGCTTTCGGGCCGCCGCGCTCCGTTTCTGGCCTTTGCCATGCGCTTTATGTACGGCTTTCGCCATTTGATGCCATTCAGTCTCGGCATGTCCGCAATCAAGACAAAAACTTTTATGTTTTGGAATTTCCTAGGCGGCCTCTCGTGGGTGCTCGCGGCCGGGTTGGCCGGCTATTTCTTCGGCGGCGTTCTGGAAATTTTCTTCGGCCGCTTGAGGCGCTACGAGTTCAGGGTAATCGTGATTACCATCATTGCGGTAGCGCTAGGCGGCATTATCTACAGAATTTTCCGCCGCGGCCTCAAGGATTTTATGAAGAATTAGTTTTAGGTTTGTTAAGCTCGCATGAAAGAAGTTAAAAAAGCGACAAAGTCAGCCAATACCTCTTGGGACAGAGTAGCGTTCTGGTACGACGACCTTCTTGAGTCGGGCGATGGAACGTATCAAAAAAATTTGATAATGCCCAATGTGTTGCGCCTCCTTGAGATTAAGAAAGGGGATAAGGTGCTTGACCTTGCCTGCGGCCAGGGATTTTTTTCGCGTGAATTTTTCAAAGCGGGGGCCGAAGTCGTGGGTGTTGACCTGTCCAAAAACTTGATTGATTTGGCAGAGAAACATTCGTCGAAAGAGATTCGTTTTGTTGTGTCATCTGCCGATAAGCTGGATTTTCTCCAAAGCGCGTCAATTGATGCCGTTGTTTGTGTGTTGGCAATTCAGAATATGAAAAACGTCGGCGGAGTTTTTGAGGGGGCCGCGCGCGTGCTCGCGCGCGGCGGGCGCTTTCTTATCGTGATGAATCATCCGGCGTTTCGCATTCCCAAGCGCTCATTTTGGGGGTTTGATGAGAAGTCAAAAATTCAGTACCGCAGAGTTGACGAATATCTCTCGGAATCCTCGGCGGAGATTGGCATGCATCCGGGGAGCGCTCCCGCTCTGGCGACCGTTTCTTTTCACCATCCGCTTCAGTTTTATTTCAAAGCTTTGCATAAAGCGGGCTTTTTGGTGAGCCGTCTTGAGGAATGGAACTCTCCAAAAACGAGCCAAGCTGGGCTGCGCGCTGGCGCGGAAAACAAAGCCCGCAAAGAATTTCCGCTTTTTCTAGCTTTTGAAGCACGGAAATTGTAAATTTTGGAAGCATCACTATGTGTCTAATTCGCGCGAATTAGACAATAGTTTCACCGGTAGAAAAATTATGAACGAAAGTTTGCCATCATATTTTTTGAAACGAAGCGCCCGAAGTCGGCACGTTCGCGTTACCGTCGTGGCGGGCGGTCGGGTTCTGGTTTCTGCGCCAAGCGGCGTATCGGAAGCAGTCATCCAAGCTTTCCTTTTGAGCAAGGCAGAGTGGCTGGTCGAAAAAATTCAGTATTTTAATAAATTCCCCGAACAAAAAATTGGAGCGGAGGCTGAAAAGAAAATATTTGCCACCCGTAAAGCGGAAGCTTTTGCTCTGGCGGAGGCTAAAATCAAACAATGGAATAAGCATTACGGATTTGTTTGGAGTAAGCTCATGATACGCAACAGTCGGAGTCGGTGGGGAAGCTGTTCGAGCAAAGGCACCTTAAGCTTCAATTATAAAATCGTTTTCTTGCCGGAAGGGCTTCTTGATTATCTCGTGGTACACGAACTCTGCCACCTAGAAGAAGCCAATCACGGTAAGGCTTTTTGGGCGCTTGTCGCCAAGGCCTTCCCTGACCATGCTTTAAGTCGCCGCTCGCTTCGTCAGTTTGAAAAGACCTTGGAGCTTGAAGCTCTTGGTGTATAATTCTTGTATGTCTATAATTATGTACACGAAGACAGGTTGTCCGTGGCGCAAGGAGGCGCTAAAGTTTTTGCGCGACAACAACATAATGTTTGAAGAGCGAGAGGTCCTAGGCAACCCGGCATTTTTTGAGGAGCTTAAAGCCAAAAGCGGACAGAGCAAAACACCGACCCTAGATATTGACGGCGAGATTCTGGCGGATACGGACAAAGAGGCAATTGAAGTATTTTTGAAGGAGAGAGGTATATTAAAATAAATTTCTAATTCCTAATATCTAATTTCTAATAAAACGACTGAAATTATAATCAAAGAGATTTCCCCGTCAGCTTGCTGCGGGGTAGAATAGGCAGGTGACAGAACACATCAAGAAAAACCACAACAAATCCCTACTGCTCTGCCATCTAGTTTGCCCAATCAAGTATCGTAGGGATGTGCTGACCGAACGGCACAACGAAACGTTGAAAACCATCTGTCTGGGCATTGCGTTGCGGTACGAAATCAATTTTGTCGAAATCGGAACAGACGAAGACCGCGTTCACTTTCTCATACAATCAGTACCCATGCTCTCCCCGCAACGCATCGCCCAGACCGTCAAAAACATCACGGCACGCGAAATGTTCAAAGCGCATCCCGACGTCAAACGGAAGCTGTGGGGCGGAGAGTTCTGGACGAAGGGATATTACATCAATACAGTCGGGAAGTCAGCCAATGAGGCAACCATAACCAATTATGTCAAAAATCAAGGTCGACATTACCAAGCCGATTCACCACGAACACCCCACATTGTTTGAGGGCGTGGTGTAATCACTTCATACCTCGTCAGCTTGCCGCGGGGTAGTTGATTGGAATTATGCGCAAAATTTACATTTTGATTGCGATACTTTTAGCGGGTGGCGTAACTCTTGCTTTTTGGCCTCGCATTAGCAATGCGCCATCAGGAAATACACCTGTTGCTTGCACTATGGAGGCCAAGATATGTCCCGATGGCAGCGCGGTGGGCCGCACGGGGCCTCGCTGCGAATTTGCCAAGTGTCCGGATGTAACCACTCCACCCGTTCCTCTTCCGACAAGCTCGGAAAGCGGCACTGTGAAAGGTAGGGTTACCCTTTCTCCAGTATGTCCTGTAGAGCGGATGCCTCCCGAGCCCTCATGCGCGCCGAAACCATACCAGACAAAAATAGAGGTGTTTCTCTCTGACGGAACGGAACTGGTGAAAACTGTCCAAAGCCAAAGTGACGGGAGTTTTACTTTCACCATTCCCTACGGAGAGTATAACATTGAAGCGGGTAGGGGAAAGATGTACCCCCGTTGCTCTCCGGTGCAACTTTCTCTCAAAACGCCAAATCCCCCTTCGGTCAATATCTCTTGCGATACGGGAATTCGTTAGAGAAATAGAAAATAATCAATCAAATCTTTTGAGCGTACACCGAAATGCTCCGGCGTTTGAAAGCAAGGCCTCGCCGCAGGTGGCCGTGCGATTTGTAGATTTTTTGAATAATAAATTGGCCTGAACCGGAAAGCGCGGTTTCAATTTCCCTTTCCGTAAAAACGTGTTCGGGCAGGCCGATTTTCGGATGGATGTAAGAGCCTTTTTCGTCGGCGGGATTTTCCCTCAAGAGGCGTTCGGCGTGTTCATCTTCATCGCGCAAGAAAGTTTTCCAAAAGAGCCAGCCTCCGGGCTTTAGCACTCGGGCTATTTCAGAACGCAAACGTTCTCGCTCCTCACTGCGTAGGAAATGCGATGTCATCATATCAAGTACAATAGTCTGTGACTCATCGGTAAAAGGCAGGGGGTTGGCAATACTCTGTGTCTCGTATTCAATCGGCAAGCCCGCACTTGCTATTTTCGCTTGGGATATTGCCTCGCTTGAAGTGTCGAGCCCAACACCTTTCATACCAAAAGTTCGCGCGAGATAAATAAGATTGCGTCCATTGCCGCAGCCGAGGTCAACGACCGAGGTGGCGGGGTTGAGATACTCGCGATCGTGCTCGCGCATGAGCCAGCGGGTGAATTTCACGAGGTCTTCGCTCGGATTTTCGGAGAGGGCTAGGTGTTTCGCGCCTTTATATTCTTTGTTCCAAAATCCGCCATCCGCGGCGGCGTTTCTTTTTCTTTTCGTCATGTCCGTATACTACAACAAACTTCTTCCGTTGGGTATATTTATTAAAGTATCGACATCGGATGTCGATACTTTAATACTTTGTGCGCTATCGCTATCTGAAAACATTTGCTACACTTTGAAATCATGGCGCAAAAAGTTTATATCTACGGCAAGCACGCGCTTATGGAAGCGCTGGCGTACTCTCCGCAAGCCATTGAGGAGGTTTTTCTGGCGTCGCAATTTGACGATGCGGCTTTGCGCGAACTGATTCGCAAACGCGCTATCAAGACTGCTGTTTTGACTCCAAACAAGATGCCAAAAACGATTGACGCCTCGGCAGTGCATCAGGGGATTATCGGCCTTTTGTCATTTGACCGACTGGTGAGGCCGTTTGAAGGTTTTGCCGAGAGTCTCAAGGTCGGGCCGGATACTTCGCTTGTACTGTTGGGCGAGATTTCCGACCCGCAAAATGTTGGGGCCATAATCCGCAGCGCGGCGGCCTTCGGCGTTTCGGGCGTTTTAATTCCGGAGCACAACCAAGCGCAGATTACGGGCTCGGTGGTAAAAGTTTCCGCCGGCATGACGTTTCGAATTCCTTTGGTTTCGGTTTCAAACGTCAACAGCGCGGTGCGCAAACTCAAAGAACTTGGCTTTTGGGTCTACGGTCTTCTAGGCGAAGCAAAACAAACCATTACGAAAGAAGTCTTTGACGCTCCGACTCTGTTTATTCTCGGTAACGAAGAAAAAGGCATTCGTCTCAAGACTCGCGAGCTCTGCGATGTACTTGTTTCCATTCCCATAAGTTCCCGCTGCGAGTCACTTAATGTCGCCTCCGCCGCCGCGGTAGCGCTTTATGCCTGGAGCGCTAAACATCCGAAGGCGCTTCGTTCGGCGAAAAATTAAAAAAGTCGCCTCATCGGCGACTTGCCGAAGAGGCAGAAAAAAAGCGCCCCTCGCAAAGCTCGGGGCGCTTGTATAATTTAACTAGTCACCAGCCTACAAAATAGGCTCGGGCGCGTACTTAGCCACCGCTGGGTAACTACCCCGCCGAGTCCGCGAGGGGACAGCTTGCTACGGGGTAGTTTATTTGACGGGCCTGGTTTTTAAAGTGTGCATAACAGAGTATGGCAGCTTGCTATACTTAACAAATGCTATCCGACGACCAGATAGACTATCTTTTTCAAATAAAGCAATCCACGCCGCCGATTCCCGACCGGACGCTGCGGGTGATGCTTAAAGCCCTGCGCTGGTCGCCCGAAGAAATCGAGCATGGGCTGGCGTTTTTGAAGCGGCCGCCATTGGCGGCCGCGCCTAGGGCGGCCCGGGTTTACGTGCCGCTTCCTCCCGAACCCCTCACACCGCTTCGCAAGTCAATCAGCATCAAACAAGACCCCTTTCCCATTGAGTCGCGCTTCGTCAGAGACCTGAAAAACGGAGTGCGAAAGGCGCGGCAAGAATGGAAACACGCCACGCATGTTGGCGTCATAGTCGGGGCGATTATTTTTCTCGTTGGCCTTCTCGTTTACGCTCGCTTTATGGCGGTTTGATTTAACTAAACCAGCAGAATTTCGTCGGTCGAGATGGGCACCATCTAAGGCAAGACGGCGAGTATTATTCTGCGTATAGTATGTTTTGAAGGCATATGTCTGTTGTTATCCACAGCGAAATAGTAGCTATCGCTTTCTGACCATACTATAATATAAGGGCTTTAACAACAAAGAGTGCTCTCTTTGCTTTTCTAGTCGAATGAAAAGCGCAGGGTTATTTTTCTGTTTTAATTAACTTCTTTTACAATATGTTTTTACCACAAAATGTTTCTTTAATCGCATGTCGCTTGGCCGCGATGTTTAATGGGGTAATGGTCCGGCAAAAGCAAAACGCCCTTAAGGCGTGTATTTTTTTGTCCGCTTGGGCATTTTTAATACTCGGTGTGTTGCCTGTCTATGGGGCTATTACCGAGGTGACGCCGCCTATGGATGCCTTCTTTGCGTCAACCACTGTTGGCGGCGGCGCGGTTATTCCGCTCCTTAACTTTCAACTGGTACAGTCGAGTGGTAGCGACACGCTAAGCCAAGTAGGAATCCAGATTGTGGCCTCAACTACCATGACCGCGGGGGAGATATCGCGGCTTTCCCTTTGGAAAGAATCGGGGACCCAGCCCGGTTTTCAGCTTGACAGTGATACGTTTATCGCGGGAGCGGCATCAAGCTCACCTTCGGTAAATAGCGTGCCTAATTTACTTACCCCGACTACCGCAGTCGCTGTGGGTGGCACGCCAACAACCTTTTACATTGTGGCTTCAACAACTGGCACAACTGGTATCACCAACAGCCACGCTTTCAACGCGCAGTTGCAGGTAAATTACGCTTCAACTACGGCTGGCAGCGGCCTCGGTACGGCATTTGCCTCAAACAAAAAAGTTACCTTAAACCAGAACGCCACGCTTAAAATCAGTGAAGTGAAAGCGGGCACCGCCACGAATGTCAACGATGAGTTTGTGGAGCTTTACAACTCCGGCGCGGCGGACATCAATCTCTCCGACTTGGGACTTCAACTTCATTCGTTTTATACCACTGGAAGCTCAACACCCGGCATACCTCTGACATATTACAAGAAAGTGATTCCATCTTATGGTTATTTTCTCATTGGCAATCAGATAGGCTACAGCGGTTCGGTGCCGCTTGACGCGGTCTTTGCCACTTCCAGTTTCAACATCATCCTGCCGAACGGCGGTGTGTCAATTGCCACAAGCAGTTCTGGAGCCCTTGCGACTTCAACGGCCATTGATTATGTTGGCTGGGGAGCCCAGAAGACTGGCAATTGTGAGAATGGCGAGGGCAGTACCACTCCGTGTGCTGTAGCTCTTGCCGAGGATGGGTCTTCACTTGAGCGTCTTGCAACAGGTTATCCGAGCAGTGCCACATCGACTGCCGTTTCACTGGCAACCGGAGGTGTTGATTCAACAAAGGGCAATGGGTTCGATAAGAATTTCAACAAAACCGATTTCGTACTCCAGTCAACGCCTTTCCCGCAGAACACCTCCAGTCCGCGCGAGTTCCCGTTCGGTGGCGGCGGAACCGATACCTCAACGCTTCAAGTTTTGGGCTCATTTCCTGGGGACGGCATGACGAACGCGCCGGTTGATATTACCTTCATAGGCTTTATGCTAAACAAGTCAGTCGCTACCACTACGATTATTTCCGCCACCGCGACAACTACGGTAACCCTTAAAGCTAATGGCACCGGTCCAAACCTCTGTACCAGCGTTACCTATAATCCATTTCCTTCAAACTTTGAGCCACAGGCAAAATGCGTTCTTTCCCCCGGCTCGCTCGTGGCTAACACCTCCTACACCTTCACTGCGACGTCCACCATTTACGACTTGTCGGGCAATGCTCTTGACCAGAACGCTTTCCAGTCCGGCAACCAGCCCTATACGGCCACCTTTACCACAGGCGCGGCAGGCTTTACCTCAGCCAACGTGACGCCGCCAGCGGTTATTGGCACTTCGCCTTTCCGCGGCTCACAAAACGTGCCGACAAATATTGCCAAGGTTTCTATTGAATTCAATCAGGGGAACATGGACATGACGACGTTCACCAACACAAACATCTTCCTTTCCGGCGGGCTCACGCTTTCGAGTTTCGGCTTCAGCACCTCGACCAACCATAACATCCTTACAGCTGTGATCGGAGGGACGGTGGCGGCGAATACACAATACACCCTCACTGTGGGTCAGGGGGTACGAACACTCCAAGGCATTTCACTGCCGGTTGCTTACACCACGACCTTTACGACCGGTAGTAGTGCGGATTTGACGCCCCCGACCATCGTCGGAGTCCTGCCGGTGCCTTCTACGACCATTACCGCGAACATCAACGATTTCGTCTTTACGTTTGACGACAATATGGACTTTTCCACGGCCACCTCAACGGGGGTGACATTGGGGATTTCCGGCGGCGCCAACCTTCCCGGCAATGTCCGCTATGACCCCGTTGCCAAGGAAGGCCACTTCACGGTAAGCAATGTGCTTCCGGTCGGCCAAACGTTGGTACTAACGCTCAAGGGCGGCGCGCTTAAAAACATTTCCGGTACGGCGCTTGCCGCCGACCTGACGCGTACGTGGACGGTGGAGCCCACAAATACGGATATCACGGGTCCGGCTATCCTCTTCGTCAATGCCAACGAGTTCACGGTTGCCATTACCTTCAACGAAGCGGTGAATGCTACTGATGCCACCACCCTCGGCAACTATACCGTGACGGTTGGCGGTACGGCGCAAACACTCTCGGCGCTGGCGGGACACACACTTACCTACGACGCCAGCACCCGCACGGCCAAGCTCTCCGGGCTTCGCGTTGCCCCCGGCGTGTCTATTGTGGTATCGGCAAATAACATTAAGGATATATCGGGCAACTTGCCGAACGCGGCCATAAGCGGTTCCGCGACAGTTTCTTCCTCTTTCGGGACTGGTTCCGGCGGCTTCGTGGACCCGGGTTCTTTCAGCGGCTCCACTTTCGGAACAAAAGTTGACTTCTCAAGCTTCGGTATCGGCTTTATGCCGTCGGGCTCAATCAGACCAAGCAGCAGCTTCATCAGCGCTTCGTCTACCTACGCCTTTGAGCTTCCGATTTCCAAACAGATTGATGACGGTGGCAGTATTGTAATCACCCTTCCTTCCAGTTCCGACTTCGGCCTCTGTTGCGTTGCCACCACTTCTTCCAAGAATCCGTTCCTTGCTACCAGTAATAGCGACATCAATGGTTCGAGTGAGGGCACCATTGCGATTAACACTTTGGCAACAAGCAGTACCGCCAAGACCATTACACTCACCCTAAAAGCGACTGGCTCCGGCATCACCGGCACCCGCAAGAGTGGCAGTGATGAGCACGATTTTCTTAAATTCTCGCTCGCGGATATGGTCAATCCTTCTATACCGAAAGGCATGGACAG